>QFCE01002369.1_pt1 | contig 296380 bp, 258 predicted proteins | sample 5346091 | NCBI WGS metagenome assembly QFCE01 (sample SAMN09062252, study PRJNA434731) | Human gut metagenome, whole genome shotgun sequencing project. | isolation source: stool timepoint A chromium assembly | host: Homo sapiens | collected 2015 | reverse complement strand
GGTGTTCCCACGATAGAATCCTCATACTCATCGTCAATCATGATTCCACTGACTAGGTATTTTCTGACAATAGAGATAACATCTCCATCTTTAATAGTTCTACCTATGATAGTCATAAGTTTGTCATGATTTACTGTGTCAAAGAACTTTTCCAAGTCAATGTCTACAATCCAATCATTTCCGTCATTCATCATATCGAGTGCTGTAAGGATTGCTTGCTGTGCACATCTGTTCGGTCTGAATCCATAGCTATGGTCATGGAATTGTTCCTCATAGATTGGTGTTAAAACCTGTGCAATAGTGGATTGTCAACACTTTTTCAGACAAATTTTTTTAGGTTATTTTTCCGATATTGTACAGGCGTTTGATACCCTAAGGACGAATGTATGCGGTGATGATTATACCAGTTTACATAATCCCATAGTTTTATCTTCAGTTCTTCCTGCGTATGGAATGTTTCATTCCATACAAATTCTGTTTTTATAATCTTGAACGTAGCTTCTGCCACTGCATTGTCATAAGGACATCCCTTATGGCTCAGGGAGCGTTCCATATGGAACGTTTCTAACAGTTCTTCAATTGTCTCGTTTTTAAATTCATTTCCACGGTCTGTGTGGAAAATATGGATTTCCGACAGATTTCCGTCTACTTTCATAAATGCCTGTTTTACAAGTTCTGCTGTTTTATGTTCTCCTGCACTGTATCCAATAATCTCCCTGTTAAAAAGATCAATCAGTACACAAATATAATTCCAGCGGTTTCCTACCCTTACGTAGGTCAAATCACTTACCACTACATTGCGGTATGGCTGGTTTTGAAATTGTCGGTTCAACACATTCTCTACTTTTGATTCATTACATCTGTCTTTTTGCGGTTTAAACTGTGCTGTAGTATAGCTTGATACCAGACCTTCCTGTTTCATAATCCGTCCAATCCTGCGTCTTGATACCTGTTTCCCGCAATCAGCCAGTTCTTTCTTGATCTTTCGTGTACCATAATGGTTCCGGCTTTTTCTAAAAATTTCCTGAATGTCTGCAGTGAGTTTTGATTCATCTTTTTTTGCTGCTTCATAATAATAGGTGCTTCTGTTTACCTGTAGGACGCGGCACATTGCTGATACAGAGTATTTGTGGGCATTTGCTTTAATCACATTTACTTTCGTCCTAAGATCAGCGCCGCTTGTTTTAAAATATCATTTTCCATTCTTAACTGCTGGTTTTCTTTCCGAAGCCGGATCAGTTCTTCCTGCTCCGGAGTCCGGTTATCTTTTTCATGGAAAGAACCGGAATTGGATGCCTGCTTTACCCACTTGTCAAACAGGGAAGTAGCAATGTCATATTCACGGCAGATATCACATCTGCGTTTGCCGGAACGATATAGTTCCACCAGTTGCTGTTTAAATTCATCTGTATATTTGCGAGGTTTTCGTCGTTGTTTTTGTTCGGTCATAAAGAGTGCTCCTTCGTGTATTTATTATAGATTATATGACCTTAAAAAATCTGTCCAGTTAATTGTAACCTATCCAAGCTGTGACTTTCATCTTCCAGGTACATGCCCCGTAATTTTACTACCTACAGAAATTCTGTAGTGCAAACTACTTTGCAAATCTGTAACTGATTATTCAATTGTTACGTCCAATCTCTCTTGGACAATTGATATTCTACAATGCACTTTAATTTTACGGAAGTGACACCACTGGTGTATTTTTACGAATTTTCACCAGTTTTTGGTGTATTTGTCATTTCCTTTAATTTGTTCCATGTATGCTTAGGCAGTTCTCTTGCCGGCTCTCTGAATCGTTCAAGATATTTTTCAAATAATTCCGTATTGATTAATGCTGAATTACCGACTTTATAGACTGCTCCTGCCTCTCTCGCAATTACTATGATTCTCGATTTACTTATCCCATAAATAATCGCTCCTTCCTCTGCATTGACAAATTTTTTCATAAAATCCTTTGTATCTGAATAGCACTTATATGAGTAACTCATTCATCAGTCTCCTTTCACATTTGGCAATGGATGTTTCATTTCTGTTGGCGGTTCTCTGAATTGCTCCATATATTCATCAAACACCTCCAGATTAATCAGAATAGTATTTCCTTTTGCTTCGCCTATCTTATATACAGCTCCAGCTGCTCTAGCCATTTCGATAAATCTATGATGTCCTATGCTGTAAGTCATTGAACCCTCTCCGATTCTCACAAACTTCTTTTCCACAATTTTATTTGAACTAGGAACTCTTGCAGAATGTTTCATAAATTTCATCAACCTTTCCTTATGTACTAATATAATCTTTGCAAGCTGATATCTTGCTCCAGCAGCCAACGCTATATCCATTGCCTCATCTTGTGTTACATCTAATAAAGCCATTACCTCATCAATACGAATAAATCTTGGTTTTACAGTTTCTTTTCTATAGGCACAAACTGAACCACTCAATGTATTTACCATAACATCACCTACTTATAAAACTCAGAATCTGTAATATGAAAAGTTTCAAGATACTTATCCAATATTTCTGTATTAACAAGTACAAGCTGACCAATTTTATAACAAGCCTTGGCATCCTTAGCCACTTCTTGAAATTTTGTCATTCCCATACTGTACATTTTTGCACCATCTGAATATCTTACAAACTTTTTTGCATCCTCATATCTATCTTTCTTCTTTGATTCATTCATTGCTGTGCTCCTTTCACTTTGACTTCATAACAAATGACGTATTTTCTCCATAACGCAAAAAAGAGGACATCTTCTAAATTTCTTTAGAAAATGTCCTCTTAGTAGTTCATATTTGATTGAATCTTTTTCTTTTCAGATTGTGTATTCTTTCATACTGATGTAAATGACTATGTCAAAATGCGTCTTTTAATGCGTCCTTTGACGTACTCAAATGCCTCAACCCCGCATAAACACTAGGTTTATTTATCCAAGCTCTTCATCGTCGGGAACAGCAAAACATCGCGGATGGCCGGGGAATCCGTCAGCAGCATCACAAGGCGGTCGATGCCGTAGCCGATGCCGCCCGTCGGGGGCATGCCGTACTCAAGCGCATTCAGGAAATCTTCGTCCGTGTGGTTCGCTTCCTCGTCGCCCGCAGCAAACGCCGCGTCCTGCGCCGCAAAACGCTCTCTCTGGTCGATCGGGTCGTTCAGCTCGGAGTACGCATTGCACATTTCCCACGTGTTGATGAACAGCTCAAAGCGCTCCACCTTCGTCGGGTCGCTCGGCTTCTTCTTCGTCAGCGGAGAAATCGCCAGCGGGTGGTCCATGATGAACGTCGGCTGAATGAGCTCTTTCTCGCAGTATTCCTCAAAGAACAGGTTGATGATGTCACCCTTCGTGTGGCGCTCTTCATATTCAATGTGGTGCTCTTTTGCAAGCGCCTTCGCTTCTTTGTCGGTCTTCACCTCGTCAAAGTCGATACCCGCATACTTCTTGATGGCGTCGTTCATCGTCAAGCGCGCAAACGGCTTCGAGAGGTCGATTTCCACACCGTTATACGTGATGACCGCGCTGCCGCACACCTTCTCGGCAAGGTAACGGAACATGTTTTCCGTCAGCTCCATCATGCCGTAATAATCCGTGTAGGCCTGGTAAAGCTCCATCAGCGTGAACTCCGGGTTGTGGCGCGTATCGACGCCCTCGTTGCGGAACACACGGCCAATCTCGTAAACCTTTTCAAGGCCGCCTACGATGAGGCGCTTCAGGTAAAGCTCCAGGGAAATACGCAGCTTCACGTCTTCGTTCAGCGCGTTATAATGCGTCTCAAACGGGCGTGCCGCCGCACCGCCGGCATTCGAAACCAGCATCGGGGTCTCCACTTCCATAAATCCTCTGCCGTCGAGGAAATTGCGGATCTCCTTAATGATCTTCGAGCGCTTTACAAACGTGTCCTTCACTTCCGGGTTCACGATGAGATCGACGTATCTCTGGCGGTAGCGCATATCGGTGTTCGTCAGGCCGTGGAACTTCTCCGGCAGCACCTGCAGGCTCTTCGAGAGCAGCGTCACAGCCGAAGCGTGAATGGAAATCTCGCCGGTTTTTGTCTTGAACACCTCGCCGCGCACGCCGATGATGTCGCCGATGTCAAATTTCTTAAAATCCTTGTAGCTGTCTTCGCCCACGGCGTCACGCGCCACATAGCACTGGATGCCGCCCTTTAAGTCCTGCACATTGCAGAACGATGCCTTGCCCATGACGCGCTTGCTCATCATACGGCCGGCCACCACAACTTCTTTGCCCTCAAGCGCGTCAAAATCGTCTTTAATTTCCGCGCTGTGGTGCGTCACATCAAATTTCGTGATCTGAAACGGGTCTTTGCCGTCTTCTACAAGCTGAGCGAGCTTCTCTCTGCGCACGCGCAGCACTTCGGTCAGTTCCGCTTCCGTTTCCGGGGTCTTCTTTTCTGCCATTTTCTGCCTTCCTTTCCCCGCCGCACGGCGGTCACAAAAAAAGCGGGCGGATTTTCCATCCGCACCGCCTGATTCTCAATTAAGATACGGAGATGATCGTGTACTCCACGATGCCTGCGGGTGTCTCCACTTCAACGGTCTGTCCGACCTTCGCGCCGACAAGTGCTTTGCCCACGGCGGATTCATCGGAGATCTTGCCCTGGCGCGGGTTTGCTTCGTTAGAGCCCACAATGCTGAAGCTGCGCTCGGCTTCACTGCCGTCCGTACGCTTCGTTTTTACAAATACGGAAGAACCGATGTGCACGGTATCTGCCGCAAGGTTTTCCTTCTCAATGACGCGTGCGTTGCTCACCATCACTTCAAGGTCGGCGATGCGCGCCTCAAGGATAGCCTGATCGTTCTTTGCTTCGTCATATTCGCTGTTCTCGGAAAGATCGCCGAAAGAAAGCGCTTCTTTAATTTTTTCCGCAACTTCTTTTCTGCGGTTGACCTTCAAATCCTCCAGTTCAGCCTGCAATGCCGCAAGGCCTTCCTCTGTAACATAATATGCCTTTTCTGCCATAGTAAATAAACCACCTTTATTTGTAATTCCGAAAAACGGGTAAATGCGTACACTAATGTTCTTTATTATAGCGATTTTGGTACCAAATGTCAATGTTTTTTAAGGCGGAAAAGTGTACAGAATAAGCCGTTTTTCCGCCCCATCTTTGCTCATTTCCCCCATTCCCGCCCTACCCCGCACAAAGACCCGCTTCTTTCATAAAATGCCTTTCCCGTTATGCGATAGATTTCCCTTGTGTTTTATACGGGATATGGTAGAATGAAAGCGTAAAATTAAATTTTCAAACGCACAACATGTGTAAAGCACAGTTACAAGGAGGCTCATCTTGAAAAAGTATCGGGCATCGATTTTGATGTTTCTGCTTTTTGAAGGCGTAGCGGTTACGCTGTGGCTCACAAAAAGCAACCTGTTTTATTTATTCAATTTCAGCTACATAGGTTCTTGCCTTTCGGTCGGCTTAGCGCTTTTCACCGCGGGAAAACGCTATGCGCGGCAGTTCGTGCAGCTCGCAGTCGGTCTTTACATGCTCGTGTATCTGGGGCTGATGTCGCAGGAGAACATGCAGATTGAAGGCTTTTGGTACTATCTGTTTTCCGGCGTGTTCGAGGCGGCGACGATTCACTACGCCGTCGCAAAAATTTTCGGCCCGCTGCTTTTCGGCCGCGGCTGGTGCGGTTATGCCTGTTGGACAGCCATGGTCTTAGACTTGCTCCCGTTCAAAGTGCCGCAAAAGCCCCGCAAAGAAAAGCTGGGCACGCTGCGCTATGTGATGTTCGCGCTCTCGTTCGCGCTCGTCTCCGCCCTGTTCCTGATGAAGTTTTCGAACCTCGAGCGCATCATGTTCTGGCTGTTCCTCATCGGCAACATTCTTTACTATGCCGGCGGCATCGCGCTCGCGTTTGTTTTTAAGGATAACCGCGCGTTCTGCAAATATCTTTGCCCGATCACGGTCTTCTTAAAGCCGATGAGCTATTTTTCACTCCTGCGCGTACATTGCGATGAAAGCAAATGTGTCCAATGCGGCAAATGCCTGAAGGTCTGCCCGATGAACGTCGAGGTCAACAAAGAAAGCCGAAAGCGCAAAAACGCCACGGAGTGCATCCTGTGCTATGCATGCACCAAGGTCTGCCCCAAAAAAGCGCTGCATTAAAACGCTGTAAACCCTGTATATAAGAAAAGCTACGGTACCCGCAAGCACCGTAATTTTTTATTTTATGTTCTCTTTTACGCCTTCACTTTCACCGGAATCAGCAAATCGATTTGCTGATTCTCCCGCTTTCCTGACTGTGCAAAATTCAAGCACGGAGATTTTCAGTTTTATCCAAACGCCGTGCGCAAAAGGGTCGTATCGGACATTGTCCGCACAATGGCTCCGTCGGCCGGCAGATATTTCGGCCTAAGGCCCAGAACGGCGAAGTTAAATAACCCGGAAACTTAGGGTTCAGCCGCCGCGCCGCTTCCGTTACGTCTTTCAATGTATCTTTTTCGCAGAACCCGGCGCGCAGAAAAATACGCCGAATATGCACATCATACGCAATATCTATATTTTCTTTATCTGATATTTCGACACCCAAATCGCGCCAAAGCAGCAAACAAGCAAGTGAAGCCTTTTTGTGGCTGATTCCAGAGAACGCCTCCAACCGCTCTACGATCTCCATGGCAGTCACATTGCCCCAGATATTCTCGGCGCAGCCGTCGTATTCCGATGTAAGTCTTTCGGCTGCCGACCACAAATACCGCCCCATATTGCCAGGATAGCGATGCAATGCCGGCTTTGTGCGTAGCAGTGTGCCTATTTCTTCCGACGAGCTTTCTTTGGCAATCTTCTGCATGGAAAAATGCCCTAACCGCTGCGCCAATTTATACGGCAGTGACCATGCGGTCTCCGCTTTCACCGACTGATCCGCAATCAGCCCGAACAAAAATGCGTTGCTATCCCGCATCACAAAATCGCGCTCTGCATCTGTCAAAAGTCCGCCGTTAAATATGTTTTCTGACGTTCCGAATGTCATTTCATAATTCTGCAAAGCGTTTAAAATATCCTTATTTTCCACTGTGCACCTCCAAAATCAAGCTTTTCAATACAACTGAATTTCTTAATTTCATTATAGCACAGCTTTTTAGTATCGCAATACAGAATTTCTCGTCCCTGCTTGAGGTGGCGAGATTGGGCTCACTTTTCATCTTTCGTCCTCCTCTCGGGCTAAGCCCAGTTTATCACTTTACGCCGCGTCAAAGTCAATAGAAAACATTGCGATTTTTCAAAATCTGTGCTATACTTTTTTCGTATTGTATTGTATCTCCTACGGAGAATAATAACAAGAAAGGAAAATTGAATATGAACAAGAAATTTAACGCAAAGCAGCTCACTCTGCTCGGCCTGATGACGGCGCTTTTGCTGCTGATGTCCTTTACGCCGCTCGGCTATCTGAACATCGGGCCGCTCGCCATCACGTTCAACGTTATCCCGGTTGCCGTGTCCGCACTGGCCCTCGGACCTGTAGGTGGTCTCATCGCAGGATCCGTCTTCGGCCTCACAAGCTTTCTGCAGGCGATTGGCGTCGGCGGTGTGAGCATGCTCGGGTCCACGCTTTTTAGCATCAACCCGTTTTTCTCCATTTTGCTGTGCTTTGTCCCGCGTATGCTGGACGGCTTTTTGCTCGGCTACATCTTCCGCAGCGTCAGTAAGCTGAACCGCGTCGCCGCGTGCTTCGTCACGGGCTTCGCCGCTGCGTTCTTAAATACGCTTTTTTTCATGTCCGCACTCATCCTGCTTTTCGGGCAGACCGAGTACATGCAGGGCTTGATCAACGGCCAAAACATTCTGCTGTTCGTCTGCGCGTTCGTCGGCGTCAATGCCGTGTTCGAGATGCTCTCGTCCACCGTCATCACCGGCGCCGTCGGCAGCGTCCTCTTAAAAGCCGGGTTTATTCAAACACCCGCTAAAAAAGCAGATTAAAAGGAGGTCCTCCCATGATCTTAGCCATCGATATCGGCAACACCAACATTGTCATCGGCTGCTGTGCCGATGGACAGGTCATTTTCCGCGAACGCGTCTCCACAAACCCCACCGCAACGGTGCTCGAATATGCTGCCATGCTCAAAATGGCGTTTGATATGAACCGCGCAGACATCACCGCGGTTGACGGCGCGATTCTCTCGTCCGTCGTCCCGGCCGTCACGCTCACCATGCGCGACGCGGTGCACAAATACCTGCATCTCACGCCGCTCGTCGTCGGCCCCGGCATCAAAACCGGCCTGCGCATCCACATCGATAATCCCGCCCAGCTCGGCAGCGATCTCGTCGTGGACGCCGTCGCGGGCATCCACCACTATCCCCTCCCGCAGATCATCATCGATATGGGTACCGCCACCACCGTCTCCGTTCTGGATGCGGAGGGCGGATACCGCGGCGGCATGATTCTGCCGGGTGTGGCCGTCTCGCACGATGCCCTCGCAAGCCGCACCGCGCAGCTGCCGAAGGTCGCGTTCGAGCTGCCGAAACATACCATCGGCACAAATTCCGTAGATTGCCTCAAAAGCGGCCTGCTCTACGGCAACGCCGGCGCACTGGACGGCCTCATCGACCGCATCAACGCGGAATTAAACACCCCCTGCACGGTCGTCGCAACCGGCGGACTCTCCTCCGTCATTGCGCCCCTTTGCCGCAACAAGATCATCTTAGATGACGACCTGCTCCTCAAAGGGCTCTCCATCCTCTTTGAAAAAAACAAACCGAAAAACTGAAGACGCCCCGGCGCTTCAAGTCAATACAATACACACAAAAAGCACGCAGATTTTCATGCTCTGCGTGCTTTCTTTATGCCGATTTATGCTCCGAACCCCCGTCTTTTCGCCTCTTTCAAAAGCGCCGGCTGAATTTCCGGGTACGTCTGGTTTTCCGGCAGAGCGTCGCATAATACAATTTTCTCCATCTCGCTGTGTATCTCCCCAAACGATGCGATTTCCGCATAAAACAGCCCGCCGAACGATTCTTCACCCGTCTCGTTCACGCGCGTTTTGCCCGTCACGGAGTACACGCAGATCGGACGAATCTCAAATTTCACCGCACCCGTTTCTTCCATAAGCTCGCGCTCCGCCGTCTCTGCAATCGCCTCTCCCGTCTCTCTGTGCCCGCCCGGAAACTCCAGCGTCTCGCGCTCCTTGTGCTTACAAAACACCCATTTCCCGTCATGCTTCGCAATAACAACTGCAAAACGCAGCAGCTCGTCTTTCACATCTACGTAAAACTTAACCGCCAACATAAAACGCCCCCGAATTTTCACGCTCTCTCGTCAATCGTTGTCAAAAGTTTTGCTCAACGCAACCTCACTTTTTCCTCCGCTCCGCCTTCCACGCTTCAATCTGCCGCAGTCGCTCCTTCACCCTTGCTTCGCTGCCCTGTTCCGTCGGTCTGTAATACTTCTTCCCGGCAAGCGAATCCGGCAAGCACTGCATCGCGGTCAGCTTTTCCGCCGTATCGTGCGCATATTCGTACCCCTCACCGTAATGCAGCTCCTTCATAAGCTTTGTTGGCGCGTTGCGGATGACGAGCGGCACCGGCTCGGAGAGCATTTTCTGTGCGTCTTTTTTCGCGCTCTCATACGCCACATACAGCGCGTTTGATTTCGGCGCCATCGACAAATACACCACGGCGTGCGTCAAATTCACCGAGCACTCCGGCATACCGATAAAATGGCTTGCCTGATACGCCGCCACGGCGATCTCCAGTGCGCGGCTGTCCGCCATGCCCACGTCCTCGCTCGCGAACCGAATGAGCCGCCGCGCCACATACAGCGGGTCTTCGCCCGCCTCCAGCATACGCGAAAGCCAGTAGACCGCCGCGTCCGGGTCGCTGTTGCGCATCGATTTGTGCAGCGCCGAGATGATGTTGTAGTGTTCCTCGCCGGTTTTGTCGTACAAAAGCGACTTGCGGCTGATGCACTGCTCCAGCGTCTCCATCGTCACGGTCGTCTTGTCGCCCTCGCGGTGCCCGTTCAAAACGACCATCTCCAGCGTTCCCAGCGCCGTTCGCGCGTCACCGTTTGCAAACGCTGCAAGCATTTTCAACATCTCATCGGTGATTTCCACCGTCTGGTTACCGAAGCCGCGCGGGTCTTTGATTGCGCGCTTCATCAGCTCCACAAGTTCATCCTCGGAAAGTGCCTGCAAAACGAACACCTTGCAGCGCGACAAAAGTGCGGCGTTCACCTCAAACGAGGGGTTCTCTGTCGTCGCACCGATAAGCACGATGCTGCCCTTTTCCACAAACGGCAAAAACGCGTCCTGCTGCGCCTTATTAAAGCGGTGGATTTCGTCGATAAACAGCAGTGTGCGCTCACCCATACGATGGTTCTGCTCCGCCTCGCTCATCACGCCGCGAATTTCCTTGATGCCGCTCGTCACGGCACTGAAATTGATGAAATTCGCCTTCGTCCGCGCCGCAATGATCTGCGCCAGCGTCGTTTTACCCACGCCCGGCGGCCCCCAGAAAATCATGGAAGACACGCGGTCTTCTTCAATCAGCTGCCGCAGTACCTTGCCCTTGCCGAGCAAATGGCGCTGCCCCGCAAATTCCTCCAGCGTCCGCGGCCGCATCCGCGTCGCAAGCGGCATGTCCTGCCCCGCCCGGTTTCCAAATAAGCTCTGCTGTTCCATTTCGCGTCTCCTTCCGTCTGCAAAACCTGCATAAGCCCTGACTTTTTATCACGCAAACCTGCGCAAATTACATTCAATCCGCTTTCCGCCAAAACAGCCTCTCCGAAAGTGCCCCGCTTTCACGCACAGTCCACGGTTTTTATCGCGTCAATGTCCCGTCCGGCCGTATATTCACCATGCTTTTTAAGTAATCGATCCATGCAGATAAGCTTTCCCTGTCAAATTCCCGCAGGGCTTTTGCATATAACCCGAACGCCTCTGCATCGCTTTTTTCCATAAGCCGCAGCGTCTTTTTGGGCCATTCCACTTCCTGCGCGACCTCCGTCACCGTTTTCTTCGGAAGATGCTCGATGTAGTCAAGGACTTTCGCTTTTAACTGCCCGGCAATGCCGTGCTCGTCCAGTACGATTTTCCCGTCCCAAACCTGCACAAACTCCTCCGGGTCATAGTCCGTTGAAAACGTTTCCGCCGGATATACGAACACGTCCAGCACCACGCCGTCCACAATGGACGAATCGTGTGCTTTTTCTTTCCCCGCGATGATAAGCGCGTCAAAACCGCAGGAAAGCGTCGTATTCTTCATGTATAAGGCTCAAAACACCCGCATTCTGTCTTACTTTTCCACCGTTTTTGCCATCATGGTCAAAAGTCTGCGCACGGCGCGCTGCCAGCGTTTGGTGATGCCCTTGCCGTGCCCGCCTTGATTCCACTCGAAGAATACCTTGCAGCCGTGATTGCTTAAAATTTCCTTCGCCATTTCCGTGCAGTCGCCCACCGTCCGCATGACGGGCGGGCCGCCGAGCGGTTCGCGGTCGCCAAGGGATAAGTATATTGCGGTGTCCTTTTTAGGCGGACAGTTCTCCAAATATTTCAAAAGCTGCGGGTACCACAAAGAGCCGGAAAGGCTTGCACCTGCACCGAATTTTTCCGTTTTCGTCAGCGCCCAAAGCGCAAATAATCCGCCGAGCGAGTACCCCAGCAGCGCACAGTTTTCGGGTTCCGTCGGCGCGCCGAAACGCTCCTCTAAATACGGCAGCGCCGTGTCTGTCAGGAATTTTAAGTAGTCTTCCCCGCCGCCCGAAAACGGCTCACCGGGCCAAATGGGCTCCGCTTCCCATGGGGTGAAATCCCGGCCGCCGTCGATTTCCGTAGAAAAAAATAATACCTCCGGCGCATCTTCGGCGAGTAGCATCATCAGCTTTTCCATCTCCCACCCGCACAGTACATAGAGCCGCTTGGGCTTTCCCTCCGGCAAAAGGCAGGTGCAGCGACGGCCATTGAGCGTAAATACAATCGGATTTTTGGGCATAGTATCCCCCTTAAAAAACGGAGGCCTGTTCGTTCACTGCACGCAAAACGCGGTTTTGTGCACGCTCACGCACACCGTTTTAATCGAACTATTGTTTCTTTTAGCCAGTATAACACATTTTTTCGCAAAAAGCAAGGACATGAGAGGCCATCACAGGACATCTTTTTGCACAAAAATCCCGGCCGAAATTTTACGACCGGGATGTTGCTTAAAGCTTCAATTTCAGTTTACTTGCACAACTCATCTGCGAGGGCGTCAATCTGGGCGCGGGAGGCATCGTTCAAGGCGCACTTTACGGTGACGGTGGTATCCGTGTAGGTGAGGTTCTTGCTCGTTTCCAGCATCTTTTTCATGACCTTTGCCGCCATAGGCGCCCACGCGCCGTTTTCAATCATGCCGACGGTGCGGCCCTGATAATTGCGAGCGGTGAGATGGTCGATAAAGCTCTGCATGTGCGGGAAAATCGTCGCATTATAGGTCGTTGTGGCGAGCACGAGCTTGCTGTAACGGAACGCATCGGCAACGGCTTCCGCCATATCGCAGCGGGCAAGGTCTGCGACAACGACGTTCGGGCAGCCGCGCTGGTTCAGCTTTTCGGCAAGCTCCTCCACAGCTTCTTTCGTATGGCCGTAGACGGAGGTGTAGGCGATGACAACGCCCTCGTCCTCGACCGCGTAGGACGACCATGTGTTGTATTTATCAAGATAATAGCCGAGGTTTTCGTTTAAAACCGGGCCGTGCAGCGGGCAAATGATGGCGATGTCGAGCGCGGCGGCTTTTTTAAGGAGCGCCTGCACCTGTGCGCCGTACTTGCCGACGATGCCGATGTAGTAACGGCGGGCTTCGTCTGCCCAATCTTCCTCCACGTCAAGCGCACCGAACTTGCCGAAGCCGTCTGCGGAAAAGAGGACTTTATCTGTACTGTCGTATGTGACGATAACCTCCGGCCAGTGCACCATGGGCGCGGTGACAAACGTCAAAGTATGACGACCGAGCTTGAGCGTACTGCCCTCGCCGACGACAACCTTGCGCTCCGGGAAATCCGTGCCGAAGAACTGCTGCATCATGACGAACGCCTTGGCAGAAGAGACGATCTGCGCCTCCGGGTATGTCTCCATAAAGACAGCGATATTGGCGGAATGGTCCGGCTCCATGTGCTGCACAACGAGGTAATCCGGGCGACGGCCGTTAAGCTCCGTTTCGAGGTTTTGCAGCCATTCCACGCCGAAGTGGGCGTCTACCGTATCCATGACGGCAACTTTTTCATCGAGGATGACATAGGAATTATAGGACATGCCGTTTTCTACGGTGTACTGTCCCTCAAAAAGGTCTACGTCATGGTCGTTTACGCCGATATAGCGAATATCTTCTGTTACAAACATGTAAAAGCACTCCCTTATGTTCTGAATGTTCTGATTTCAGTATACCACAGTTTTCGCACGATGCAAATGCTTTTTAAAGATAGTGAAATGCCAGGCGTAGCGCAGACAGATTCGGTGTGAAGCTGCGCGACCTGTGCCGAAAGCTTGTGAGGAAGAATACCGGCACGTGTGATACGCAAAAACGGCGCTCCCGATTGGGAACGCCGTCTGTATGCTGTTTATAAAACCGATTAGTTGAGGATGGTCTTCTCGGTTTCTTTGTCGAAGAGGTGCATCTTGTTCATGTCGAGAGCGATTGTGATCTTGTCACCGGTCTTAGCGGTGGAAGACGGCTCAACACGAGCGGTAAGAGCATTGCCTTCGCAGTTGAGGTACAGATAGGTCTCTGCGCCCATCAGCTCGGTAACTTCAACGTCAGCCGTAGCTCTGGCCTCCGGGTGCTTCTCGATGAACTCCGGCTCATCGTGTACGTCTTCCGGACGGATGCCGAAGACGATCTCTTTGCCAACATAGTTAGCAATTTCAGCGTTAGCCTTGTTTGCCGGAACCTTAATCTTAGCTGCGCCGAAGGTGACGTAGTAATCTGCGCCTTCCTTAACGAGAGTAGCATCGATAAAGTTCATCTGCGGGGAGCCCATGAAGCCTGCAACGAATTCGTTGACCGGCAGATCATACAGGTTCTGCGGGGTATCGACCTGCTGGATGAAGCCGTCCTTCATAACAACGATTCTATCACCCATGGTCATAGCCTCGGTCTGGTCATGTGTAACGTAAATAAAGGTGGTGCCGAGTCTCTTATGAAGCTTAGCGATTTCGGTTCTCATCTGTGCACGGAGCTTAGCGTCCAAGTTGGAGAGCGGCTCGTCGAGCAGGAAGACCTTCGGGTCACGGACGATAGCACGGCCGAGAGCAACACGCTGTCTCTGACCACCGGAAAGAGCCTTCGGCTTTCTGTCGAGCAGGTGGGAGATGTCGAGGATACGAGCAGCCTCTTCAACGCGGCGCTTGATCTCATCCTTCGGGGTCTTTCTGAGCTTCAGACCGAATGCCATGTTGTCATAAACGGTCATGTGCGGGTACAGAGCGTAGTTCTGGAACACCATTGCGATATCTCTGTCCTTAGGAGCAACATCGTTTGCGAGCTGGTCGCCGATGTAAAGCTCACCCTTGCTGATCTCTTCGAGGCCTGCGATCATTCTAAGCGTGGTGGACTTACCGCAGCCGGAAGGACCAACGAGAATGATGAACTCCTTGTCTTCGATGTCCAAGCAGAAATCTGTAACAGCGGTAACGCCGCCGGAATAGATTTTATAGACATTTTTAAGTGTTACACTTGCCATAAGATTTTTCCTCCTGATGATGGGTTGTTATACGTCAGAGCCTGGCAGCCATATGTGACGAACAACGTCTCTTTTCAATGCACTAAGTATAGCAGAAAATCGGGTCCCTGAACAGTCCTTATTTGCCCAAACTTTTTCCTTTGAGTTTAGTTAAAATAAATAAACGGCAAAAATTCTTGATGCTTTTTGTTCAGATTATTTGTGCAGGTTTTTCAAAAACCAACGCAGCGGCGCTCGGATCGAGAATTTTCGCTTCGCCGGGCGTAAGTGTAGGATCGAGCGTTAAAGCGCCGATGGATTCGCGGTGAAGGGCCGTGACGGTCTTGCCGCACGCTGAAAACATACGCTTGACCTGATGGAACTTTCCCTCCCGAATTTCCGTCCACGCGATGTGGGGATCGTCCTTACTGATTTCGAGCACGGCAGGGGCGAACTCATTTTCGCCGCTTTTGATGCCGGCGGCAAAGCGCGCGATGTCGTTTTCTTCTGCGGGCAGGTCGAGCGTGGCGCGGTAACGCTTCCAGACGTGGCTTTTCGGCGCCAACATGCGGTGGGCGTACTCGCCGTCGTTCGTTAAAACGAGAAGGCCGGTGGTGTCCTTATCGAGACGGCCTGCGGGGAACAGATCGCGGCGCTTAAGCTCCGGCGGCAGGAGGTCTAAGACGGTCTCTGCGCGGCTGTCACGCGTGGCGGTGAGCACGCCCGAGGGCTTATAGAGCATGATGTACACAAACGCGCTGTACCGCACGGGCTTTCCGTTGACGGTGATCTCGTCCTTTTCGGGGTCGATCTGGATATCGCTTTTGCGCACGGCTTGTCCGTTGACGGCGACGGCACCGCTGCGCACCAGCGTGCCGACCGCCTTGCGGCTGCCGATATTTTCGTTTGAAAGGAATTTATCGAGTCTCATGTTGTTTCACTTTCCGTTGGATTTTGTGTGGATTCGCCGGTGTCCGGCGCGGGCGACGCGCTCTCTTTGATGACCGACTTCGGCATCTCATAGCGGGCGCTGTCTGCCGCAAAGCCGTGCATGAAGCCATCCTCTGCGCCGGACGCAACATCGCCGCCGATGATATTGCCCTCAAAGACGAGGAGCGTTGCGAAGACGCCATCGGGCGTATTCGGGTAGTTTGTGATGCGGTAGCGGTACTGCGTACACTTTTCGCCGGCATAGGGCAAAAGGTCGAAGCCCTGCGCTTGCTGCATCGTATTATACGCCGCATAGACATCGTTAAATTTTGCGGGAATGACGACCTCGCGCACATCCTGCGGCTCCGCTTCTGCCTCCCAGCCGAAGGACGTTAAAAACGCGAGGCGCTCCTCCCCCGTCATACCGGGGAATGTCTGCCGCTTTTCGCCGCGCGGGATGAGGAAAAACGCGCTGACGGCTATGGCGATGAGCACAAGCACCGCCAAAATTCGTTTTTTGTTCGCGCCGAGCGATACAATCATATTGCTGCCACCTTTCACCGCAGAAAACCGGGTAAGACTTTCTTTTCGGTCATAGGTATGCGGGGCGGCTATGCTTTATGCTTCCTCGGCGGCGGCGAGAAAATGCACGCCGTACTGCTCGAAAAAAAGCGTGTAGCCGTTAAGATGCGGCATGCCGTTTTGAAAGGTGATTTCGTAGTTTTGGAACGATTCCGAAAGGCCGGTGCCGCGGCACTTGGAGATGCTCTCTTTGAGCGTCCAGTACGTCAAAAAGCGCGCGGCGGGATTGAGGCTGCTTTGTATGTCCCGAAGCTCTGCGGGCGTACAGACGCGCTCTGCGGCACTCCCCCGCACGCGGCGGGGATATTCAGCATCGATGCCGACATTTTTCCGCGACACGGCGCAGCAGACGATGCCCTTAGTGTGGCTCAGGCTGATATGGGGCATGTTCTCCCCTTTTAAATACGGTTTGCCGAGCGGAGTTTTTTCCACAACAGGCGATGCGATGCCCCACTCGTCCTTTAAGACGCGGTATAAAAGCGCGTAAGCACGGTCATGCAGCTCCTTTTGCGTGAGCGAGGGCGGAACGTTTTCCACATAGCGACGCATCAGTTTTCCTTCTTTTCATCCATCCACGCACGCAAGCGGCGCAGTGCTTCGTCTGCGCGGTCGTTTTTCATGGTCGGGAAGGCGCGCAGCAAACGGCGCTGGGTGTGACGCTGGAGCTTGGAGGTAACGCTGTTCCACTGGGCACGGAGGTCTTCGGCAGACTTCTGTGCTTTCACACGGCGGTCTTCCAGCGACGCACGGTATTCTTCGTACTTCTCCGAAAGCTGAGCGCGCTGTGCCTGAAGCTTCTCTTCAAGGACAGGGCGGGCTTTTTCGTTGAACTCCTGCTTCTGCTCGGTGATCTTCTCGTCTGCAAGGAGCGTCAGGCGACCGAGGCCGTTCGAGATGGCGTCGCTCTCTTTGCGCAGACGCGCGGACATATCGTTGATGACGGTGAGCTTTTCGTTGAGCTTGCGGATGGTAAGCACGGTGACGATGGTATCCGTGATAAACAGCGCGATGAAAATACCGACCAGAATTGCGCCGAGCGTGAAGGGAATCCAGTGCACGAGCGACGCGATAGCTGTATGAACAATGCGAATGACGACGACGACACACAGACCCCAGAGGATGCTGAATTTTAAGCAAATATAGCCGCCGAGGTTGAAGGGCTGGTCGGAATAGTCCCACCACGTGGTGTGGAAGAATTTTTTGAGCGCCCAACCGCCGACGAGCTCGATGGCGCTGGTGAGCAGCGCGCCGCCGATAAACAGCAAGGGGATGTTATCCGAAAACGGCAGCAAAACGAGCAACACGAGCGACATGCCAAAGCCGTAGATGGGGCACACAGGCCCGTTTAAAAAACCGCGGTTGACGAACTTGCCGGTGGTGACGGTGGCAAAAATGACCTCCGAGCACCAGCCTAAAAACGAATAAATGGTAAAATACCAGAGCAGATCATAAAATGTCATGGGTCTCCCCCTTGTTATGGATAGATTTTGAGCGAAAAGGGGCATACTGCACCGTGCCGTGCGGTATGCCCCGGTTGTTCGGTTTTACGGCGTTCTACGCAAATCAAACGCAGATGTTTTCGCCGACAAGGCCGACGTACTGACCCTCTTCTGCCGCTTCCGGGTGCATGAGCAGCCACTTGTTGCGGGCGAAAAGCATTTTGTCTTCCTCGGTCTTCGGCGCGCGCTTTTCGATGTCGGTGTTCGTACCCTTCGGCAGCGCGACGACGCACTTGAAGCCGCCGTCGTTTGCATTGCACGGCGCATAGTGCAGCGTGGTGGCGTAAACCTCGATAACGGTGCCGGCGGGCACGAGGAACGCTTCGACCTTAGACGTATCGTACTTGCCGTTTTCGATGTCCTGCTCGGAGCCGATGAGCAGGATGAGGTCGGTGACGGCGATGTTTACTTCACTATCGCGGTGATATTCGAGACCGTTTAACTTATGGTTGTTGCCGTTGCAGTAGCCGATCTGCACGGGCATGCCGCCGTAGAGCGTGTAGGCGATGTCTTTGGCAGACGCGCAGTTTTCGAGAGACTCTGCACCGGGCACATAGACGACGTTTTCCGGGCAGGGCGTTTCCGCCATGGCGGCGATAATGTCGGAGCAATCGAGCCCCGTGATGACTTTGCCGTACTTTTTAAAAGTGGTATCCGAAACATTCTGAATTTTCATGGTTTTTTCATCCTTGCTTTCTGTTTTGAATCTAACCACATTATACCGAGGTGCAGAGGAAATTGCAAGACGCTAAGAACGCAAAAAGTTTTGCGCAAGCTTTTGAAAAAGCTTGCAGGTCCTTAGGGCAGCGCCCTAAGTCGTCGTCCACAGCCGACAAAATACCTTTTGCCTACACCAAAACTAGGAAACCCAGTTGCATGGATTTCCTAAAAAGGCGAAGCCTTTTGATAAAACGCCCAGACAGAGAAAAAGCTCCCCGAACGTGATTTTCGAAGAGCTTTCAATATACTTCTGTTTACGCAGTTGTTACATCATCTCGCGCTTGCGCTTTTGTTTTTTCCAGATGATGATGGCGATGTAGACTGCGAGGAAGACTAAGATGATGGCGATGAGAACCGCGGATTGGCCGGGGCCGCCCATTTTGACCTCTGCCCAGAGCGTATCGAGCAGATTGCTCGTCTCGCTCGGGAGATTAACGAAAACCTCGGTGCGGTCGAGCACATCCTGATCCGGGTAGTAGATGGGATTTGCGACGGCGTCGGGAGCAAGATAGTCTTTCGCGGCGGTCTCCGGGGTGGCGTAGCCGACGAAATCCATGTTCGCACCGGAAATTTCGGGATCACACATGAAGTTGATGTACAGTTCGGCTTCTTTTTTGTGCTCAGCCGTTGCCGGAATACACATGGCATCGACAAAGTAGTTCGTGCCCTCTTCCGGGACGATGAACTTGATGTTGTCGTTATTTTCAACAAGCGTGCCGGCATCGCCGGAATAGTACGGTGCAAGCCACGCTTCGCCGCTTTCCATTTTGTCAAAAATCTGATCCATGACGTACGCCTGTACGAGGGGCTTCTGCTCCTTTAAAAGCATAGCCGCCTGCTCCCACTCGCTTTCGTCGGTGGAATTGAGGGAGAAGCCGAGGCGCTCCTGTGCGATGGCGAACGCGTCGCGCGGGTTATCGAACATCAAAATCTTGCCGCTATACTGCTCGTCCCACAAAATAGACCAGCTGGTGACGGGCTCGGTGACATAATCGGTATTATAGAACAGGCCGACGGTGCCCCATGTGTACGGCACGGAGAATTTGTTTTCGGGGTCGTAATCGGGGTTTCGGAACTGCTCGTCGATGTACTCGAAATTCGGAATGTTGCTGAAATCCAGCTCCGCGAGCATATTCTCGTTCATGAGCTTTGAGATCATGTAATCGGACGGGACAATGACATCGTAGCTTGCGCCGCCGCCTGCGAGTTTGGAGTACAGCGACTCGTTGCTGTCGAACGTGGTGTAGTTGACCTCGATGCCGGTGCGACGGGTGAACTCGGCATTGACATCCAGCGAGCCCTCGGTGCCGTTTGAAATATACTCGCCCCAGTTGTAGACATTGATGGTCACACCGGTGGGCTCTGCGGTGGGGTATTCTTCGGAAAAATCCCAGTCGTCGGCTTCATCGGCAAAGACGGGCACGACTGCGGTGCAGAGCACCAGAAGCGCAAAAAAGACGGCAAAAAATTTCTTTTTCATCAGGCACGCTCCCTTTCTGCCTTTTTGGCACGGCGCTCTTCACGTCCCTGGCGGACATTGATGATGATGAGCAAGAGCATGATGCACACAAAGAGCACGGTGGAAAGCGCGTTGATCTCCGGGGAGATGCGCTTTCTCGTCATGGAATAAATGTAGATGGGCAGCGTCTGCGTGGTGCCGCTTGTGAAGTAGCTGATGACGAAATCATCGATGGAGAGCGTGAACGCCATGATCATGCCGGTGACGATGCCGGGCATGATCTCCGGCAGCACGACTTTAAAGAACGCGCGTACCGGCGGGCAGCCGAGATCCTGCGCGGCCTCGAAGAGATTCGGGTTCATCTGGCGCAGCTTCGGCAGAACGGACAGGATGACATACGGCAGGCAGAACGTGATGTGCGCGATGATGAGCGACGCCATGCCGAGGCTTTTGCCGCCGAACAGGCTGACTGCCGCGACGAACAGAAGCATCATGGAAACACCGGTGACGATTTCCGGGTTGACCATGGGAAAATTGGTGATGTTCATCATGACCTTTTTCGGCATACGCTTCATGCGGTTGATGCCGACCGCCGCCATGGTGCCGAGTACAGTGGAAGCGAACGCGGAAACGACGGCGATGATCAATGTATTGAGCAGCGCCTCCAGAATATAGCGGTCCTCAAACAGGCGCTGATACCAGCGCAGTGTAAAGCCGGAAAACTGGGTGCGGCTTGCGGTATCCGTATCGTTGAACGAGAAGATGATGAGCACGATGATGGGCGCGTAAAGAAAGATGAAGATGAGCGCCGTGTAGACTTTGGAAGCCGTTTTCACAGAATCATACCTCCTCCCACATTTTCACCGTCGTCGAACTGGTTCATGATGCCCATGCAGATGAGAATGATGACCATGAGGACAAGTGAAATGGCAGAGCCGAGGTTCGGGTTATACGCCGAGCCGAGGAACTGCATATCGATGAGGTCGCCGATGAGCAGGTTTCCGCCGCCGCCGAGCATTTTAGAGATAATAAATGTGGAAACAGCGGGCACGAACACCATGGTAACGCCGGAAATGACACCGGGCATGCTCATGGGCAGGACAACTTTAAGGAAGACATTGCGGTTGTTTGCACCGAGATCCTGCGCAGCTTCGATGACACTGTTGTCGATTTTGGTGAGCACAGAGTAAATGGGCAGGATCATGTACGGGATGTAGTTATACACCATGCCGAGGACGACTGCGCCCGCGGTGTTGATCATGTGGATGCGCGGCAGACCGACGGCGGCGAGCATATTGTTGATGAGGCCGTTATCCTCAAGGAGGGACATCCATGCGTAGGTGCGCAGCAGGAAGTTCATCCACATAGGCAGCATGATGAGCAAAATGAGGAAGCTCTGGCGGTTCGGCGCCGCTTTGGCGATGATATACGCGAGCGGGTAGCCGAGCAGAAGCGAAATAAACGTTGCGAGTGCGCCGAGCCAGATAGAACGCAGGAAGACGTTGGAATACTGGCCGACGCGCGCGATGTTATCTAACGTAAAAGCGCCGCTTTTATCGGTAAAGGCAAAGAATGCCACAAGACCCATGGGCACGATGATGAACAGCGTCATCCAGATCGTGTACGGGGCGGAGATGAGTTTAGTCCTCATGTTCGCTGCCCTCCTCCTGGAGCGCTTCCTCCATTTCGTCACTGAACGTGCTGTAATCGCCCATAGTGCCGGAGTAAACGGACTTCGCCATGACGTGAATGTCGTCCGGGGTGAGCGCAAGGCCGATCTTATCGCCGACGTTGGCGCTGTCAGTCGTCTGGATCATCCACTTGAAGCCGTCAACATCGACGATAATCTCATAGTGTACGCCCTTAAACGTGACGCTGGTGACGACGCCGTTGATGTGTGCGGCGGCGGAGCCGGTGGGTACGATGTCGATATCTTCCGGGCGGATGACAACGTCGACCGGGGCCATTTTGCCGAAGCCGCTGTCGAGCGACTTGAAGCGCTGACCGGCGACCTCGACGAGGTAGTCTTCGATCATGGTGCCGTCGAGGATATTGCTTTCGCCGATGAAGTCCGCAACGAAGGCGTTTTTCGGTTCGTTGTAGATGTCAATCGGCGAGCCGATCTGCTGAATTTCGCCCTTATCCATGACGACGACCGTGTCACTCATGGAGAGCGCTTCCTCCTGGTCGTGCGTGACGAAAATGAACGTGATGCCGATGGCCTGCTGGATTTTTTTGAGTTCGTTCTGCATATCCTTGCGCAGCTTTAAATCGAGCGCGGAAAGCGGCTCATCGAGGAGGAGCACCTTCGGCTCGTTTGCGAGGGCGCGCGCAATGGCAACACGCTGCTGCTGACCGCCGGAAAGCTGGCCGACACCGCGGTGCGCCATGCCGTTTAAGTTGACCATATGCAGCATTTCGGTGACGGTCTTTTGAATTTCGTCTTCTTTCTTACCTTTGAGACGCATGCCGAACGCGATGTTTTCATAGACGTTCAGGTGCGGGAAAAGCGCGTACTTTTGGAAAATTGTATTGACGGCGCGCTTATGCGGCGGCACGTTATTGATTTTCTCGTCACCAAAAAAGACATCGCCGCTATCCGGTGTGACGAAGCCGCCGATGGTGCGCAAAACCGTGGTTTTGCCGCAGCCGGAGGGTCCGAGCAGTGTTACGAACTCGCCGTCACCGATGGTGAGGTTGAAGTTCTTTAAGACCTGCTCGCCGTCAAACGATACTGCAATGTCTTTGAGCGTGATGATTGGTTTTAACATGGAAAGCATCCCCTTTGCGGTTTGGTGGGACCCTTGTCCCCCGAAAGTTGCGCGGTCTTAGTGAATCACACACCCCGGCTGCATGATGCGTACTGCTTCCGCAAAGGATTTTTCACGGCCGCAGGCTTTCGCCCGCGATCCGGCCGCGGCAGGAACACTTTTCCGAACAGGATAAAAGCAACACAACGCTTTGTGTGTTGCCCGCTTTAGCGACCTTTCCGGAACAGCCGATTTTATTTGGTTTTAGATGCAAACGCAATAAGTTCAGTTTACGGAAAAAGTCAGGATTTGTCAACCGCTTTTGCGTAAAATATGAATAAAGTTTGACGATGAATTTGTGTGCATTTTTAAAAATGGGATTTTCAGGAATGTCAAAACGGGATTTATGCGGGTTTGCGAAAAAAAGAGCGCCGCCCGAGAACCGAGCGGCGCCGAAAAGAGAGGAAAAGTATGTTTTTCCTTATGATCGGATTTATAAAGTGGAATGTGCGCGGCTTTGAAACGCAGTGTCATTCAAAGTGCGGTCATGCATGGGGCAATAAGCACGGGCCGAATGCACACGACGGCGGCGCATGGGGCGCACGGCAAGCGAAAGACCTAAAAGTGCCAGCAGCACAACGGCCAAAAACGGCAGAATGCCCTTTGCAGACCACTTGGCGCCCGCCTGCGCGGAGGCGTTGACGACGACAGCCTTCGGCTCTGCGGCCTCGGGCGCAGCCGCGGCGGAAACGGCGCTTTCGGCGTCATCGGTATCGACCGAAGTCCCCGTGAGGCTGTGCAGGGCAGTGCTGAGCATTTTATCGGCCATATCTCTGCCCTCTGCGCGCGCGACGGCTTCCAGCTGCGCGGCGACGGCGGTGTAATCGTCCCGGAGGTCTTCCGTCGGTTCGGCAGAGACGGTTTCGGTATCCGTTATCGCTTCATCGGTCTCATCCGCCAAAACGGGTGCGGCGGCGAGCAAAGCGATAAGCAAGGCCAAGAGCACCGGCACGGCATGACGCAGTGTGCGAAGAATGGTGCTTGCTGCCTCAACACTGTTTTCGGTTTTTATCTGCATTTCTGCCGCCTGCATGCGCTTCTCACCTGACATTCAAAAATTACAAATCAATAACATTTGTTACACTTCTGTTACATTTTAGCATACAGAGCGCTGAAAAGTCAAGAGGAAATGATTTGAAAAGTGCATAAAAAAGCCCCGTTTTTCTTGAAAACGGAGCTTTCGTTACAAAAGTTACAAGTTATGCCATAACAATGACGCTGAGCACGATATAGACGGCGTAGGCGGCGAGCATTAAAACGCCCTGCCAGCGCGAGAATTTCTTCGTGATGAGCGTGGGCACGACAGACAGAATGCCGATGATGAGACATGCCGGGATATCGACCATGGCGACGGTGGGCGACGCAGGGAGCTTGCTGCCGTAGATGAGCGCGCATACGGGCAGAATCAAGGTCAGATCGATGATATTTGCGCCGATGATGTTGCCTGCGGAGAGCGAGCCCTGCTTTTTCGCGATGGCGGTGAGCGTGGTGACAAGCTCCGGCAGAGACGTGCCGATGGCGATGATGGTGACGGAGATGACGCGATCCGAAACGCCGCACATGGAAGCGAGCGCGGAGCCGTTATCGACAAGGAGCTGTGCGCCGGCGACCGTGCCGACCGCGCCGATGAGGAACTTGACAACATTGGTGATGACGGCTTTTTTCGTGACGGGCTCATCGAGCTGCTGACCCTTTGCCCCGCCCTTGACGGCGACGACGGCCTCGTGGATGTTGTCGTACATGGCAATGACGAAAATGATGATGAGCAAAATGCTGGCAACCATGCCGACGCCGTTATCAAACAGTGAGAAACATACGGCGACAGCGGCAGCCACGAGCATGAGGATCATTTTGAGCATGTAATCTTTGCGGCGGATCGCCATAGGAATGGCGACAAGCGCGATGCCCATGATGAGACCGAGGTTCGCCGTGACGCTGCCGATGGCGTTGCCGATGGACATATCCACCATGCCGATGCCGCTGCCGGGCGAAAGTGCCTCTGCGGCACGTGCGTCGAGCGCCGCGAAGATGGAGACGAGCAGCTCCGGCAAAGTGGTCGCGAAGCTGACGACCGTTGCGCCGACAATAAGCTTCGGAATGCCGGAAGCCTCCGCCATCCACGATGCGGCATCCACAAAGAAATCGCCGCCCTTGATGATGAGCACGAGACCCACGATGAGCAGCAAGACTGTAATTGCAATTTCCATTTGCAAATTCCCCTTTTTTACGCTTTCAGAGCGTTTTCGTTTTCTTCTTCCGCAAGATTACGCGGAGAAAGACATTATTTCTATTATAGCGGGGAACCGCAGGAAAATCCAGTCTTATTTGCCTTTTTTGTCAAATTTTACGGTTTTATGCGTCGGCCCCAAGGCTGCGGACGAGCTTTTCGAGCTTTTCGGCCTGTTCGTACGGAATATCACACCACGGGCCGTCGTCCTTTTTATAGAACAGATTGCCGTAAACCGTGATCGTACTCGTTTCGCCGTTTGCGTATTCCAGTGTGAAAATGTTGGCCGAGCCGACGTATGCGTTCGGGTCGTCGCTCGTTTCCGCCGCGTTCTTTAGGAGAAGCAGCGGCATGATCTGCCCGATTTTTTCCTCGTCCGTGAAGACCTTCACGTCGCTTACGGGCTGTGTTTCTGCCGTGATGCGCACAGGGAGCACAACCTTGCCGCCGATGGCGGGCGCGGTACCCTGATCTGCGCCGTCTGCCTGCGCGATCTCGGCGGCGCCTGTGACTTTCGTTTCGTCGCCGGTGTAATCGGCTATGCCGTTGAGGTGCTGCGCGATGAAGCCCCAGCCGAGCAGCAGACACACGCACGCGGCGAGCGCGGCACACCATTGCAGGGTGACTTTTCTTACGTGCGGCAGCTTGCGGCTGCCGTCCGCTTCCGCGATATATTCTTCCTTTACACCGCCGAGGGCCTTGAACAAATCGATACCTGTCATACTGTTCCCGCCTTTCTTTAAAGCCAGATGTCTTCCTTTTGGAGATAATCCCGCAGCTTTTCACGCGTGCGGTGGAGGGACGTTTTGACGCGGCTTTCGCCGCAGCCGTACTTTTCGGCGATGGCTTTTACGGAATCCATATACCAGTAACGGCGCATGAAAAAGAGCCGGGCATCGACGGGAAGCGTCGAGAGAAAGCTGTTTAAGGCTTCGGCAATCTCGCGGCTTTCCGCTTCCCTTGCTGCTGTTGGGTCTGCGATACATGCCGAAAGCTCCTCCGTGAGCGCGGAGACCTCTGCGCTGCGCTTTTTCGCGCGGAGCTTGTCTAACTTATCGCACGCGATGTTGCGGCAGATGCGCGCCAAAAACGCAAAGAGCGCGAGCGGGCGCTGCGGCGGCATGGCATTCCACGCGCCGAGGTACGTATCGTTGACGCACTCCTCGGCATCCTCTGCTTCGGGCAGAATGCGCCCGGAGAGCGTGTGGAGCTTTGCCCCGTACTTTTCGTCCGTTTCGTGCACGGCGCTTTCGCTGCGCGCCCAGTAGAGCTCGATGATCTCATGGTCTTCCTTCATGCTTTTGTCCTCCCTTCCCCTTCACTTTATAAGTAGGCGTTTTATATCGGCAGGTTACACGGATTTTGAAATTTTCGATAAAAGTTTGTCCGGCGACTAAAGCATAGTGCCGGACAACGTTTTCCAGATTATGAATCAGCCGCAACTTTTGCGGGTTAGCCGTATTCAATACGGGTTTAGCCGCGCATTTCGAGGTACTCGTCGTAGGTGGTAACGCGGTCGAACGTGCCGCCCTCGGGCAGAATTTCGATGATGCGGTTCGCGACGGTCTGGGTGAACTCGTGGTCGTGCGATGCGAACAGCACGACACCCTTGAAATCGATGAGGCCGTTGTTGACGGCAGTGATAGACTCGAGGTCGAGGTGGTTCGTGGGCTGGTCGAGCAGGAGTACATTGCTGCCGAACATCATCATGCGCGAAAGCATGCAGCGCACCTTTTCGCCGCCGGAAAGCACCTGCACAGGCTTATAGACGTCTTCGCCGGAGAACAGCATTTTGCCGAGGAAACCGCGCAGATACGTTTCGGTGGTGTCTTTGGAATATTGCTCGAGCCAGCGGATGATGGAATCTTCCGTATCGGTGAAATAGGCGGAATTATCCTGCGGGAAATAGGACTGACTCGTCGAAACGCCCCACTTGAATGTGCCGGCATCCGGCTCCAGCTCGCCCATTAAGATTTTGAAAAGCGTCGGCACGGCGAACTCGTTTGATGCGGTGAACGCGATTTTATCCGTGCGGCCGACGGTAAACGTGACGTTATCAAGCACCTTTACGCCGTCTACGGTCTTTGTAAGGCCCGAGACGGTGAGGACATCTTTGCCGAGCTCTCTGTCCATCGTAAAGCCGACATACGGGTAGCGGCGGGAGGACGCGGGCATTTCTTCGACGGTGATTTTATCGAGCAGCTTCTTTCTGGACGTCGCCTGACGGGACTTCGATTTATTTGCGGAGAAGCGCTGGATGAAGTTCTGGAGCTCCTTGATTTTTTCCTCCGCCTTGCGGTTCTGGTCGCGCATCATGCGCTGCATGAGCTGGCTCGACTCATACCAGAAGTCGTAGTTGCCGACGTACATTTTGATCTTGCCGTAATCGACATCGACAATATGGGTGCAGACGTTATTTAAAAAGTGGCGGTCATGGGAGACAACGATGACGGTGCCCTCGTACTCAATGAGAAAATCCTCTAACCATGTGATGGCTTTGGCGTCGAGGCCGTTCGTCGGTTCGTCAAGGAGAATCATATCCGGCTGGCCGAACAGCGCGCGGGCCAAGAGCACTTTAACCTTTTCGGTCTGGTTCAGAGTGCTCATGGTGTTATACATATCGTTGCTGTCGAGCCCGAGACCCTGCATGAGCTTTGCGGCTTCGGTCTCGGCGTCCCAACCGTTGAGCTCGGAGAACTCGGCTTCAAGCTCGGCGGCGCGGTTGCCGTCTTCTTCGTCAAAATCGGGCTTTGCGTACAGCGCGTCTTTTTCCTGTGCGATCTCATACAACCTTGCATTGCCCTGCATGATGGTATCAAAAATGGTTTGGTCTTCGTAAGCAAAGTGGTCCTGTTTCAGAACGGACATTCTGTATTTGGGGTCAAACGTGACCTCGCCCTTACTGGGCTCTAAATCGCCGGACAAAATACGCAGGAAGGTGGATTTACCCGCGCCGTTTGCGCCGATGATGCCGTAGCAGTTGCCCGGCAAAAACTGGAGATTGACGTTTGAAAAGAGGTTCTGACCATCAAAATTGATGGCGACCCCGTTGACATTCAGCATAGTTTGGTTCCTTTCAAATGGTGCTTTTATATTTTTCTTTTTATCTCAGTGCAAACCGCTCCACGGCTTCCGCGAAGCCGTCTTCGATACACGGTGCGACGACGGCGTCGGCAATCGCTTTCGCTTCCTCTATGCCGTTGCCGACGACGGCGGCGAAGCCTGCGGCTTTCAGCATGCCGAGGTCGTTGCCGTTATCGCCCGCCGCCATGGTGTTTTTGGGATCGATGCCGAGGACCTTGCAGAGCGAATACAGTGCGGTGCCCTTATCGCAGCCCTTTTTATTGATCTCGATGTTATCGACGTTCGAGAATGTAAGCTCGATGCCGCCTATCTTTTGCAGGCGGGCCAAAATTTCCGGGCGGACGCTTTCCGGGATGAACATCATATTGATCTTTTCCGGCTCGGCGTGCGTTTCTTTTAAATACACGGAGAGGTTGTCCGTGAACGTATAATCTTTTGTGAGAAAGTAATATTTTTCTTCCGGGAAGCCGAAAATGGTGCGGGCTTTATCCGGGTTGCCGCGCTTTGTAACGCCGCGCCCGTGCACGTAGTATTCCACATAAAGCTCGTAATCGTCAAAAATTTTCTGCACTTCGAGCGCGGTCTCGGTGGGAATGAGATCGGTGCAGAGCACTTTGTTTTCCAGAATATCCCACACGGCGCCGCCGTTTGAGGTGATGGCGTAGCGGATAAACGGCAGCTCGGTGAGGCACGGCGGAATAAAATTGCGCACGCGTCCTGTGGCCGGGACGACCAGAATGTCTGCGTCGTTCGCCTTTTCCATGGCGCGGCGGTTGCGCTCTGAAAGCTCCGCGAAGCCGTGCAGCGTGGTGCCGTCCAGATCGAACGCGATGAGCTTGATGTTTCTTTTTGCTTCTGTGTTTTCCATATATACAGATATGGACTGCCGTGCAGTCCATTGCGCTCCTTTCCGAAAGTCATACCAATAAATATACTGTAAAACCCGGAATAAAACAAGGGCTTATGCAAAATTTGGCAATTTCACAGCGAAATTTTGCAATTTCTCGTCGAAAATTCGCGTGTTTTTTGAAAACGGTTGCTTTCGGCACTATGCAATGCTATACTGAAGCCAACAAAGGACAAGGAGTTGTTTTGAATTGATGGATATGGCAAAACCAGACATGACCAAAATGCGCCGCGCCGACCGCGCGATTTCCCGCGAGGATGCGCTTGCGGTCATTGACCGCTGCGCTTACGGCACACTTTCCCTTATTGCGACGGACGGCACGCCGTATGCGGTGGCACTGAACGTGGTGCGTGACGGCGAGAAGCTGTTCTTCCACAGCGCGATGGCGGGGCTGAAGGTCGACTCTCTGCGCGAAAATCCGCAGGTTTGCCTGCTGTTTGTGGAAAACCCGACGATCTACGAAAAGGGGCTGACAACGCTCTATACCTCCACTGTGGTGCGCGGCAAAGTGACAGAAATAATCGATTTCGATGAAAAACGCCGTGCGCTGCGTCTGCTTTGCGACCGTTTTGTGCCGAGTTTGACGAAAGAGGAAACCGGCTGCGTGGAGACGGGGCCGAAATCGACGGGTGTGTGGTGCATTGAGATTGAATCTGTCACCGGCAAGCAGAACCGCCGCATAGGCTGATTTTTAAGAGATATAGAATTGTATAATGCACAAATGTGTTCCGTAGTGTCGAAAAATTCGTGCTGCGGAACATTTCTTTGTGGAATTTGTTGAAAGAAGAGGCCAAATATGGTATACTGAAAAAAATTGTGTGCGATTTTGGGGTTCGCGCACACAAACTTGGAAAAGTGAGGCGTTTTAAAATGCTTTTACCGGTCGTTTTTCTGTGCAATGCACTTTTATTATTGACGGTTTTAAACAGCCGCTTTCGGCTGCTGGCGGAGGCCATTGTTTCGGGCGGCGTGTTTGTGCTTTCTATTGTGCTGAATCTGCTGCTCTCCCCTGCCTTTAACGATGCGACGGGGCAATTCGGCAACGGCATGAATGTGCTCTTATTGCTGGTTGCGGCGGTATTCCTCTACACGAACAATTTAGCGCAGAAGCTGAGCCTTTCTCTTTTGATGATCTGCAACTACGCGTTTTTGCTGCCCGTGACGACCACGCTTTTGAAAGCGCTGCCGTTTGCGGGCGACGGCATATGGTCGGCGGTCATCGGCAGCTTACTGTACATTGTGCTGACATTCCTCTCTTTCATGACGCTGGCACACCCGTTTCGCTATTTTGCACAGCGCGGCGTTTCGGTGCTGTCTGTGGGGCTTTGTGCGGCGCTTGTTGTCTGTTTATTCTGCGCAAATGGAATTTTGCCGACTTTTTTCGGGCTGAACAGCGTAACGCAGCGCCTTATTCTGACAGCGGCGCTGTACCTTGTTTTGGCGTTTACGGTGCGTGCGGCGTTTAACGCGGCAAAGTATCAGGAGAGTGCCTGCACGGCGGAGCACCGCGAGCAGCTGCTCGGCGCGGAGGCGGATTATTTCCGCGCGATGGTGGGCAACGTGACAAACGCAAAGAACGCGCAGGAGCACCATGATTTTGTTTTGCATGAGATCGCAGCTGAGGCGCAGGGCGGCAGCTGCGAAGGCGTACTGAATATCATCAAAGAGGAAACAGTTCTGCACGATCCGTATTTACAGCGATACAGCGAAAACCCGTATGTGAATGCAGTGCTGGCGGGCAAGGCGGCCTACGCGGCACACTGCGGCATCGTTTTGGAAAGCAATGTGGAGCTTGGCGCGGTGCGGCTGAAAACCATTGAATTCTGCGCGATTCTGAACGACATGCTGACGCACGCCATCGACTGCGCGGAGCACTCCGGCGCAGAGGAGCCACGCGTGCGCATCACGGCGCTGCCGGTGGAAAACCGCATCACATTTGAGGCGGTGTACTCGGCGCAGAAAAAACAGAAAAAGCGCACACCGGCGACGAAGAGCTCTGTGAATGACCTTGTACATAAGCTGTTTGAGCCGAAAAAGCCGCAGGTGCTCGGCATGGAAGTGGTACGCGGCATTTTGGAGCGGTACAGCGGCGCGATGGATCTTTCCGCGGCGGGCGGTTCCGAAATCTTGCGCATCATCATCAATAATTGACGGTTTTAAATTTACTCTAAGGGGTTAAAACATGGCGGACAAAAAGGGAATTCTTTATAACGAGGCCGCAAAGGCGTATTTTTACGGCGACTGTGTAAGCTCCATTGAACCGTACGGCGGCGGGCACATCAACGACACGTTTCTGGCGCGCACGGAAAAGGGCAACTTTGTTTTGCAGCGCGTGAACGGGTATGTGTTCCCGCACCCGGATGAGATCATGGACAACATGGTGCACGTGACGAAATTTTTGGCGGAGAAGCTTGAAAAGGCCGGCAAAGACCCGAAGCGCGGCACGCTGACGGTTTTAAAGACGAACGACGGCAAGGATTATTATATCGACAGTGAGGGCAACTACTGGCGCTCGACGATCAATTTGGAGAACACAACGGCGTATGACTTTGCGGAATCTCCGGAGATGCTGAAAAAATCCGGCGCGGCGTTCGGTGCGTTTCAGAACATGCTCTCTGATTACCCGGCGGAGACGCTGCACGAGGTCATCCCGCACTTTCACGACACCCCGGCGCGCTTCCGGCAACTGATGGACGCGGTACGTGAGGATAAAGCCGGGCGCTTAAAGAATGTTGCGGCCGAGCTGGAATTTGCAAAGGCACGCGAAACGGACTGCGGGCTTTTGATGAACCTGCTTGAGGAGGGCAAGCTGCCGCTGAAGGTGACGCACAACGACACGAAAATGAGCAACGTTTTGATCGATAATGCGACGGGTGACGCGGTGTGCGTCATCGATCTTGACACGGTGATGCCGGGCCTTGCGGCGTTTGACTTCGGTGATTCCATCCGCGCGGGCGCTTCCACCGGTGCGGAGGACGAAACCGATCTGACGAAGGTGCACTTCAGCGTGCCGCTCTTTAAGGCGTACACGGAAGGCTTCCTCGGCGAAGCCGGCAAGGCGCTGACCGAGACGGAAATCCGCACGCTGCCGGACGGCGCGAAGCTGATGACGTTTGAGGTGGGCATCCGCTTCCTTGCGGACTACCTGAACGGCGATGTGTACTTTAAGACGAAGTACCCGCAGCACAACTTAGACCGCGCACGCAACCAGTTCCACCTTGTGGCGGAAATGGAAGCAAAGCGTGATGAGACGCAGGCCGTTGTGGACGCGTATTTGTGATGAAATATTAAATTGAATATAGTAAAAAATCCTGCACAGCTTATAATGCGTGCAGGACTTTTTATGTTCAGATTGTTAAATTACTTGCCGTTTTTGAACGCATCCATGTTGATGAGCTCGCCGCCGCGGAGACGGGATTCTTCGGCTGCGAGCGCCATGAAGTGGCTTTCGAGGGAGTGCTCCAGCGTTGTGGTGCGCTCGGTGGCTTCGGTCTCGTTGATGAGCATATCGAGGAAGTCGTTCACGATGCCGCTGTCGCCGCCGCCGTGACCCTTGAGGTCGTTTGCAAGGAGCTTGACATCGATGATTTCTTCCGGCTCGCCGAAGACGCGGACGTGGATTTTATTCGAGAGCATATCGGCTTCGATCTCACCGTTCGTGCCCATGGCCTTGAAATAACGGTAGCACTTTTCGGTGAACGCGCACATGGTGAAACTCATGGTTGTGCCGTCCTCGAAGAGGAGGTTCGTCTGCTGGTGGTCGACGACGTTGTTGTCGCACATATAGACGCAGCGGCCGTACTGACCGTTTTTCAGTGCTTCATAGGTGCGCTCTTCGGTGGGGTTCACGCCGCAGGCAACGCCCGCCATCCACGTATTGCCGTTGCGGATGCCCGTTGCGGGGTTCGTGATGTAGATCTTCTCGGCGTCGAACTTGCAGTTTTCCTTCGCTTTGCAGCCGCCGAGGCAGTACGGCGTTGCGCCCTCCGGTGCGCACTCCTTTTTGAAGAGGTGCGTATCACCGACGGAGGAAATGGCCTTACATTTTTTGCCGAGCAGCCAGGTGTAGATGTCCATATCGTGGCAGCACTTCTGGAGGATCATGGGGCTTGTCTGGTCACTGTTGCGCCAGTTGCCACGCACAAAGGAGTGCGCCTGGTGCCAGTAGCCGACGTTCTCGTTTGCACAGACGGAGACGACATCGCCGATTTTTTTGCTGTCGAGAATGGACTTTAATGTATTATAGAACGTGGTATAGCGCAGAACATGACATACGATGATCTTGCCGGGGCAGTGCTTTGCAACCTCGATGATACGCTTGCACTCCTGAAGATCCGGGGAGATCGGCTTTTCCATCAGGATATTATAGCCCTTTTCAAGCGCCGGAATGGCGTGGTTGACGTGCTGGCGATCCATGGTGGAAACGACCATGACATCGGCAAGCTTATCCTGCGCGAGCATTTCCTCTGCGCTCGTGAAGCAAAGCTCATCCTTGATGCCGTAGAGCTCTTTCGCTTTCTGTACCTTTTCCGGGTTGATATCCGCCACGGCGACGACCTTCATGCGGTCCGGGAAAAGCTTCTGCATGGAAGCGTATGTGCTGCCGCGGTCGCCGAAGCCGGCGATGGCAAATGTGATGGGTGCTTTCATGGATTTTACCCCCTCTTCCTTTCGTAGAAAAACGAGATTTAATGGAATCATGCAAACGGAAAGGTGCGGGCGAAGACAGGGCCATCGCACACACCTTGCTGCTTTCTGAATTTGATTATACGGGCAATAACGGCAAAAAGCAAGCCGTTTTGGGCTTTTATGCCGTTTTATTTACAAAACGGACTTTGCATCGTAATGGCGGTCCTTGAGCGGGATGTAGGTCTGACCGGTGGGCAGCGCACGGTACGCCGGGCGGATGATGCGGCCGCCCGTTGTGAGCTCCTCGATGCGGTGGGCGCACCAGCCGGAGATGCGCGAAACGGCGAACATGGGCGTGTAGAGATCCTCCGGAATGCCGAGCATCTCATAGACGAGCCCGGAATAAAAATCGACGTTGGCGCATACTACTTTCTCGTTCCCCGTAACTTTATGGAACGCGTCTGGCGCTAAGCGCTCGATGCGCTCATACAGCGCGAACTGGTCGGCGTAGCCGGTTTTGGCGGCGAGGGAACGCGCCTGTTTTTTGAGCTCGACGGCACGCGGATCGGACAATGTGTAAATGGCGTGACCGATGCCGTAGATGAGTCCGCTCTTGTCCCCCACCTCGCGGCGCAAAATGCGCTCGAGGTAATTTTCCACTTCGTCATCGCTGTCCCAGTGCTGCACATTCTGCATGATGTCCGTCATCATCTGGCGTACCTTGTGGTTCGCGCCGCCGTGACGGAAGCCCTTCAGGGAGCCGATAGCTGCGGCGATGGTGGAGTAGATATCCGTTTGCGCGGAGGAAAGCACACGCGTGGTAAATGTGGAGTTGTTACCGCCGCCGTGCTCTGCGTGGAGCACCATGCAAAGGTCGAGCAGCTGGGCTTCCTCGTGCGTGAATTGACGATCCTCGCGCAGGGAATTCAAAATCGCCTCCGCCGTTTTGTGCTGCGGCTCGAACGGGTGGAAAAACATGGTCTGTTTATCGTAATGGCGGCGCTTGACCTGATAGGCATACGTCATGATGGCCGGCATACGCGCAATGAGCGAGATGCTTTGGCGCATGTTATTTTCGAGTGAGAGATCGTCCGGGTCGTCATCGTAGGAATAGAGCGTCAAAACGGCACGCGCGAGCTTATTCATCACGTCGCGCGACGGGTTTTTCATAATGACGTCCTCGGGGAAGTATTCCGGCAGCTCGCGGTTTTCGTAAAGGAGCTGACAGATGCGGTTATACTGGCGTTCATCGGGCAGCTTGCCGAAGATCAAAAGCCACACGACTTCTTCAAAGCCGAAACGGCCTTCCGCGCGGCAGCCGTTGATGATATCCACAACATTCATGCTGCGGTATGTGAGGCGGCCGCTATCCGGAATCTTCACGCCGTCGCTGATGAGGTAGCCGTGCACATTACAGACGTGCGTAAGACCGGCCATGACGCCGGTGCCGTCGCGGTTGCGCAGGCCGCGTTTGACGTGGTAAAGCTCGTATTCATCCTTTGTAATTTGGTTATTGGCACGATACTCGGCGCAAAGCTCGCTGACTGTTGTGCTGCTTGCACTTTCGTTTATCAATCTTTCCAAAACTGCTCATCCTTTCCTGCGCGGCTCTTCGCACTGCGTTCCGCACATTTTCGCGTAGTAGATACATAATAGCGCAGAGTTGCGATTTCGTCAAGCATTTTTGAATTATGAAGCTCAATATCTTTCATTTTTATCTTGATTTATTCTACAAAAAATAAATTTAGCACAAAATATTGCATGAGTGACAATAAGTTTTTTCATCTTGAGGTGTAAAATGAAGCTGAAATCAAAATGGCCGGTACGCAGGTTTTTCGCGTTTTTGGGTGCGCTGTATCTGTTTTGCGCGGTAACGCCGCTGTTGTTTGCGGAAAGCGGCACGACAAAAAGCGAATCTGTTTTTCGCATTTACGACACGGCAACAGAGACGGTCCGCACAGTGAACGATCTGGATTTTCTCTGCGGGGCGCTGCCGTGTGAGATGGCTGTTTCTGCCCCCGACGAGGCGTTAAAGGCACAAGTCATCGCGATACACACGCTCTATGACCGCAAGCGGCGGGAAAACACGGGGAAAGATTTTGATTTTACCTGTGACAGCGCGGAAAAGAGCATCTACACGACCGATGCGGGGCTGACGGACGAAGAACAAAACCGCGTGCGGGCGCTGTGCTTATCGGTGCTCGACAAAGAAATTTATTTTGAAAACGAGCCGATCAACGCGTGTTATTTTGCGATTTCTGCCGGGTGCACGCAGCCGTTTGAGAACGTGTGGCCGGAAAAAAGCTACCCGTACCTCACCGCTGTGGCGTGCCCGAGCGACCTTTTGGCGCAGGGGTTTCAGAGCGCGGCAACGTTTACGGAAGACGAGATACGAGCCGCTTTCTCGGAAATTTCATTTGACGATGCGCCGGGAAAGTGGTTCTCGGATATTCAATATTTTGACACGGGATATGTGGAAAAGCTTACGGTCTGCGGGGTAGAAATGACAGGCGTGCATGTGCGGGAGGCGCTCGGTTTACGCAGCGCGAGTTTTACGGTGACGTATGAAAACGGCGCGTTCACATTTACGACGCTCGGCTATGGGCACGGCGTGGGCATGAGTCAAGCGGCCGCCATAACGCTTGCGGAAGGCGGCATGACGGTTGACGAAATTTTGGCACGATTTTACCCGGGAACCGACATAAAATAGGAGATGCCCTGCCGTTTTGCGCATCGGCAGGGCGGTTTTCTTATGGCGTGATAAGATTTTACTTTTTCGGGATAACGGGGATCCAGATAGCGGACTCGTAGTCGGTGCTGTCCGGGTCGCCGTCTGCGGAATACCACTCGATGTTGTACTTGCCGGCAAGGTCGTACTCCTTGTTGCCGGGCAGCCACTCCATTTACGCTCTCCCCTTTCCTCTGTCGCTGTATTCAGTATAGGCGATTTTGCGGTTCCTTTCCTGTCTGAAAGGAAACAAATCTGTCTTTACATTTCAGAAAAAGCGATATCGAGCAGGTGAACGGCGGTTGCACCGCCCATGCGAAGGCATTCATAACAGCGGTTGCAGTAGCACAGCACCGGGATTTGGGGGTCAAACTGCGCGGCATAATGCTGCATGAGAGAGGTTTGCAGGTCTTCGGGCAGCTTGTACAGTGGAGTGTTCGGGTAGTTTTTGAGACGCGGATCATCCGTTTCGTAATGCAGGTTGCCGCAGAATATGGATTTTTCACGGTTATGCTCGATCTCTATCACTTCCGCGTGCATTTTCTTTAAAAGGCTGCGCACGGCTTCGTGGATCTCCGGGTGATTGCGGTCGCGCCAGCAATCCTGCACATAGAATTTTTGACCGTTTAGGTTCGGAAAGTTGAAATCTTTTAAGGCATCGAGATATTCCCACATCGACTGCGTTTTCACTTTGTCTTCGAGCGTTTCGCGGCATGCCTGACAGATGTAAAGCGCGATATCCGCAGGGGAAATCTCTCTTTTGTTGACGCGGCAACAGCCGGCAACCGGCATTTGCTTTTCAAAATACGCTTTGACTTTTTTTGCCGTTGCGGGACTTGCCGCGCTAAAGTTACAGCTTGGGTAATAAATGTACATATTTTCCTCCGGGATTTAAAAAAATGCATGCTCCAAAAGCCATTTGGCTACGCCGTCTTCGTTGTTGCCGCCGATGACGGCGGTGGCGGCGGCTTTCAGTTCTTTGTCGGCATTTTGAACGGCGTAAGCTTCGTCCGCAGCGTGGAACATATCAAGGTCGTTTTTGCCGTCGCCGAAGACGACGAGCTTCTCGCACTTTAGCTTCTCTTTCAGCTCGAGGACAGCGTTCGCTTTGGAGGCGGTTTTCGGCATGATCTCGAGCCACTGCTCGCCGGAGTAAATATCTTCGGAGTAGACGACGTGGTAGGTTTCGCGGTATTTTTCGTAAAATGGCGCGAGTTTTTGCGGGTCGCCGATGCAGGTGATATAGAAAAGATCGCCGCGCGTGAGCTCTTCTGTCGTATACACCTCGCGGGTACGGGGGTCGTTTACGCGGGTATCGGCAAAGCCTTTCAGGCCGGGCGTGCACTTTTCATAGATAAAGGAAAAATGTTCTCTGCCGTCCACATTTGCGTACACGATGGGGTAGATATTCGCCTTGAAGAGTTCATCTAAAACCGCGTACACGGAAGCGTCAAAGTAATTTGCGAGAAGAATTTCCTCCGTGACGTTATCGCGGACGAACGCGCCGTTATAAATGATGAGCGGAAAGTGCGTGTTGAGCCCCTTGGTGACCGTTTTCGCGGTGACAAGCGAGCGCGCCGTGGCGTAGGAAAACAGCATGCCGCGCGCCGTCAGCGTGTTGATCGTTTCCGCCGTGAACGGCGAGACGGTTTGGTCGCGGCGCAGCAAGGTGCCGTCTAAATCGGAGACGTAGAGCGTTTTTGGGCTTTTCATATTTTCCCTCACTTTCGAATTTCGGCGATGAGATATTTTCGGAGCTTTTCGAGGTCGTCTTCGGGGAGGTTCTCTGCCGGATGCGTTTTCCGGCTTTCCGTGATGCGGGTGAGCTGTGTTTTGATTTTCATTTTCCGTCGGCTTTTCGAGCTTGCGAATCACCTTTGCAGGGTTCCCGGCAATAACCTGCCAGCCCTCCGGAAAGCTTTTCGTCACGACCGAGCCCGCACCCACAACGGTGTGGTCACCCAACACCACGCCGGGCAAAACGGTGGAATTCATACCGATCCAGCAGTTTTTGCCAAGCACGATGTCTTTGCCGGGTTGATGCTGCTCCAAATCGGTCAGCACATGGTTCGCCGTGACAAGACCGACATTCGGCGCGATATAACTGCCTTTGCCAATGACGATTTTGGCGGCGAAATTCTGAAAATAGCAGCCGAACGCGTTAAAATCATTCATATCATCCGGGTCGAAAATCAGATTTTCCGCGCTGCTTACTTCATTGCGGAAAGAAACCGGGAACGGAATATCGCGATTGATGCCCTTTACCTTCTGCATCCACAAGTTTCGCCAGCACCATGTCCAGCCGAGACTGGATTCCTCAAACCAGCGACCACGCAAAAACTTTTTATCGTAAAACAACGGCATAATAAGTTTTGAAAAAAAGCTGAATACCGGTCGTTCCAAAAGCATCTCCCCCTTTTCCTCCAGTGTAGAGGAAAAAGTAGAAAACCTCCAGCAGAACTCTCTTTTTTGCTTGACGGATACTACGAAAAAAGCATCTTTTATAGCAGCTCCGAAAGCCGCGAGCTGCATATCTTTTGTGGGTGGAGGTTCAGTATGCCAAGCTTTTTGAGGTTCGGAATCTCCATCGTTTTCACGGTATCGGCGATATGGCCGAATGTATCGACGCCGACGTCGCCAAACGCCTCGGAATCCGGCATAGCACCGATGCCGAGGAAATCGAGAACAATGACAAAAACGCGGTTATAAGGGGGACGTTTTGTAACTCCTTTCTTGGAATTTATTGGTTTTACACCTTCGCGTACTGCATGTGCGCGAGCTTCCAGTCTTTGTTTTCTTTGACGTACACCTGCGTCTCCAATCCGGCGATGCCGTAGGGCTCGCCTGTCTCGCGGCGGGTGCAGTGGATCTCATACAAAAAGATCACTACGGCGCAGTCGTCCGTCAAAAGGCGGACATCTGCTGTCTTGATTTCAAACTCAATTTTGGAATATGCCTTTCGGATGCCGCCAATCAGAAAATCGCGGTAAATGGCTTCCGAGACTATAAAGCACGTATTGACCGAAATGAGGCTCGTCTCGTACTTTTCCGCCCAAAGCGCGTAAAACGCATCCTTCTCCTGCGTTTCAATTACGTGTTTATACTGGTTTACTTTTTGGTGAATGGTCTGGATGGTATCGGTCATAGGTTAAACTCCTTATCCGGCAATTGTTTTCTCGCAACAAAATATATGGAGATATTTCTTTTTACAATATTTATCACTTGTTTTTCAACCGGAATAACACACTTATAAGTGATTAATATCAGCACAACTGAATATAGCCATGCTTTTAACGGACTATCAATTATTACTTGAACTCCAAACAATGAAATAAACGCAGGAAAAAGACTTTTAACTATCCATTCATTTCCGCATAAATACAAAGTTTCCATACCTATATTTGATAGTACTTTTAATCCTTGTAGTAAATTTGACACCAACAATATAAACACAATTATGATTATAGCATCAAATACAGAAATCAGACTTCTAAAGGCCGTGTTTATTGAAATTCTGTCTAGCAAATAAACCCCTTCATATGCAAAGGTGGTGTATACACCTGTTATTAACACTAAAACTACATAAATGATCTTCTTGGCACTCGTATTTAATTTAAAAAAATCATTGATATACGGATAGAGACAGTAACCTAAAGCGTAAAATATAATATAATATGCCATACTGTCAACATTGTACAACATATGTGGTTCAACTATTGGCCTCGGCTGCAGCACGAATTCTGCCAAAAATAATAGTAGTGCTGACATTATCATCATTAAGACTTTGAATCTCGTCAACTTAATTAGCTAAAATACAATTTCCATAACAAATAAACATGATAAAAACCAAAGACCGCTGGCAAAAAAAGTATTTCTTATGCATCCTTTAATTACCAACCATAACCACTGTTTAATATCTCCTAAATCAGCGTCATTTAATACCACATTTATTATAATTGATAACGAAGCAAATCCATAAAAAGGAATCAGAATTCTTTTAAATTTCTTAAGGAGATATTCTTTTACACTGCAATCTCTTTCATAGTTACTTACACAGCCCGAGATAAAGAAAAATAGTGGAACATGAAAAGAAAAAACAAATGGATATGATAAACCAGCAGCAGTTCCAAAATGTCCTAAATATATAGCAAACATACCTATTAGTTTTGCAATATCAACCCATTCAACTCTTTTTGACTTCATGCGATATATTCTCCTTTTCGTCAAAATTAAATTTTATATTCTATATTCTGAAATAATTATATCATACTCAATGAAGTTAGAAAAGAGAAAAACGAAAAGACTTTGCGGCTATCGAACACGACGCGGCAAAGTCTTTTGAGCGAGACGGTATTATTTTATAGGCAGGCTGAGATGGCACGCTGGGTGCCTGTCGTTACACTCGTATACGATCGAATAACCCTCATCTTCTTTAAAATTCACCGCGCAGAAGCCTGCTTTCATTTTGACTTTCTGTCCGTTCAAAAACGTCACCGAATGCCAGTCGTAAGCTGGGTTTGTGTGCCAACCTACGGGGACTTTCGGGTTTTGCTTCCCTGTTGTCATATAATCCGTTTGTATGTCGGCGTAAAACGACCGCAGGTTCGCCCAGTCCGTTGCGACCCTTGCCTTATGAAGCTGTGCGCTGAAAACCGGAATCGCGACCGCAATGAGTATCGCGATGATAGCCACGACAATCAGCATTTCCATAAGCGTGAAGCCTTTTTTATTTACCCGACGGTACGTTTTTATTTTCTGGAGCAGGACGGTTTTTAACATTTTATCCCCCTATCACAACGAAAAACACAAATACTAATAAAGCCGCGTTTTATTATAATAGATTGGTATTATGTTGTCAACATTTTATCAGCGTTATCAATTTACCTTGCAGAAAAGCCGTACCGCTTTAAGTCTCATACCAAGCCGGAAAGCATTTCCTTTACCGCATCAGCACCTTCAAGCACGATCTGTTCTCCGGCCAAATGGGATGGGTGCGCCGCATGAACAGCATCCGTAATCGTGCGGAGGAAATCGTTTTGACCGAGCTTGTATATGAATGACAAATGCCCGTTATTGACTGCTGAACTGCACCCCATTTGTTAGACAGTATGATATACTATCAACAAATGGGGTGCAGTTCAAACTTAGTCTTACAAATTATTTCAAGCGCAAAGCGTACACATCTCTGCGGGCGGTAATATAGAGGTATTCCTTATTTTTGCCAGCTTCCAACACGCATGCGGGACGGTCATGAAGCTGGATTGTATCTTTTTTCTCTCCGTCGACGTAGATATATAGTAAACAATCCGGTATATATGCGTCACCGTCCTCTGTCATGGCAAACCCATACTCACCTCGTTCGACCCAAACAGTGGGGTTTGAAAGGGCAAAGTCATTTCCCACCTGTACTTGCACGATACACTTATTGTATTCGTCTACCAGATAAGCAGGTTTACCCGGACACAAGGGGGTTAAACCGCAGGCTCTGGCCAAAGCAGGCGTATGAACGATAGCGGTCTTACCGTCAGGCGCCAAGTAACAGGCAATGTCATTTTTTGCAAAGGATTCCATCATGTCCCCGCTGTCCCGCCATTGATTTGCCGGATAGTACAGGATATCAGGTTTTGCCTGCTCTAAAGAGACAACGGGAAGCAGCTCCAAAGAAGCTTCGGGAGCTTTAGGATCGATAGCGCAGACACGGATTCTTCTATCGTAGGAAAAGAAAGGATAATAGCAACCGCCGCCAGACTCCCCGCCAAATTCATCGGTAGCCAGTTCCTCTATACCGTTCACCACAGAATTTTTCACCGGCTGATACTCGGTGACAACTAACAGTCGTCCTTGACTGTCACAAGCCAAAGACAGGGGCTGAAAATGCTGGCTCGTCAACAAAATCATTGTCTCTGTCTCAGGATCCCAACGATAGATGCGATACAGCCGAGAGTCGCAAATATAGATAGCGCCATCCGGAGCTTGACACAAAGCATCCACACAATCAAGACCAGAAATTATTTTTCCAATCTCACCTTTTACATCAGGCAACTTCTTAGCCCTTTCCATATGCGGAATCCGTAGCCTTCCCAGCTGCCAGAACCCAGCTGTTTTTCCCGTATTGACATCAACATACAGATTCTCAATGGTGTACTTCATCTGGGTGAAATTGTGACAATTCAGAAAATCTATATTCTCGCAGTTCCAAGCGCGGACAACACTTGGATAGGGATTGTCCACCCAAATAACTCGGAAAGAGTAGAAGTTCGCAAACAGCAAGTCGTGACAGTTCGTCATCTCGTATGGCTGGCAATAGGGACCCTCTGCCACCTCTTCTTCAGTTTGCATGCAAAGAAATTTCCAGTTCGCCACGTTACGCAGCAGCACCTCGTGACGCACGTGATGTTCGATAGACACCTGATACATAACACCGGGAGTCTCCGTTTCCGACACGAAAAAACCTGCTTCCGCATAAGTATTGGCCGTCCACACATCCTTAAAAGCACCGCCCCCATTGTCGGTGATCCACAAACTCCAGTACTGCGAGTCCCAGGGGCGGTCTGGGTTCACATCCGCTGTGCGGGAGGCGTTGTAAACAGGCACGTTTTCCTGCTGCTGGGTGATCTGGCCATGGCCGCCCACAAACTTCACATCGTTCATATAGGAATTGGCAGAGGCCATCCACTTACAGCCCACGGCCCGGGGATTACGGGACGCGGTGTCGATGCCAAGACCATTGACCAGGTTCCAACCGCCCCGGCTGGTCTCCAGAACCGCCTTAGGGGCGCCCATCCCGGCCCAAGCGGGGCTGTTTTCCCCGAGGACCAGCTGGGTGGAAATGGGGTTCAGGCCGATGAGGGAGTTCCCCTCCCGCATCCGCAGGGTGTCGCTGAGCAAATATGTTCCCTGGGGCAAATAGACAGTATCGCATTCATCCAAAGCCTTTTGCAGGGCGGCGGTATCATCGGAAATGCCATTGCCATAGGCTCCGTAATCTCGGGCATTTTTCCAAGTCTCCTGCGGCGGGAGATCACAGATCTCCCGGAAAAACTCAGGTTCCTGAGAAGCAGGCTCCCAGTCCACCAATGTCTTCCGTTCCGGTTCGCTCTGGCCCAACGTGAGGTCATCCCCATGGAAAAGGGTATGGAGCATATACTCGCTTTGTTCGCCCCCTGTCACCTTACCGCTGTCTTTTCCAAGCAACAGTTGCGGCACGTTACGACACCAAATATTCCGCAGATTGATTTGAGTACAACTGTTATTCTCTCGAGAAATCCGAATGGCCGGGCCAGCGATATTTTCCATTACGCAATCCTTCCAGAACAGTTTCTCCCAGTAGCCGTCCATCACGATATCAGCGGCGGGAACGTCCTTGAATTCCACATGGCTTAGAGTCAGTCCGCATTCCCGGGACAGGATGGCGGATTTCCGCTGGCCGGAAAAGGCGCTTTCTACCAGGACAAAAGGCCAGCCGGGAGAGCATTTGGTGGTGTAGATGCCGTACTCTCCCCCCAGAAAGACCAAATTCTCCATTTCGTTTCCCACGTCAAAGATACCTGCCTTGCCCTGGCCAACGTCGAACACGCAGTGAGAGACAAAACCGTGCTGGGCAAAGTGGGCCCGCATCACCACGGCGGCGGGATTCCCCTCTTCAATCTGGAAGTCGATGTTGGAGACAGCACTGTAAAAAGTGCCGGCATTGGCGTCTTGGATATAACCTTCCACCCGGGGTGTGTTACCTGTGAACCAGAACATATACACAGCCTCCCCCTTGTCGTCCTGGGGGGCTTCCTGAAAACCGGAAGTGTCCTTTTTCAATACGAACTTGGGACGTTTTTTCCCAAAGCCGATCATGCGTACAGCCCGGGGAAGATAGATAGTCTGACTAACACTGTACACACCCTCTGGGATAAGTACGATGCCCCTCCTGTCCTGCTGTTTAACACTGTCCAAAAGCACCTGCAGCCGTTCTGTCACGTCATAAATGCCTCTCTCGTCTGGCTGTAAGCCATCGGTCTGCAGAACAACTGCCCGAGGATCATCAGGCTGATGCGTGTACACCGAGTCCGTATGGGCAAAACGATATTGCTTCGTCATGTCAAAAACTCCTCTCAAAAAGTTATTTACTTGAAACATTAACCTTTTACGGCGCCAATAACAATACCCTTTACAAAGTATTTTTGAAAGAAAGGATATACCACCAGAATAGGCAACGCACCCATAACAGCCACTGCCATCCGAATACCTGTGGAAGGCAGCACAAACTCCTCATTTTGCTGCAGTGATTTTGCGGCATCACTGTTGCTCATCAGGAACTGGACGTCCAAAAGCATGCGGTTCAGCAAAACCTGAATACTGAACAAACGGTCATCGCTGATATAGTATAGACCATTGAGCCAGTCATTCCAATAGGCCAGGCCCGCCAAAAGGGCCAGCGTGGCAATGATGGGGATGGACATGGGCATTACCACCTGAGAGAGTATTCGCAGCTCTCCCGCGCCGTCAATCCGGGCAGCCTCGATGACAGCGTCTGGGATGTTGGTGGTGAAGTAGGTGCGCATCATAATGACGTAAAAGGCGTTCATCATCAGACTGGGGAATAGCAAGGCGGCCAAGGTGTTCTTAATGTGGAAGGTCTGCGTCCACATGATGTAGCTGGGCACCAGGCCACCGTTGAACAGCATGGTAAAAAACAGGAAAAAGGCCAGCGCATTGCGGGCGGGCAGGTCTTTGCGGGACAGGGGGTAGGCAAACAGCGTGGTGATAGTCAGGTTGCAAATGGTGCCCACGACCGTGACCAGCGCCGAGATACCATAGCCCCGGATGATATCGGTGGAGTCCACCAAGAGGTATTTATACGCGGCCAAATCAATTTCCCGTGGAATAAAGCTGTATCCGTATTTTACCAGGCTGGTCTCCTTGGTAATAGAGGAAACTATCAATAGTGCAAAGGGAACCAGACAGAATAGCACAAGCAGGATCATGACGGCATTTGCGATGATTTGAAAAGTTTTGCTTCGATCTACCATGGTTTCTATCCTCCTATTACAATAAATATTGGTTGGAAGCCCAGCATCCAGCTGGGCTTTAATCCATCTCATGCCTAAGCTACAATAAAGGGGAGCAACCGGTTGACCATTTCCTCCTTGAACTTCTATATTCGTTCGAAAGACTGTCAGCCGTCCCCTTATTGCAGCGTTCGATTTGAGCAGGTTGAGCCATAGAGTTTGCGTTACCCAATAGATTGAATCGGCAATGAGGCAAATCTGTATTGGAGGAATGCAAATGAACTCTGTTGGCATCGACGTTTCCAAAGGAAGAAGCACGGTTGCCGTCATGCGCCCTTTTGGAGAGGTCGTCATCTCACCTTTTGAAGTCCGTCACACCAACAGTGAACTAAGTGCGCTGGCAAGGCTGCTCAAAAGCCTGGACGGTGAGACTCGTGTGGTTATGGAAGCCACAGGAAATTACCATACGCCGGTGGCGAAAATTTTCCACGACGCAAGATTATATGTTTCCGTCGTCCATGCAAAGTTGATACACGGCTACGGGAACAACGATTTGAGACGGGTCAAAACCGATCGAAAGGATGCCGTAAAACCGGCAAATTACGGCCTTAACCGCTGGCTTACTTTGCCGAGATACTTCCCGGAGGAAGATACCCGGCTTTTACTGAAAAACTGCTACCGCCAGTACAAGCAGTATTCTAAGGTACAAACAGTTTTGAAGAATAATCTGATCTCTTTGCTGGATACCGTCTTTCCCAATGTAAACCGCTTATTCAGCGGATCTACTACGCCACTGTAAAAGCATATTTTGGATTCTTTAGAACAAGCCTGATATTTTTAAATATATCGCCAGTCAGCCGCCGTTTTTTTGAAACGCTCAGCGGCTTAGAGAAATGTACTCTTTTTTAACTGCTCATTTTTTCTGAATTTTACTCTTGACTTTTATTAGCAGGTCTTTCCCTTTAGAACAGAGCGTTTTCACTGCTGCCCTTTTTGACGATGAAATTAGCGGCTAGCACCAGAAGGAAGCCAATCAAAGACTGATACACGCCCGCAGCGGAGGCCATGCTGATGTTGTTCAGGGACATCAAGCCGCGGTAGACATAGGTGTCAATGGTATTGGTCACGTCCAGCAGTGGTCCAGAATTCATGGGTACTTGGTAGAACAGGCCAAAGTCAGAGTAGAAGATCCTCCCAATAGCCATCAAGGTAAGGGTGATAATGGTCGGTTTCAGGGCGGGCAGGGTGATGTGAACCACCTGCTGCCAGCGGTTCGCGCCGTCAATGACGGCGGCCTCGTAATATCCCCGGTCGATGCCCACCAGGGTGGCGTAGTAGATGATGCAGTTGTAGCCCAGGCCCTTCCACAGGTTTACCAAGATGAGGATGAAAGGCCAGTACTTGGATTCGGTGTACCAAGAGACCGGCTCCAGCCCCAGGGCGGGCAGGATGGTCTTGTTCAAAAATCCGGACTCCGTGCTAAGGAAGGCATAGACCAGATAACTGACCACCACGATAGAGATTAGAAAGGGGACCAGAATAGTAGTCTGATAGATTTTTTTGGCGGCGCTGGAGTGGATCTCGTTGAGAAGGATCGCCACGGCGATGGCGCAGGCGGTGCCCAGAACGATGAAGACCACATTGTACAGCAGGGTGTTACGGGTGATGATCCAGGCATCCTTGGTGGCAAACAGGAACTCAAAGTTTTTGAAGCCGATAAAAGGGCTTCCCCAGATCCCCTTGCCGTAGTTGAACTGCTTAAAGGCAATCACGATGCCCGTCATGGGAATGTAGTTGTTGATAATCAGGTAAACAGCGCCTGGTATCATCATCAGGTAAAGGGGGATGAACCGCTTTAGGCGTTTCCCCAGGTTTTTCTTTTCTGTCATCAGGGACCCTCCTTCATTTGATTTATCCCGCAAAAAGGGGCGGAGCAATCGAAAGACAATGCTCCGCCTCTCCCGCAGAACAATGGAATAAATCGTTAATAGATGAGGTCATTCTTTGCTGGCTAGGTACTCATCCAGCTGTTTCTGCTTTTCCTCGATGATGGTGTTGGCACCAGCGGTCTCCAGCTCCTCCAGGAAGGCAGGCAGTGCCTCGGCGGGGTCAATAGAGCCGCACTCTAGGGCATTGGCATACTTGCCTTTCACGTTCCGAACAGCTGTGACCTCATTAAGGACATTGGCATTGTCCCAGGTAAAGCCCATGGCAGGGGAGACGATAGCGGAATCGTTCCAAGCGGTGGTGTCCTCCCAAATGGTGGGGGAGTCGCCGTCCCACACATAGGAAATCATCTCGTTGGGCCATGCCCAGGGGTTAGAGGTGTAGCCGGTAGTAGTGCCGTCCACGCCCTCAGGATAGGCGATGATGCCCTGCTCCTCGTCGATGAGCTCATAGTGCTTGCCCTCAATGCCATTGATGCAGATATTGGCCAGCTCAGGGTTGATGTACAGCTCATTGAGCACCTGGATGGCGCGGCCGGGCTGTTTGCTGTTGTGGGCAATGTACCACAAGATATCCACGCGGGTGGTAGTGGTGTACACGGGGGTCAGGGTAAAGACCAGCATTTCCTTCGTGGTAGAGCGCTGGTGCTCCACTTCGATGCCGGGTTTGGTGTTGCAGAACTGGCCAAAGCCTCTACCGGCTGCGATCTGAGTGGCAGCCTGATCCGAAGAAGAGGAGGCGTCCGGCGGGATAAGGCCCTTCTTCACCCACTCATAGCGGCGCTCCACGATTTCCTTATACTCGTCGGAGGCGTACCAGTTGATGACGGTGGTGTCATCGGGGTTGGTGCAGTCCAGCAGGGAGCCGATGTCGCCGCCCAGGTCATCGTTGGTATTCAACACTGTCATGGCACCGCCGCCAGAGACCACCGGCCATACGTCGGGGTACATCTCCTTAACGGCCTCCAGCAGAGGGACCAGGTCTTCCTCTGTCTTGATGTTGCTGTAATCCACGCCGGTGGCGTCGGCCATTTCCTTCACGCAGGAGAAGCCCCAGCTCACAGCCACTTCCTTGTTGGCGGGCACCGCGTACTTTTCCCCGTTCAGGGAGGTGGTGGCCCATCTCTCTTCAGGGATCTGCTCCAGCAGGTCGGGACCGTATTCGGGCAGGTATTCCTCCATGGAGATGATTTGTCCGTTGTTGATGGCGGAGACGAAGATGTCGCGGTTGTTGTAGAGCACGTCCAGCTTCTCGCCGGAGGAGAGCATCAGGTTCACCTGGTCGGGATAGCTGCCGAAGCCTACCCGCATGATTTCCAGTGTGGTGTTGTACTTTTCTTCCAAGATCTTGCTAGCTGCAGCAGAAACTTCTTCCACGTCTTCCGTTTTGGCGTCACCGGGGATAAGAAGCTTTACCGTGTAGGGTTCTTGGCTGCTCCAATCGGTTTCCTCCGTGCTGGCCTGGTTGCTGGACGAGCCGCCAGCGGTTTCCCCGCTTGTGGCGGAAGATTCTTTTCCCTCTCCTCCGCAGCCTGCGAAAGCTGAAACGAGAAGGGCTGCCGAAAGCAGCATGGTCAAAAGTCTTTTCATTTGGTTTTCCTCCTTCTTTGCGGTGCCTCGCGTTCGCGCTTTTTGCACCGCTTTTTTTATTTCGCTATTATCATAGAATGTTTTGGAAGGAGTTTCTGCCAATAATGTGACTTTCTATTGTTCTAAAAATGACTTTGCTTTCTTGAAAATATTTGGTCATTTCCCCTGCGGATCGCACATTTTACGGTACTCGGAGGGCGAAACGCCAAATTCTTGCTTAAATACCTTGGCAAAATGGGAAAAATTTACATAACCCACACGGGAGGCAATGATGCTGATGGAAAAGGAGGTATTCTTCAAAAGGGACTGGGCCAGCCGCATGCGCTCCTGGATCAGGTACTCCGCCAGGCCGATCCCCATTTCCCGCTTAAAGAGCCGGGAAAGGTATTCCGGGTTGAGGTACAGCGCCTTGGAAATTTCCGAACGGCTAATATTCCTGGTCAGGTTTTTTTGTATATAGGAGAGTATCCGTTCAATTTGAGAGCGCCCTTGGCACTTCCCCTTGCTGGCGCTATTTTCCACATATTCCGTAACGAAGTCCACAAATTGCAGCATCTGGGGAAGGGAGGCGTAGGCTTACATTATGGCGTCGTAGTCCACTTTGCTGAAAATGTCCTGGTCCTTTTCCCAGTGCTGCATCGCGCCCAGGAACAAAGGAAGAAAATGTTCGTGAAACTGGAAAAGGGTCTCCGGAGTGAGGCCCCCCTCCTGGTTTAGCTGGTTCAGATAGCTGTGGATTTCGCTGCGCACAGCATCCCCTAGTCCCTGAGAGAGCATTCCGGCCCATTTGGGGAATTCCGGCTTGAGAGAGGAGGTGCTTTGCTTTTTAGGCAAGATCAGCCCACAGCTACAGGCCACATTTTGCCGATGCTGCCTGCGAAGCTGCTGGTATTCCTGGGGCAGCCCTTCAAAGCGGACGCAGTCCTTGCTGCAATAACAGGAAAGACCCATGTGCAGTTCCCGGCTGCCAAAGCGGCAAAGGGTTTCTAACCCCTGCTCAATGGACTGCTCCGTCCCCTCTGGAGGATTGTCTGCCAGCGCCAGGATGGCCAGGTATATTTTTTGCTCCAGAAAGAGGACTATAACCTGCTCTGTACAGGCCTGCAGAAGTTCTTCCAAAACATTTTGAATGCCATAGAGCAGAAAATCATCGATTTGGTTTTTGCCGGGCTCCTGTACGACGATGAGCGTGCAGCGGTAGGCACGGGAGGATGCCAGAAACCCAAAAGCAGCGGCCTTTTCCGCCACCTTTTTGGGACCACGCCGGATCTCCAGAAGGTATTCCCGCAGCACGTTTCGTCGAAAATTCAATGTCTCCCGCTCTACGCTTTTCCCCAAGGCTTCATATACCTGAGAAAGCCCCTCCTCCTGCAATTGCTCTGCCGCTCTCCAAATAGCCGCTTCAATATTCTCATAGCTTGCAGGCTGTAAGAGATAGTCCACCGCTCCCAGTTGCAGTGCTTTTTGAGCATAGGGAAAATCCGCGTGGGCTGTGAGGAAAATACACTTGGTTTCCCGGCCCTGCTTTTGCAGCCATGCAACAAGGCTTAGACCGCTTTCTCCAGGCATCTCGATATCGCACAGAAGGATGTCGATTTTCTCCCGCAGGAGAAGATCCTTGGCTTCTGCGGCGCTGAGAGCGCTGTAAGCTTTCTCAACATGGAGCGCGCGCCAATTCACGCCGTCCAGAATCCCGGCAACCACGTCGGGCTGGTCATCCACCACTAAAATTTTCATGTTCCTCTGCCTCCTTGGTTGTTGTAAATCCTTTGCGCTGCAAGGGGAAAATAAGTTCAAATTCGGTGCCGGGCTCCAGATTGCGGCAGGCAAAGCCGCAGTCCCCTCCATAGAGCAGTTGAAACCTTTGCCGGATATTGGACACGCCAATGCGATCCTCCCGGTATTGAAAGGATACCTGCCCATTGAATTCCCGAAGCAACTCTTGCGAGAGACCGGGACCGTTGTCCTGGATGACGGCATCCAGCCTGCCACCCTCCTCGGAGGGGAGGTGGCGCACTTCTAAAAAAATCTCCAGCCCACGGCCTGGGACAATCGCGTATTTGCAGCTGTTCTCCACAAAGGTCTGCAAGCAGAGAGCGGGAACCTGGACGCCTTCAAGACCGGGTTCTATCTCCATGTGGAGCTCAATGGATTGCGAGGTGATGTAGTGCTGCATCTGAATGTAATTTTCCACATGATGCAGTTCTGTCTGCAGGGGGACCATATCCTGGTTGTCGTGAAAAATGTAGCGCACATGATCCGAGATCATCAGAATGGCGGTTTGGATTTTTTCATAATTTCGCCCCTGCGCCATGCCATAGAGGGACTTGAGAATGTTGAGGAAAAAGTGGGGTCTGATCTGCAGCTGCAGGTATTGGAGCTGGGCGTACCGGTACTGCAGTTCTTTTTCGTAGGCTGCAATTTTCATCTGCTTGACGCGATCCATCATCTGATTGAAGGAGGTGCTCAGGTGCTGCAGTTCCTCCACCTTTTGATCCTCTTGGAAACGAACGTCCATCTGGCCCTGGCGGATTTTTTGCAGGGCTGTCTCCATCTGCTCCATTGGGTGCAGGTACCAACGCTTCAGCAGGAGGAAAAACAGGGGAAGAAGGAGAAGCACCAAGACGGAAGCTCCCAGAATGGAAATGGAAAGGACGTTGATTTTGCGAAGGCTTACGGGAGAACTTTCAGCGAAAACAAGATACATGTTGCTGGTGGGGGAGTAGCTTTGCACAATAAAGTAATTTCCGGAAAAATAGGCCTTTTTCTGGTGGGGCTGAAGGGTTACCTCCTTTCCCACAGGGTCCAGGGTGAGGGGAACCCCCTCTCCATCTGCGAAAAAAAGGAAATTCTCAGAGGAGTCGTGAGGAGAGAGATTGGTTTGAAGCGTTTGGTCCAGTGGAATAAAACAGAGGGTTCCCGCTGTCTGGTTGCGGAACAGCCTGGCCAGATAAAACCGCTGCCCAATTTGGACGGGCTCCCAGGACTGGAGGCCCGCGTAGTCCCAACAGAGGGTCAGGTTTTGGGCAAAGTCTTGAAGCACGTCCTTTTCCCCGTAGGAAATCATGCTGTCGTTGTAGGCCCCGAGCACCATGTGGTTGGCCTGGGAGATGAGCAGCAGGGCGCCGATGGAGGGCTCTAAGGACATGAGGGAGCGGTATTCCTTCAGCACGTTGTAGGAATACTGGTATGCGTTAAAATCCGATTGGTGATACAGCAGCTTGCTGTGGCTGTAGTCCAAGGCCCAATAGCTAGAGATAGAATTGGCAATGCGGCTTATGTCGTCATCCAGGGCGTTCTGGTGCAGAGAGAGGATCTCCCGGCCGTTTTGCGCCATCTCCTCGTTAAGGACCCGGAGAAAGTGGGAGCTTTGGATCGCCTGTAGCAGGAACATAGGGATTAGAAACAGAAGGAGCATCATTTTCTTCATTTTTCGGATGGAAAACAACTTTTTCACAGGAGAGCCTCCTTGCCCCCTAAAAGCGGCGGACGGAATCGTCCTTCTGTTTTTGCTCCGGGGCTTTTTCAAATGAGTCTTCGGGACTTTTGTCACAACTAAGTATAATAGCCCTATTTCACAAAATCAAGTGGTCCTATGTCAAAATTTAGTACAAGTTGGAATGAGAAATTTCTCCCAAATTCAACCTACCAGCAGCTCCGCCTTAGCGTGTGCTCTTTTATATACTCGCTCGAATTCATCTGGTGACATAAAGTCGCAATGACTGTGAATTCGTTTCGTGTTGTAAAAAGCTTCCAGCTATTCGAAAATCGACCGGTATGCCTACTTGTAATCGCGAATTTTAAAGCGATTGAGCCATTCACGCTTGAGAATAGAATGAAAGGATTCCATGCACGCATTATCCCACGGAAAAGCTTTCTTCGAGTAGCTACGCTGCATGTTTTCGGTTGCTTTTTTATATTCCTTTGCAACATACTGGCTCCCACAATCCGAGTGAATGATTAATGGTTGATCGATATTTCGGCGGGTTTTGGCTTTGTTTATAATTACCAGAATCACGAACAGGAATATCACCTGATTCACGGAAGTCTTTCAGTCACTTTGTTAATGTGCTGTATGTACCATTACAATCAGGACAAGAAACAAAATGATCAGCACGGCTATGAAAGCCAAAACTGCCATGGACTGCGGTTGCTTCGGAAATATATATATTTAGTTTCTGTCATAACAAAACTCTCTCTATGTTTCCCAGCTGCTTTCCCCATGCATCCAGAAAGGCAATTACAGACAGTTTTCCAGAACATCTTTCAGCTTATTCATATCCAGCGGTTTCGCGATATGTCCATTCATGCCTGTATTTTTGGCCAACTGTACATCTTCTGCAAAAGCATTGGCAGTCATGGCAACAATAGGCACTTTTCCCTTTTCACCATGAAGGCTCCTGATTGCTGCAGTTGCCTCATAACCATTCATGACAGGCATTTGGATATCCATAAAAATAAGATCATACGAACCTTTCGGAGAAGCTTCCACTTTTTCAACTGCGATTTTTCCATTTTCTGCTGTTTCCACTTCTGCCCCTGTCATCTGCAAAATTTCAACACCAATTTCTCTGTTCAACTCATTATCATCAACCAGCAGAATCCTTTTTCCTGTATAATCTGCTTCTGACAGTTTCTCCAGATCATTTCTCGCTGTATTTTCTTTTCTGCCTGAAGTAAACTGCCGCAGTGTAGCCGTCAGCCGGGAACGGAACAGCGGTTTTGCAATAAAAGCATCTACACCTGCCGCCTTTGCCTCTTCTTCAATTTTGCTGAATTCATAGGATGTCAGTACAATGATGGTAATCTCTTTCCCGATCCTTTTCCGAATCTGTCTGGCAGTTTCTATACCATCCATCTCCGGCATCTTCCAGTCCAGGATAACAGCAAAATAATCATTTTTTAGCTTATGACGTGCATAACAACGTTCAACAGCTTCCTTGCCAGAAAGAACCCATTCACCTGTAATACCGATTTCTTTCAGTGTGGCAATTGTACTTTCACAGCATGTCTTATCATCATCCACAACCAGAACCGGTAGATTCATCAGATCTCTGTCCTGTTCTTTTTCTTTTTTCTGAAGCTCCAGATAAATTGTTACTGTGATTTTAGTTCCCTTGTGCAAGGTACTGTCCACTTTAATAGTGCCATTCATCAGGTTCACAATATTTCTGCTGATTGCCATTCCAAGGCCGGTTCCCTGAACTCTGGTTGTCCGGTGGTCATCTGCACGGCTGAAAGGATCAAACATGATTTTCTGGAATTCCGGTGACATACCGATTCCATTATCCTCAATCGTAAATTCATAGCATCCAAGTTCTGAAAATCCATTGGGTTTTTCCTCTATCGAAAAAGTAATATTTCCACCATCCGGTGTATACTTGATCGCATTACTCATCAGATTCACAAATACCTGCTGAATCCTCAAGCTGTCACCACAGACAGCCTCATGTTCAATACGATTGATGTGTATATCAAAATTATGTTTATGTTCATCAAGCACCGGTTCCATAAGTGTAATAAGATTATCTACCAGCTCTGACAGATTGAAATCTTCCTGTGCCAGTGTCATTTTTCCACTTTCAATACGTGCCATATCCAATACTTCATTGATCAGCCCCAGCAGATGGCGGCTTGATTCTGTGATCTTGCCGAGGCATTCAATGACTCTGTCCTTGTTGTCAACATTTGCTCCTGCGATTGCCGTCAGACCCACAATCGCATTCATTGGTGTCCGGATATCATGGGACATATTGGAAAGGAATTCTGTTTTCGCACGATTTGCATTTTCTGCGGACCGGTAAGCCTCTTTCAGTGCCTGACGGGATTCAATCTCTGCTTTCTTCTCCTGTGTCACATTCATGGATGCCAGCAATACCTTTTCCAGCTTTCCATTCTTCCATTCCAAGGGAATATAAGAAGCGATTTTATAAGTCTTTTCATCCAGGCTGCAATACTCAAACTTATAAATATCATTTTCACTTTTCAGTTTCTTCCGAATATTATCCGGGGCTATCAGGATATCTATAGCTTCCAATGGTTCCAGTGTCTTATATTTTTCAAGAACCTGCATCTGAAAATCATGATAAAATCCCAGAGGTTTATATATCCTCTGTCCATTCAGAGTGTAGGATTTATATCTGTCATTTTCCAGATCACAGACAACAAAGCGGTCAAACAGACGCACAATACTCTGAATCAGCTGCTCCATGGAAGCATTATCCGCTGCCATCTGCAGATGCCGTTTGCTCTCTGCCTTTGCCTCTGTGATATCACGCAGAAAGATCATGGCATATTCTGAATCCTCTATTTCGCCACGTATGACCACATTGCGGACCCATCGTTCTTCTCCATTCAGAGTGATACGGCACTCTAAAGACAATTCGGTTTCCAGACCCTTCAGCCTTTCTGCAATATAACCGCGGTCGTAAAAAGAGGATACCGCCTTCTTATCTGTCTCCACAACATAGGAATCCACAAAATGCCGAATCAGTTCATCCCATGTACGACTCTGTTCAAAGACGGTCATCAGGGACGGTTCAACCTTAAAGGTATCAAAAGTATTCGCTTCCAGATTCACATAATACTCGCACAGATCTGCTTTCGTAAAAGCCCGGTGGAAAGCAGCAGATTTTTGTGCCTGCATGACTTCTTTTTTCTTCGCATCAATGTTAATAAAAATCCCGGCAATCCTGCTGACAGAACCATCCAGACGGCGTATTCCTTCTGCCGCTGCCCGAAACCACTGGTATTGATTATCCTTCATTCTCATACGATAATCTGCCTGGTATTTTATCCGGTTCGTCTTATCTTTAATTGCCGCCTGAAGCTGCACCATTACTCTTTCTTTATCCTGTGGATGCAGAAGATCTGACCAGGATTCCAGTTTATTCGGAAAGTCCAGCGTGTCATGATAGCCGAGCATTTTTCGGAATTCATGACTCCAGTTTACATTCACAATCTCACTGTTTTCGTCACAGTCAATATACCAGAAGCCGGAACAGATAGCCTCATTGAGCAGTGCCAAATTTACATGATCCCAGTTGAACTGTACGGACATAACCCAGATCTGTCTGCCCGCCTCATCTGTCGCATCCTCTTTACAAAGCCGTACATTTTTCACTGTACCGTCTGCTGCAAGGATCTGTGCTTCCCCTGTTCCGTGAAGCTGCAAAAAACGGTCTCGCTCCAGTATATATTCCTTGTCATAAAAGAAGTTTTTCAATGAGCCTTTTGTCTGTTCCATGAAAGTATCGAATGTATATCCTATACTATGCAACAGCAGATTATTCACAGACAAAATAGACAGGTTCTGGTCATAAGATCCTGTCATTATACCTACCCCGCCATTATTTTCCAGTGTTTTCCGTACGGCCTGTGACATAGCCTGTGTCTGTCCCGTTACAGTCTCACCTAAAGAATATATGTTTTCTACATAATTTTCTATTTTCATTTTATAAAAAGCCTCTCTTCGTCTTATGCCTTCTTCATCCTGCTTTTATCTGTATCTTCCAAATTAGATTCATTTATTACCAAGCCCTCTCTATGTCCGTCTGGCTTTTTGTGGGAAAGCAGTACTACCGTCTCGACATGCGCGGTACCAGGGAACATATCGACGGGGGTGACGGCCTCAATATTATAGTCCTCGGCGGTGAACTGCTTTAAATCGCGGGCGAGAGTGGCGGGGTCGCAGGAGACATAGACGACGCGCGTGGGGCGCATGGCGGCGATGGTCGTGATAACGGCGGCATCGCAGCCCTTGCGCGGGGGGTCGATGACGATGACGTCGGGACGCTCGCCGCGCTCGTAGAGGATGCGCGCGGCGTCTTTGGCGTCACCGCAAAGGAACTCGGCGTTCGTGACATGGTTGTGCGCGGCGTTTTTGCGGGCATTTTCAACAGCGGAAGGGATAATCTCCGCGCCGATGAGCTTCTTCGCGCGGCTCGCCATGGAAAGACCGATGGTGCCGGTGCCGCAGTAGAGGTCAAGCAGCGTTTCCGCACCTGTAAGCCCGGCGTACTCTGCGGCCTTGTTGTAAAGCGCCTCCGCCTGCGTGCGGTTCACCTGATAAAACGCGTGGGGCGAAATTTCAAACTCCAGCCTGCAGAGCGTATCGCGGATCGTGGGCTTGCCCCACAGCGTGCGCAGCTCGCGACCCAAAACGACATTTGTGCGCTCGCGGTTGATGTTTAACACAATGCCGGTAATTTCCGGCACAGCCTCGCGCAGCATTTTGACGAGCAAGTCTTCCCCGTGCAGCTTTGCGCCGTTCGCGACGATGCACACGAGCACCTCACCGCTCTTTTCGCCACAGCGCATGTAAAGGTGGCGCAAAACGCCGCTGTGCGCCGCTTCATTGTAGATGCTCTCCCCGCTCAGCTTTTGCCACGCGCGGAACGCTTCCGCCGCGCGATCAAACACCTCGGGCTGCAAAAGGCAGGTGTGCGTGTCGATGATGCGATGGGAATTCACGGCGTAAAAGCCCATCTGCATTTCGCCGTTTTTGGAAAGCCCGATGGGCAGCTGGCATTTGTTGCGGTAGCGCGTGCGGGACGGCGCGCCGAGGATCGGCTCCATGGGGATATTTTCAAAGCCGCCGATGCGCTCCAAGGCGTCGCGGACACGCTGCGTTTTGATCTTCAGCTCCGCTTCATACGTGATGTGGCGGTAAACGCAGCCGCCGCACGGGCCTGCAATGGGACAATCCGGTGTGGTGCGATCAGGCGACGGCATAAGCAGCTCCTCGAGCCGCCCGAATGCGTACTTTTTGAGGACTTTTACGACGCGCACGACGCAGCGGTCGCCCACGGCGGTACCGGGCACGAACACGGCCATGCCATCTGCGCGGCAGATGCCGCTGCCCTCGGCGGTCATGGCGGTGATCTCCGCTTCAAACAAATCATTTTTCTTTATCATGGAAAAACCTCCGTCAAACACAAAATTCTCTTTTTCATGCATAAAGCAGAGAACATGCGGGTAATTTAAGGGTGAGATACGATTTCAAACGGCTTATGTGGAAAAACGCGGTCAATTTATATGTGCAAAATATACACAAATTTTTATTTTGATTTGTGCGACAATAGCAAAAGGGAGATTGTTGCAGAAACCGTTGACAATCGATATTTCAGTCGCTATAATAGAGACATAACAAATGACAACGAGCTCTGCGGTAAACGTTACCGCGACTTTTCAATACAACTCCTCCCCAAAAGAGAGCAAAAGGCGAGATTCATTTCTCGCCTTTTGCTCTTTTCTGTATTATTTTTTCTCTTTTCTGCATTACTTTTTACAGAAGGCTTTTGAAGTCTCCGTAAAAAGCGAAAAGAGCGGTAAAATCACGAAACGACGTTCTGCGGCGTGCCGTTCCGGAACGCTTTCAGGTTCTCGGCGACAGTCTTAATGAGACGGACGCGCGCGTCTCGGGACGCCCACGCGATGTGCGGCGTGACGATACAGTTTTGGGCGGTGAGCAGCGGGTCATCCTTTTTCGGCGGCTCGTGCACAAGGACGTCAAGCCCTGCTCCGGCGATGCGGCCACTATTCAGCGCCTCGGCAAGGGCAGCTTCGTCCACAACTGCGCCGCGCGCCGTATTGATAAGGAACGCAGTGGGCTTCATCAGGTTAAGGCGCTCCGCATTCACAAGCCCGCGGGTCTCGTCCGTGAGCGGGCAATGCAGCGAGACGACATCGGCATTTTTGAAAAGCGCGTCGAGCTCCGCCCACTGATAACGCTCGGGCAGCTCCCGTTTCGTGCGGCTGTATACGAGAATTTTCATGCCGAGCGCCGCGCCGAGCTTTGAGACGGTCTGCCCGATATGTCCGAAGCCGACAATGCCGAGCGTTTTGCCGTACAGCTCAAACAGCGGATGCGTGCTGTGGCTCATCGTTCTGGCCTTATCCCAGTCGCCGCCGCGGGTGGCGGCGCTTATTTTTTCGGTGTGATTGCACAGCTCCAAAAGCAGCGCAAACGCCTGCTGCGCGACGGTCTCCACGCAATAAAGCGGCACATTACACACGGTGATGCCCAGTTCTCCTGCGGCTTTGACATCGACAGTATTATACCCCGTTGCAAGAAGGCCGATAAAGCGCAGCTTCGGCAATTTCTGCATGATTTCGCGGCTTATAACATTGCGGTTCAAGATGACAGCTTCGGCGTCCTTTGCGCGTTCTACGATTTCTTCGGGCTTAGTGGAGTCATACACGGTGACGCTGCCGAGCGCCCTGAGCGGCGCCCACGAGACGTCGCCGGGGTTTGTAGAGCCGCCGTCCAAAATAACGATATGCATAGCGAGATCCTTTCTGTTTTCATTTTTAATCTTACATGTAAAAATGTGTCATAGCTCTTTCTAACGGCCGTTTCTGACCGCCGTTTAAAAAAACCCTTGATAGGGTTTCTTACGGCTGAACAGTCCCCCGGACTGTTCGGGCTCGTCGTTTCTTTCGCTTGCTATTATACCGCGTTTTGTTTTTTGTGTCAACGAATTTGCGCGCCGTTTGTCAAAGGATTTTGTCATCTTCTACACATATTTGCAGTTTTTAAAACTTAGAATTGCAATTTCACAAAAATCCGATTATAATAATTCTGTTAAGCGGGAAACGTTTTCACGGCGTTTGCCGCCTGTGTATTTTCGGCAGATAAACTGAACACAAACAGCAGAATACCGCGGTTTGCGGAGGAACGGGGGACTTCTATGAACTACGATCGAACACCATTTGAAACGGACAAGCCCGGCGAGGAATGCGGTGTTTTCGGCGCATACGATTTTGACGGACACGACATTTCTTCTTCCATTTATTACGGATTATTCGCCTTGCAGCACCGCGGACAGGAAAGCTGCGGCATCGCCGTCAGCGACACCGAGGGCCCCAAAGGCAAGGTGGATTACTACAAGGACATGGGCCTTGTAAACGAGGTATTCGACGAGGAGCGTCTCAATCGCCTGCACGGCAATATCGGCGTGGGCCATGTGCGCTACTCCACCGCCGGCGCGAGCAACCGCGAAAACGCGCAGCCGCTCATCATCCACTATATCAAGGGCACGCTGGCCGTAGCGCACAACGGCAACCTGACAAATGCCGTTGACCTCCGCGAAAAACTAAAGTACAGCGGCGCTATTTTCCAAACGACCATCGATTCCGAGACGATCGCCTACTACATCGCACGCGAGCGCGTACAGACGAAAAACGTGCAGGAGGCCGTCAGCCGCACGATGGACAAAATTGAGGGTGCCTATGCCCTCGCGGTCATGTCCCCCCGCAAGCTGATCGGCGCGCGCGATCCCTATGGCTTCAAGCCCCTATGTATCGGCAAGCGCGACAACACGTATTTCCTCTCCAGCGAGACCTGTGCGCTTGACGCCGTGGGCGCGGAATTCGTCCGCGACGTAGAGCCGGGCGAGATTGTCACCATCACGCCGAACGGCATTCTCTCCGACAAATCGCACTGCCTCCCCGCCGAAAAGCAGGGACGCTGCATTTTTGAGTACATTTATTTCGCCCGCCCGGACAGCCGCATTGACGGCATCAACGTGTATTCCGCACGTCTGCTTGCCGGCCGTTTCCTCGCGAAAGATTCCCCCGTGGATGCGGACATCGTCGTCGGCGTGCCGGAATCCGGCAACGCGGCAGCACAGGGCTACGCCATGGAATCCGGCATCCCCTACGGCACGGCATTCGTGAAAAACAACTACGTCGGCCGCACATTCATCAAACCGAAGCAGAGCAGCCGTGAATCCAGCGTGCGCGTTAAATTAAATGTCCTGCGCGAGGTTGTCAAGGATAAGCGCGTCATCCTCATCGATGACTCCATCGTGCGCGGCACGACGAGCGACCAGATTGTGAACATGCTGAAAGACGCCGGCGCAAAAGAGGTGCACATGCGCATCAGCTCGCCCCCGTTCCTGTGGCCGTGTTACTTCGGCATCGATGTGCCGGAGCGCCACCAGCTTATCGCCTATAATCACACGGTCGACGAGATCTGCAAGGAGATCGGCGCAGATACGCTCGGCTATTTACGTTTAGAGCGTCTGCCGGAAATGGTGAACGGTCTCGGCATCTGCACGGGATGCTTTACGGGCGACTACCCCATTCCCGCCCCGGAAGAAGACATTCGCGGCGAATACGAAGCGTAACGCGTTTCTGTCGGCAAAAAGGCTCTGCTCACAAACGCGTGGTGGATTATCGTCATTCCCGGCGTGTTCCTCATCGCAACACGCCTTTGCATCACCAGCCTCGGCAGTACCCTGCAAACGGGTTCGAGCCGCCGCCACAGCAATTTGTAAAATCGAATTTACCTGTATACACAAAAACGCTCCCGGCATAAATGTAGATGTCCATAAAACAGCATCAGTCCCGGCAGTAATGTCTGCCGGGATTGTTCTTGCCGTACATTGAAGCCATATGATATGATTAAACAGACTGATAAACTTGAGTTTATTTGATTAAGGAGAATTGAAAATAATGTTGGAATTAAAAAGATTGTCAGTTGATGATGGCTTAGATATTTACACAATGCTGCAAGAGATCCCTGCTGAAGAAAATGGATTAATTAACAAAGCCAACGGATTAACATTTGATGAGTATAAAGAATGGCTGATTGTAAAACAGAGGGATTCTGAGCAAGAAGGGATTGTAGATGGTTGGAAAGTGCCTTCTACAACTTTTTGGCTATATGCTGATGGTATTCCGGTTGGATTTGGTTCTGTCAGACATTTTTTGACTGAGGCACTGAGAAAAGCAGGAGGAAATATCGGGTACGGAATTGCACCAGCGTTTCGTGGAAAAGGATATGGAAAAGAACTGCTGAGATTATTGCTTAATGAAGCGAAAGAAATGGGAATAGATAAAGTGTTAGTAACCATTCTTTTAGATAACATAGCATCTCAAGCTGTGGCAATAGCAAACGGAGGTGTTGTTACTGAAAGAACTGACGAGAGAGTTTTCATTTGGATTGATACTAAGAAATAAAAAGGAAAATCAATTCCAATTTGTCAAACAGTAAGGGCGCACTTCTATACACCATTCGGTGTAGTGCGGTAATGTGCGATTTTGCACCGCATCCAAGCCTCCCGCGTCAGAGGGAGCCATGGATATTCCAGCCCTAACATAAAAAAAGAATCCGACCTTTGATTGCAGCCATAGGTCGGATTCACTTTTTTATGAGCAACCAGCTAAAAACCGGGAGCATTTTTCGTTTCGTGTTTTAGCAGCAAAGGTGCCGCTTCAAAAACAGTCTACTGTATAAGGTTTTTATTCCGCCTTGGAAAGCAGTCCGTCGATGAACTGACGGGCGAGTCTCGCGGAGCGGTTGCCACGCTCCAGCGCAAAGCGCTCGGCGAGCAGCTCCAGTTCCTGCGTCGGCATATCGATGCCGTTTTCCTCCGCAAGGTGGCGCACGATGTGCAGGAACGTGTCCTTGTTCGGCTTGCTGAACGTCACGTGGATGCCGAAGCGCTCGGAAAGCGATGCAAGCTCCTGCATCGTATCGTTGCGGTGAATATCATCGCCCTCACGGTCGGAGAACTTCTCCTTGATGATATGGCGGCGATTACTCGTCGCGTAGATTGCCACGTTCTGCGACTTCGCCGTAACGGAGCCCTCCAGCACCGCCTTCAGCGCATTGAAGTTATCGTCGTCCTTGAGGAACGAAAGGTCGTCGATGAACAGAATAAACTTCAGCGGGTTCGCAGAAAGCTCATCGAGAATTTTCGGGATCGACTGTAACTGATCCTTGCGCACCTCGATGATACGCAAACCCTCGCGCCACAGCGCATTGACGACGGCTTTCACCGTAGACGATTTTCCCGTACCGGCGTCGCCCGTCAGCAAAATGTTCGCTGCGGGCTTGCCTTCGAGCAGCGCCTTTGTGTTATCGATGATGATCTGGCGCTCGCGGGCGTAATCCACAAGGTCGGAAAGCTCCGTCTTGTCCGGGTTGCTGACCGGCACGATCTCGGCATTCTCGCCAAGGTAGAACATACGGTTTTTGGCGTAAATGCCGTAGCCGTACTTGCCGATGTTCTCGGTGCGCTCTGTGTAGCACGCTTTAATGTCCGGCGCTTCGCTGACAAAGCCGGGTAAAAAGCCCCTATACTCCATCGCGCTGCGCAGCGTTTCCGGCGTGAGCTCCGCCGTCATCTGCAGCGTTTTAAGCTCTTCCAAAACGGCCTCGCGCAGGTAAGCGGGGATCTCTTCCTTTTTGCCCACGGCCTGCACGTAGACGTTCTCGCTGTTTTCGCAGATTTCGCGCACATACGCGCCGAGTATGCCGCCGTTTGCGCGGTACAGCGCAGAGACGAACGACGCATACAGCGCCGGGGACGGCTCTGCGAGATACTTACGCAGACTATTTATAACCGCATCTTCCTGTAATTCTCTGAACACCGCCAGCGTGGAAAGGCGGATGCTCAACTCCTGTAAACTACCCATCAGTTCAAAATCGCCCCCGAAGCACCGCTGGAGACCAGCGCCGCATAGCGCTTCAGGTAGCCGGAAAGCTCTTTCTTCTTCGGCACAAAGTTCTTCATGCGTTCATTGAGGACAGCCTCGTCCACCTTCAGCTCAATTTTGTTCTCCGGAATATTGATGCTGATGATGTCGCCTTCCTCCACAACGCCGATGGGGCCGCCGGAAGCCGCTTCCGGGGAAACATGGCCGACGCACGCGCCGCGCGTTGCGCCGCTGAAACGGCCGTCCGTGATGAGCGCCACGCTGTTGCCGAGACCCATACCCATAATAGCAGAGGTCGGGTTCAGCATCTCGCGCATACCGGGGCCGCCCTTCGGACCCTCATAGCGGATGACAACGACGTCGCCCGGTACGATCTTGCCCGCGTTGATGGCCGCCTGTGCGTCCTCCTCGCTCTCAAACACGCGTGCCGGGCCTTCATGCACAAGCATCTCCGGCAGAACGGCAGAACGCTTTACAACGCTGCCCTCCGGCGCAAGATTACCGCGCAGCACGGCGATGCCGCCGGTCTGACTGTACGGATTCTCGATGGGACGGATAACGTCGTGGTTCAGGTTCACGCAATTCTTGATGTTCTCGCCGACGGTCTTGCCGGTCACGGTTATGCAGTTCGTGTGCAGCAGACCCTTTTTGCTCAGCTCGTTCATCACAGCGTACACGCCGCCCGCTTCGTCAAGCTCTTCAACGTACGTTCTGCCCGCCGGTGCCAGATGGCACAGATTCGGGGTCTTTTCGCTGATCTGGTTTGCGATGTCGAGGTTGATCTCGATGCCGCACTCGTGCGCGATGGCCGGCAGATGCAGCATACTGTTCGTGGAGCAGCCGAGTGCCATATCGACCGTAAGAGCGTTCATAATGGCGTCCTTCGTCATGATGTCACGCGGGCGAATATTCTTTCTCAGCATATCCATGACCGCCATGCCTGCGTGCTTTGCAAGCTCGATACGTGCGGAATATACCGCCGGGATGGTGCCGTTGCCGCGCAGACCCATGCCTACGGCTTCAGTCAGGCAGTTCATGGAATTTGCGGTGTACATGCCGGAGCAGGAGCCGCATGTCGGGCAGGTCTTGCACTCATATTCGCGCAGCTTTTCTTCGGTAATCTTACCGGCGTTAAATTCGCCCACCGCCTCCGAAATGGAGGAGAAGCTCGTTTTTGCACCGTCTACGTGGCCCGCAAGCATCGGGCCGCCGCTGACAAACACCGTCGGCACGTTAAGGCGTGCCGCCGCCATCAAAAGGCCCGGCACGTTCTTGTCGCAGTTCGGCACCATGACGAGCGCATCAAAGCCGTGTGCCAATGCCATGGCTTCGGTGGAATCCGCAATGAGGTCGCGCGTGACGAGCGAATACTTCATGCCGGTGTGGCCCATTGCAATGCCGTCGCATACCGCGATCGCCGGGAAGACAATCGGCGTGCCGCCTGCCATCGCAACGCCGATCTTTACGGCGTCCACAATCTTATCGATATTCATGTGGCCCGGGACGATCTCGTTATAGGAGCTGACGATGCCGACGAGCGGACGTTCGATCTCCTCCTCCGTGAGGCCCAGAGCATGGTACAGCGCACGGTGCGGCGCGTTCTGCGTACCGATTTTCAGAGAATCACTTTTCATTTTATTTCCTCGATCCGTGAAATTTTGGCTGTGGCGCGGCGTCCCACATGGAAAAACGCGCCGTGTGTAAATAGGGTTTAAGCCATAGAGGAAAACTCCCCTATGGCTATCCCCTTAAAACAGATTCCGTTCAAATCAGTTGTTGATGAGCTTATCCTCGTCGCTCCAGCTGTACAGCTTGCGGATATCCGCGCCCACAGCCTCGCTCGGATGCTCGGAAGCCAGCTTGCGCATTGCGTTGAAGTGTACCTGGCCGCCTGCAGAAGACATGTCGAGCAGGAAGTCCTTTGCGAAGGTGCCGTCCTGAATGTCCTTCAGGATCTTCTTCATGGTCTTCTTCGTCTCCTCGGTGATGATCTTCGGGCCGGTGATGTAATCGCCGTACTCTGCCGTGTTGGAGATGGAGTATCTCATGCCGGCAAAGCCGCTCTGGTAGATGAGGTCAACGATGAGCTTCATCTCGTGGATGCACTCAAAGTACGCGTTTCTCGGGTCGTAGCCTGCCTCAACCAGCGTCTCGAAGCCGGCCTGCATCAGAGCGCAAACGCCGCCGCAGAGAACTGCCTGCTCGCCGAAGAGGTCGGTCTCGGTCTCGGTACGGAACGTGGTCTCCAAAACGCCTGCTCTTGCGCCGCCGATACCGAGTGCATATGCGAGGCCGATGTCCCAAGCGTCGCCCGTTGCATCCTGCTCGACCGCGATGAGGCACGGTACGCCCTTGCCTGCCTGATACTCGCTTCTGACCGTGTGACCCGGGCCCTTCGGCGCGATCATGATGACGTTGACGTTCTTCGGCGGCTTGATGCAGCCGAAGTGAATGTTAAAGCCGTGTGCAAATGCCAGGGTCTTGCCCTCGGTCAGGTTCGGCTCAATGCTCTCTTTGTACAGTGCAGCCTGCTTTTCATCGTTGATGAGAATCATGATGATGTCCGCAGCCTTTGCAGCCTCGGCGCTTGTCATGACCTTGAGGCCCTGTGCCTCGGCCTTTGCCCAGCTCTTGGAGCCTTCATACAGACCGACGATAACGTCAACGCCGCTGTCCTTCAGGTTCAGTGCATGTGCGTGACCCTGCGAGCCGTAGCCGATGATGGCAACGGTCTTGCCTGCGAGCTTCTGCAGATCGCAATCCTGCTGATAAAAAATTCTTGCCATGATAAATTACCTCTTTCTGTGCATGAATTGGTATGTTAATTTAAATGGACAAACTAAATTAGAAATTGATGGCCTGACGGATCGTCGTGCTGCCCTTTTCAAGGGAAACATTGCCGGTGCGGCAGATCTCAAGGATCTCGTAGTCGCGCATCAAATCGACGAATTCATCGATTTTTCGCGATTCGGAGGTCAGGCAAAGCATCAGGGAATCCTTGGAGTAATCCATGGTCTTCGCGCCGAACGCGTCCGCCGCGGCAAGGATGTCACTGCGCGTTTTGGAATCGTTTTTCAGCTTAATGAGCATCAGCTCGCAGCTGACGGAGGTGTCCGGGGTGAACTCTTTAATGGAGCAAACGTCCGGCAGCTTATAAAGCTGGTTCACGAGCTGCTGCTTCTGCGTCTCGCCGCCCTCAAACGTGACGGTGATGCGGGAAAGCGCGTTCGATTCCGTTTCGCTGACGGTCAGAGAAATGATATTGAACTGACGTCTTCTGAACATGCTCGTCACACGGTTCAGCACGCCGAACTGGTTATTGACCAGAACCGCTACGGTATATCGATTCATCTCATTCACCCACCTTCATGATAATATCATCCATGCTGCCGCCCGGCGGGAGCATGGGCAGGACGAATTCGTCCTTATCGATTCTGCAATCGATGACATACGGGCCGTCGCAGCTGAATGCGTGCTCAAACGCCTTGTCGAGCGCCGCCACGGTATCAACAGCCTCGCCGTCCGCGCCGAACGCGCGCGCAAGCGCCACAAAGTCGGTCTTGCGGTCGAGAATCGTGTTGGAATAGTGCTTATTAAAGAACAGCGTCTGCCACTGACGCACCATGCCGAGCACGCCGTTATTCATCAGAAGAATGACAACCGGCACGTTGTAGGTTACGGCAGTGGTGAGTTCGTTGAGACACATGCCGAAGCTGCCGTCGCCCGTGACGAGCACGCTGCGCTCGCCTGTGCCGACCGCCGCACCGATGGCCGCACCGAGGCCGAAGCCCATGGTGCCGAGGCCGCCGCTGGAAATGAAGCGGCGCGGCTTTTTAAAGTTCACGTTCTGCGCCGCCCACATCTGGTGCTGGCCGACGTCCGTTGCAACGGCGGTATTCTCGCCGAGATGCTTGTTCAGCGTCATGATCGCATTGCGGGGCGTAAGACCCGGGCGAATATCGAGATAATCGTTTTCGGTTTCTTTTAAGGCCTTCACAGCCTTTTCCCAATCGGGCTTCTGCTCTGCGTTGACGAGCGGAATGAGCTTTTGCAGCGTCAGCTTCACGTCGCCGCGCAGGCCGCAGGCGGAGTTCACGGTTTTCGAGAGCTCGGAGCCGTCCACGTCAATATGGATAATCTGCGCAAGCTTCGCAAACTTCTCGCGGTTGCTCGTCACGCGGTCGTTAAAGCGCACGCCGAGCGAAATGATGAGGTCGGCGTCGTGCATCGCCATGGAGGAAGCGTAGTGGCCGTGCATGCCCTGCATACCGAGGAAACGCGGGTGGTCGGTCGGAATGCCGGAAAGACCCATCAAGGAGCAGCCGATCGGCGCGTCAATCTTCTCGGCGAGCGCCAGCATTTCTTCCTGCGCTTCCGACGTGATGAGACCGCCGCCGAAGTAAATGAACGGACGCTTCGAGGCGTTGATGAGCGCCGCGGCTTCTTTGATGCGCACGTCCTTCGCCGCGTGGCGTTCTTCGGGCTGTGCGGGTGCCTGCGGCTCGTAGTCGCAGACCGCTGTCTGCACGTCCTTCGGCACATCGATGAGCACCGGGCCCGGTCTGCCGGACTGCGCAAGCGCAAACGCCTCGCGGATGGTGTCCGCCAGATTCTCCACGGAGCCGACGAAGTAGTTGTGCTTCGTAATGGGCAGCGTCACGCCCGTAATGTCGATCTCCTGGAAGCTGTCCGTGCCGATTTGTGTCGTGGGCACGTTGCCGCAAATCGCGACAAGCGGGATGGAATCGAGGTACGCCGTCGCAATACCGGTCACAAGGTTCGTTGCGCCCGGGCCGGAGGTGGACATCACCACGCCCACCTTGCCGGTCGCTCTTGCGTAGCCGTCCGCCGCGTGGGCAGCGCCCTGCTCGTGCGCCGTCAGCATGTGGCGAATTTCATTCTGATATTTATAAAGACTGTCGTAAACGTTCAGGATCTGCCCGCCCGGATAACCGAAAACGGTGTCGCAGCCCTGTTCAATTAAAGTTCTGATGAGGATATCTGCACCTGTAAGCTGCATTCAATTACTCCTTCGTTAAGTATTCGAGAATGAGGTCGCCGCACTTTTTGCATCCGACCTTCGTCATGCCGTCTTCCATAATGTCGGCAGTACGGTAACCCGCGTCAAGGTACTTGGAAACCGCATGCTCCACCGCATCGGCTTCCTTCGCCATATCGAAGCTGTAACGCAGCATCATGGCGGCGGAAAGAATGGTGCCGATCGGGTTTGCAAGGTCCTGACCCGCAATGTCCGGTGCAGAGCCGTGGATCGGCTCGTACAGGCCGCAGCTCGTTGCACCGAGGCTCGAGGACGGGATCATGCCGATGGAGCCGGTGATCATGGAAGCTTCGTCGGAAAGAATGTCACCGAACATGTTCTCCGTCACGATGACGTCGAACTGTGCCGGATTCTTCACGATCTGCATCGCGCAGTTATCGACGAGCATATCGGTCAGCTCCACGTCGGTGTATTCTTCCGCCAAGCGGTGCATGACCTTCTTCCAAAGGCGGCTCGTGTCGAGCACATTGCTCTTTTCTACGGAGCACAAACGGTGATTGCGCTTTCTTGCCGTCTCAAATCCGATGCGGCCGATGCGCTCGATCTCCGCTTCACTGTACTTCATAATGTCCGTCGCGACCGGCTGGCCGTCTGCATCATCGGTCTTATGCTCGCCAAAATAGATGCCGCCGATGAGCTCGCGCACGATGATGAAATCGATGCCCTTTTCGACAATAGATTTTTTCAGCGGAGAAGCGTCAGAGAGCTGCGGCCAGATCTTCGCCGGGCGGTTGTTGCTGTAAACACCCATACCCGCGCGCAGGCGCAGCAGACCCTTTTCCGGGCGCTTCGGGCCTGGCACGTCGTTCCACTTGTCGCCGCCTACGGCGCCGAGCAGCACACTGTCGGAAGCTACGCACTTATCGAGCATTTCCTGCGGCAGCGGGTCGCCCCACTTATCGATGGCACAGCCGCCCATATCGACGTCTGTATAATGAAAGGTGTGTCCGTACAGCTCTGCAATTTTATCCAGCACGCGGAGCGCTTCGTTTACGATCTCCGGGCCGATGCCGTCGCCGCGGATCACCGCGATGTTCTTCGTCATTTGTTTTCCGCCTCCTTGAGGGACTTCAGCAAGCCGCCTGCTTTGATGATATTCTGAATGAACGGCGGGAACGGCTGTGCCTTATACGTCTTGCCGGTCGTGATGTCGGTGATGATGCCGGTATCAAAATCGACCGAAACTTCGTCGTTTGCGTTGATCTCGTCTGCCGCTTCCTCGCACTCGAGAATCGGCAGGCCGATATTGATGGCGTTGCGGTAGAAAATACGCGCAAAGCTCTTTGCAATGACGCAACCCGTGCCGCAGGTTTTAATGACGAGCGGTGCGTGCTCACGGGAAGAGCCGCAGCCGAAGTTCCAGCCCGCCACAATGACGTCGCCCTTTTCGACCTTCTTTACGAACGCCTTGTCAATATCCTCCATGCAGTGGAGCGCAAGCTCCTGTGCGTTCGGGGTGTTGAGGTAACGTGCGGGAATGATAACATCCGTATCGACGTTATCGGGATATTTGAAAACCTTGCCCTGTGTGTTCATGCTTACGCCTCCTTATATTCGGTGATGTAGCCGGTCAGCGCGCTGGCTGCCGCCGTGTGCGGAGAAGCCAGGTACACTTCGCTGTCCACATGACCCATGCGGCCGACGAAGTTGCGGTTCGTTGTGGCGATGCAGCGTTCGCCCGCTGCCAGAATGCCCATATAGCCGCCGAGGCACGGACCGCATGTCGGGGTAGAAACAACAGCGCCCGCATCGATAAATGCCGTCACGTAGCCGCGCTCCACGCATTCGCGGTAGATCTGCATCGTGCCCGGAATGATGATGCAGCGGATGCCGTCCGCAATCTTCTTGCCGTTCAAAATGCTGTACGCCGCTTCCATGTCTTCCATTCTGCCGTTCGTGCAGCTGCCGATGACAACCTGGTCGACCTTAATATCGTGCAGCTCGCTTGCCGGGTGCGTGTTCTCCGGCAGATGCGGACAGGCGACGGTCGGCACAATCTTTGCGAGATCGATATCGATAACCTTTTCGTATTCCGCGTCGGGGTCTGCTTCGTATACAACCGGCTCGCGTTCGCTTCTGTCCTGTAAATAGGCAAGCGTAATATCGTCCACCGGGAAAATACCGTTTTTCGCACCGGCCTCAATCGCCATATTGCAGATGCACAGGCGGTCGTCCATGGAGAGGTTCTTCACGCCCTCGCCGGTGAACTCCATGCTCTTATACAGCGCGCCGTCCACGCCGATCATGCCGATGATTGTGAGGATAACGTCTTTGCCGCTGCAATTTTCCGGCAGCTTGCCGGTCAGGTTAAATTTGATCGCGGACGGAACCTTAAACCACGCCATGCCCGTTGCCATGCCGGCTGCCATATCCGTAGAGCCAACGCCTGTGGAAAACGCGCCCAGCGCACCGTAGGTGCAGGTGTGGCTGTCCGCGCCGATGATGCAGTCGCCGGCGGTCACAATGCCCTGCTCCGGCAAAAGCGCATGCTCAATGCCCATCTTGCCCACGTCATAGAAGTGGCTCACGCAGTGGCTGCACGCAAACTCGCGGCACGTCTTGCTCTGTTCCGCTGCCTTAATATCCTTGTTCGGCACAAAGTGGTCGAGTACGATCGTCACTCTGTCCTTATCGAAAACGTCCGTAAAGCCCGCTTTCTTAAACTCATGGATTGCGACCGGCGTCGTGATGTCGTTGCCGAGCACGATATCCAGCTTTGCATTGATGAGCTGACCGGCGGTAACTTCACGGAGACCCGCGTGCGCCGCAAGGATCTTCTGCGTCATGGTCATTTTCATTTTAGTCTCCCCCTTTGATCATATTGTTGTAAGCGCTCAACAGCGCCTTTGTATTCGCCTTTACAACGTCGGTGTCGGTGCCTGCGCCCCAGAACATCGAACCGTCTTCCTTTTCAAGGCCGATGTACGAAGCCGCCACGCTCTGCGAGCCCTGCCCCTGCATACTGTGCTGGGTAAAGACCTGCAGGGTGTACTCTGCACCGGTGTACGCACGCAGCGCGTTGTTGATCGCGTTGAGGGAGCCGTTGCCCTCCGCTTCCATCTCGGTCTCTTCGCCGTCCTTCGCGAACGTGATGCCGATCTTCACGTTGTCCTTGTCGCGCATAAACTCAAAATCCGTCACGGTAACACCGTTCGTCAGATTGAGGTAGTTCTCTTCAAAGATATTCAGAACCTCATCCGGCTTCAGTTCCTTGTGCTCGTGGTCGGAAATATCCTTGCACAGATAGCTGAAGTGCTCGCGCATTTTCGGCGGCAGGTTATAGCCGTATGTCTGCTCCAGCAGATAACCGATGCCGCCCTTGCCGGACTGGGAGTTGACGCGGATAACGTCTGCGTCGTACGTTCTGCCGATGTCCTTCGGGTCGATCGGAATGTACGGTACGTTCCACTGATGCAGCTTATTTTTCGCTCTGTATTTCATGCCCTTTGCAATCGCATCCTGGTGGCTGCCGGAAAACGCCGCAAACACCAGTGCGCCCGCATACGGGGCTCTTTCGTACACATGCATACGCGTGCATTTTTCATATTCGTCCACAAGGTACGGCATGTCGGAGAAGTCAAGCTTCGGGTCAACACCGTGGGAGTACATGTTCATCGCAAGCGTAATGATATCCACGTTGCCGGTACGTTCACCGTTGCCGAACAGCGTACCCTCTACGCGGTCTGCGCCGGCAAGGAGCGCCAGCTCGGTGTCCGCAACGCCCGTGCCGCGGTCGTTGTGCGGGTGCAGAGACAAAGTCACGAATTCACGGTACTTGAGGTTCTCGCTCATGTACTCAACTTGCGAAGCATACACGTGCGGCATGCTCATTTCCACCGTGACCGGCAGATTGATGATGACGTTGTTCGTCTCGCTCGGCTCCAGAACGTCGAGAACCGCGTTGCAGACCTCCAGCGCGTATTCCGGCTCGGTGCCCGTAAAGGACTCCGGAGAATACTCAAAGCGGAAGTTGCCTTCGTATTCGGCCGCAAGCTTTTTGACGAGCTTCGCGCCGTCTACGGCGATCTTCTTGATCTCCTCCTTGGACTTCTTAAACACCTGCTCGCGCTGTGCAACGCTGACGGAGTTATAGAAGTGGATAATCGCGCTCGGTGCGCCCTTGCACGCGTCGAATGTCTTACGGATGATGTGCTCGCGGCACTGGGTGAGCACCTGCACGGTGACGTCCTCGGGAATCATGTTGTTGTCAATCAGCGTGCGGAGGAACTCATATTCCGTCTCGCTCGCCGCCGGGAAACCGACCTCGATCTCCTTAAAGCCGACCTGCAAAAGCACTTTGTAGTATTCAAGCTTTTCTTCAAGGCTCATCGGGATGACAAGGCTCTGGTTGCCGTCGCGCATATCCACGCTGCACCAGATCGGCGCCTTTTCAATGTGGTCTTTTTCCACCCACTTGTTATATTCTTTCGATACCGGGAAGTACCCGACCTTATATTTGCTTGCGTCCATCATTTTGCTTTCTCCTCTCAACCCTTGGTGGTTCTGAAGCCTGCTTCACGCAGGGCGTTTTTGATCGTTTTCACATGGTTGTTGTCGCGCGTCTCCATTTCGATGCGCAGGAAGCAGCCGTTAATGCTTTCGGTGTTGCCCTTTTCATAGTGCACGCCGGTCACGTTGCCGCCGCAGTCCGCGATGATCGAAGAGATCTCCTTGAGCTGACCGGGCTTGTCGATAAGCTCGATGAGGAGGCTCGCGGAACGGCCGGAGTTCATCAGGCCGCGGTCAATCACGCGGGAAAGGCTCGTCACGTCGATGTTGCCGCCGGAGACGATGCACACAACGCGCTTGCCCTTTAAATCAAATTTATTGAACATCACGGCGGCAACGGAAGCAGCGCCCGCGCCCTCCGCGATCATTTTCTGCTTTTCGATGAGTGCCAAGATTGCGCTCGAAACTTCGTCCTCGCTCACCAGCGCGATGTCATCCACATATTTTTTGACAATCTCAAACGTGTTGTCACCCGGGCGCTTTACGGCGATACCGTCCGCCACAGTCTGCACAGTGTCGAGTGTCTCGATTTTGCCGTCGTGAATGGAGTTGTACATGCTCGGTGCGCCGGTCATCTGTACGCCGTACACCTTCACGCTCGGGCGGATGTGCTTTGCGGTATACGCAATGCCGGAGATGAGTCCGCCGCCGCCCACCGGCACCACAATGGCATCGATGTTGTCAAGGTCATTCAGAACCTCCAGCGCGATGGTGCCTTGACCCGCGATAACGTCTTCGTCGTCAAACGGGTGCACGAACGTATAGCCCTCTTTTTCTTTCAATTCAATCGCCTTGTTATACGCGTCGTCGTAAACGCCCTCCACAAGGCAAACCTCTGCACCGTAGCCCTTTGTGGCCTCCACCTTGGAAATCGGTGCGGAGTCCGGCAGACAGATGAGCGATTTGATGCCGTTTTTCGTTGCCGCCAGCGCCACGCCCTGTGCGTGGTTGCCCGCGGAACAGGCAATAACGCCTTTCGCTTTCTCTTCTGCGGAAAGCTGGGAGATCTTATACGCAGAGCCGCGCACCTTAAAAGAGCCGGTGATCTGCAAATTCTCGGGCTTTAGGTACAGGTCGCAATCCGGCGCGATGCCGTAGGTCTTCACGACGTTTGTTTCGCGGATGATGCTCTTTAGAACGGTTTGTGCATCAAATACTTTGTCTAATGATAACATGTTCTTCTGCCTTTCCTGCTGTGTTCGGTTTAAAGCCTTATGAATTTGAAAGTTTGTGCTTTCAAACTTGCAGCTTGTTTCCTTGTTCTTCCGCTTTGAAGTGTAAAAAAACCGCCTCAAAGCCGTTTATGCTTTGAGACGGGTGTAATAACTAAATTATGCACTCGCGGTACCACTCAAATTGCGGAGAACCTCCGCCACTCTTCGAAGTCCAATAACTTCTATGCACTGACGTAGCAATCACGGGATACCCTACTGAATTCGCTGTTCAGGCATCCGGCTCGGAAGGGAGAAATCTCTGCATCTCTGCACCGGTTTACACCTGCCACCGGCTCTCTGAAACAGCTCTGCACAGACAGTCTTCGTCATCGCTTTTTGTTATGAAATTGAATAGATTATAACACCCGTTTTTCTCGTTGTCAATGCTTTTCGACCGCCTTGTCAAAATTTTTCTTTTGTAAGTTTTGCAGGAAACATCTTTTCTCCCATCGTTTTTTCCTTTTTTCGCAAATCGGGCGCTTTTTCCGCAATTCACGCAAAAAGTGTGGAAAACAACGTGCAAAATCCGCAGTTCTGCCATAGCCAAAATAAAAAAGGTATGATAAAATAAGAAGGTTGAAAAGAGACTATGTATTTTCGGGTGATTTTCGTGACAAAAAGTATGACAGAGGGTAAGCCCCTCAAGCTTATCCTGCAATTTGCGGTGCCGCTTTTGCTCGGCAACCTCTTGCAGCAAATGTATAATCTGGTTGATGCCGCCATCGTCGGCCGTGTGCTCGGCACCGGCGCACTTGCCGCCGTCGGCGCTACAAGCAGCGTGCAGTTTCTGGTACTCGGTTTCTGCATCGGCATCTGCATCGGCTTCGGTATCCCCATCGCCAAAAGCTTCGGCGCAGAGCGTCTTGATAAAATGCGTTCGTACATTTTCAACTCCGTGCTGCTTACCGCCTTATTCGCGGTGCTCATCACGGCGGTATGTTCACTGTGCTGCACGCTCATTTTACAAATGCTCTCCGTGCCGCAGGATGTTTTTGACGACGCCTACGCGTATCTCATCGTCATTTTCCTCGGCATCCCCTTTACCTTATTATACAATCTGCTCTCCAGCATCCTGCGCTCCGTCGGTGACAGCCGCACGCCGTTCCTGTTCCTCGCCATCTCGACCGTCCTGAATATCGGTCTTGACCTGCTCTGCATCATTGTCTTCAAGTGGGGCGTTGCGGGCGCGGCTATCGCCACCATCGCAGCGCAGGCGGTCAGCGGCATTTTGTGCCTCATCTATATCCGCTTCCGCGTGCCGCTCCTCACGCTTTCCCGCGCAGACTGCAAAGCGGATGCCGAATCCATCCGTGACCTCGTCGTCATGGGCATCCCCATGGGGCTTCAAACCTCCATCACGGCCATCGGCAGCATGGTCATGCAGGCAGCAAACAACGGCCTCGGCAGCGTGTACGTTTCGGGCTTCACGGCCGGTATGCGCTTAAAGCAGTTCTGCATGTGCCCGTTTGATGCCCTCGGCTCTGCTGTTTCCGTCTTCTGCGGTCAGAATCTCGGCGCAAAAAAGCCGGAGCGCATTCGGCAGGGCGTACGGCTCGGCGTCATCGTCGGCGTCGCCTACGGCTTCTGCATCGGCCTTGTCATGATCTTCTTCGGCCGCAGCATGTCCACGCTCTTTGTTGAATCGAGTGCAGGCGACGTGCTCGACGCTTCCGCAAAATATCTGCGCTGCATGGGCTACTTCTTCTGGAGTCTCGGCATCCTCAACATCTGCCGCATGGCGACACAGGGCATCGGCTTCTCCGGCCGCGCGGTATTCTCCGGCGTAACGGAAATGTTCGCGCGCTCCATCGTCAGCCTCGGTTTTGTCGGCGCGTTCGGCTATACGGCTATCTGTTTCTCGGATCAAACCGCGTGGATCGCCGCTGTGCTCTACATCACCCCCACCTGCCTGCACTGCATTAAGAAAGTCACAAAGCAGATCGAAGCGGAAAAAGCGAACGCCAATCTCTCCGAAAGCGTTGGTTAAAAGCTTTTGATCCAACTTTTTTCAAAAAGTCGGTCAGATTCCAAAGGTGAAACCCTTTTGCCTACCCAAAAATCAGGAGTGATAGTAAGCAATGCTTCGCATTGCTAGAACTGTCCGGTGGACAGTTGAACCGCAAGGGACTCAATTAGGAGGTCCCTTGAAAGGCTTGCCCTGCAAGCCTTTAGAAAAAGCTCCCCCATCTCAACTATATAAAAGGAACCCATCTATGAACGAAACTATTGTAACACTCAAAAAAGGCGAAGGCCGCGCTTTCAAAGCGGGCGGTCTTTGGATCTATGACAACGAGATCGAAAGCATCCACGGCACGTTCAAAAACGGCGCCGTCGTCACCGTGCAGGAGCAAAACGGCTGCCCGCTCGGCCGCGGCTTCATCAACCAGAACTCCAAAATCCGCATCCGCATGCTCACCCGCGACGCGTCACAGGAGATTGACGACGCGTTCCTCGAGATGCGCGTGCGCAACGCCTGGGCATACCGCAAGCGCACGGTCGATACCTCCGCCTGCCGCATCATTTTCGGCGAAGCGGATTTCCTGCCCGGCCTTGTCATCGATAAATTCTCCGATGTCCTCGTCGTCGAGTCCCTCGCGCTCGGCATCGATAAAATGAAACTGCAGATCGTTGACATCTTAAAGAAAGTCCTGCTCGAAGACGGCATCAAAATTCGCGGCGTGTACGAGCGCAGCGACGCCAAAGAGCGATTAAAAGAAGGCATGGACCGTAAAAAGGGCTTCATCGGCGACGAATTCGACACCGATGTCAAGATCGTCGAAAACGGCGTGCGCTACATCGTGGACGTTAAAGACGGCCAGAAGACCGGCTTTTTCCTCGACCAAAAATATAACCGTCTCGCCATGCAGCGCATCTGCAAGGATATGGATGTGCTCGATTGCTTCACACACACGGGCTCCTTCGCGCTGAACGCCGGCATCGCGGGCGCAAAGCACGTCCTTGGTGTAGACGCGTCCGAGCTCGCCGTCGCGCAGGCGCAGAAAAACGCCGCTCTAAATCATCTTTCCGATACGGTCGAGTTCAAGTGCGCCGACGTTTTTGACCTGCTCCCCGCGCTCGAAAACGAGGGCAAGCAGTTCGACGTCGTCATTCTCGATCCCCCGGCGTTCACAAAATCCAAAAACGCCATTAAAAACGCCGTCAAGGGCTACCGCGAGATTAACCTGCGCGGCATGAAGCTCGTCAAGGACGGCGGCTATCTTGCCACCTGCTCCTGCTCACACTACATGAACGCCGAGCTCTTCGCCCAGACCATTGGGCAGGCCGCGCGTGCCGCACACTGCCGCCTGCGTCAGGTGGAGTTCCGCACCCAGTCGCCGGATCATCCCATTTTGTGGAGTGCCGACGAATCCTATTACCTCAAGTTCTATATTTTTCAAGTCTGCCACGAGCACTGAGGAGGCGCTTTTCCTTGAAATTCACAAACGACCTCGGGTCGGATAACATTAAAGGCCTCGTCTGGACCTTGGCCGTTCCCTCCATGCTCTCGCAGCTCGTCAGCGTACTGTACAGCATTGTAGACCGTATGTACATCGGCAATATCCCGAGCAACGGCACGCAGGCGCTCGCGGGCGTCGGCGTGTGCGGTCCCATCGTCACGCTCATCTCGTCGTTCGCGTTTCTCGTCGGCATCGGCGGCGCGCCGCTTGTCAGCATCAATCTTGGAGAAAAGAACATAGACGCCGCTAAAAAAGTCATCGCAAACTGCTTCGTGTACATTTTGGCCCTCGCTGTGCCCGTCACGGTGCTGGCATATATCTTCCGCCGCCCCATTTTGCTCACGTTTGGCGCGACCGAGGCCGTTTACCCCTACGCCGAGACCTACTTTTCGCTCTATCTAATCGGCACGGTCTTCGCCCTCACCGCCACAGGCATGAACCAGTTTATCATCACACAGGGCCACAGCCGCAGCGGCATGTTCTCCGTTTTAATCGGCGCCATCACCAACATTGTGCTCGACCCCATTTTTATCTTCGCTCTCCATATGGGCGTCGCGGGCGCGGCCATCGCCACGGTCATTTCGCAGGTTGCAAGCTGCGCGTTCGTGCTGTGCGTCCTGTTCGGCAAACATATCGAAGTTCCCATCACATTTGGCGGATACGATTTAAAAGTCATCGGCCGTGTGACGAGCATCGGCATGAGCGCGTTCCTCATTATTCTTTTCGATAACGTCATGCTCATCTCGCTCAACATGATGCTTCAGCGCTACGGCGGCGACAACAGCGACATGCTCCTCACCTGCAACACCATCGTGCAAAGCTTCGAGCTGCTCATCACCATGCCGCTCGGCGGCCTCACCATGGGTACACAGACCATTTTAGGCTACAATTTAGGCGCACGCCGTCCGGAGAAAATCCTTCGCGCGCAGCGGTACATCTTCGTCATCGCGGTCAGCTTTTGCGCCCTCATGACGCTCGCCGCGCAGACCATCCCGCATCTCTTTGCAGGCATTTTCACCAAAGAACCCGAATACATTGCCATGACGGCGCGACTCATCCGTATTTACACGCTCGGCACCGTGCTGCTTGGCATGCAGTACGAGATTGTGGACGGCTTTACGGGCATGGGCGTCGTCAAAATCGCGCTGCCGCTTTCGGTTTTTCGCAAGGTCGTCTTCTTTGCGTGCATTTTCATCCTGCCGCGCTTCCTGCCCATCGAGCAGATCTTCTTCTGCGAGCCCATCTCGGATATTTTCCCGCCGCTCGTCTCCATTTTGGTCTACGCACTCACCATCAAACGCGTTATTAACCGCGGTCCGCAAAAGCAGACCGCCTGACTTCTGTAAATCTTTTCTGAAAGGACTGTTTTAAATGGCATTTCGTTCCGTACCGTATGACTCCCTGTCTTTAAACCCGTTCACAAAAATCGGCAAAGAGTGGGCTCTGCTCACCGCCGGCGATGAAAACGGATTCAACACCATGACCGTCTCCTGGGGCGCCATGGGCTTCATGTGGGGCAAGCCGTCCGTCACCGTGTATATCCGCCCGCAGCGCTACACGAAAGAGTTTGTCGATACCCGCGATACTTTCACGCTCTCGTTCTACCCCGCAGAGAAAAAAGACGCACTCTCCTACCTTGGTAAAGTTTCCGGCCGCGATGAAAACAAGGTCAAAAAAGTCGGCTTCACCCCGGCGTTCACAAACGGCAATGCGTATTTTGAAGAAGCGGAGCTCGTGCTCGTCTGCCGCAAAATGAGCCGCACGCCGTTAAGACCCGAGCAGTTCCTCGACGAAACCGTAGACGGACGCTGGTACCCGGACAAGGACTACCACGAAATGTACATCGCAGAAGTCATCGATGTGCTCGTCAAAGAATCATAAAAAACACAAAACCGCCGCATACCGGAAAAATTTCGGTATGCGACGGTTTTCTCATATCTATCCTGTTTTTAAACGCATTCACCGAAGCAATCCTTAATCTCCGTCATGCGCGTCATCTGCTTTACGCCAAACGGACAGCGCTTCGGCAAGTTCGCGTTATCAAATAGTCTTTTTGCGCGTTTTCCTTGCGATTTTGCAGGGATTGTGCTACCATGTTTCCTATAAATTCAAAAAAGGAGGGACACCGTATGACGTTTGTCTCCACAAAAAAATTAGAAAAGCCCATCCCGGAGGGCATGTCCCCGCAGAAAGCACCGTGCGGGTCTGCCTTTGCAAGATAAAAAATTCGGAGGTATTTCCCGTGTCTGATAAACTTCAAAAATCTCCGTTGGCGGTCGTTTTCAATATCGTGCTCGCCGTCGCGCTCGTGCTGTTCATCATCAGCGCCGCTGTCGTCTTCACGCTCAATTTCCGTCCGCTCTATTATTTTGACGTTGACCATTTAAACATCACCGCCATGTCCGGCCTGCCGCGCGAGGAAATTTTGCAGAACTACAACGTGCTCATCGATTACAACTCCATTTTCGGCACGAAGATCCTGAATTTCCCCACGCTTGCCATGAGTGAGAGCGGCCGCATCCATTTTGAAGAAGTCAAAAACGTGTTCGGCGTCTTCGAGATCACGCTCATCGTCAGCGGCATTTTGAGCCTTGCGGGCATCATCTACCGCCATTTTAAAAAGAACCCGGGGTATCTGCTGCTTTCCGGCATTTTAACGGTCTCCATTCCCGCAGCGCTCGGTGTACTCATCGCCTTAAACTGGGAAACGGTGTTCGTCCTATTCCATAAGATTGTCTTCCATAACAACTATTGGATCTTCGATGCCGCAACAGACCCCGTCATCACCATTTTGCCCGATACCTTTTTCATGCACTGCGCTTTGATGATCTTGGCGCTCGTAGTACTAGGCAGCATCATCTGCCTGCTCGCATACAGGCACGCAAAGCATAAAAAGACGCACACCGCCTAAAGCTTTGCTGAAGCTCCGCTTTTCACACTCAAACAAGGAGGGATCTGCTTTGCAGACCTATAACTGGCCATATAAAAATGAATTAGACATCACCGAAACGCTTTCCTGCGACGTTTTGGTGCTCGGCGGCGGCCTTGCCGGCTGCTATGCCGCCATCGCGGCGGCACGGCGCGGACAGTCCGTCATCTTAGTGGAAAAAGGTGCCACCGCCCGCAGCGGCAGCGCAGGCACCGGTTTCGACCATTGGGAATCCGCCTGTACGAACCCCTGCTCCACCGTCACGCCGAAGGAAATCGCCGAAGCGTATGTCGATGAGCAGTGCGGCTACTCTAACGGCATCGCGCACTACATCGAGTGCCGCGAGGGCTACGACCGTCTATTAGACCTTGAGTCGTTCGGCGGCAAAGTCCGCGACACCGACGATGAATTCAAGGGCGCAGAGTTCCGCGATGACGAAACGAAGCTGATGTTCGCCTACGATTATAAAAATAAATTCACTCTGCGCGTCTGGGGCAGCACCTTTAAGCCCGCTCTTTTCAAGGAGCTTCTGCGCCTTGGCGTGAAAGTGCTTGACCGCACCGAAGCCACCGCATTGCTCACCACCGCCCGGAACGGCAAAAAGCATGGCGCGGGCGCCTGCGCCATGGACGTGCGCACCGGCAAGTTCTACATTCTCCGCGCCAAAGAGACTGTCCTCACCATGAGCCGCCCGGCGCGCGTCTGGCTTTTTAACCCGGATATGACCGGCCTGTGCGAGTTCCGCCCCATGCAGAGCATCGGCAGTGGCCACGCCATGGGCTACAAGGCCGGCATCGAGTTCACCATGATGGAAAAATCCGTCAAGGGCGAGTTCTCCGCCGCCGGCCGCAGCTTTCCGCCCTACGGCGCAGGCAATAACCACAACACGTGGTATGCCGCAACGATGGTCGACGCCCGCGGCGTGGAAATCCCCTACGTCGACCGCGACGGCAATGAGCTTAAAACCGTTTCCGAGCGCTACTACCCCGCTCCCGGCCAGAAATTTTTCTTAAAGGGCGGCGTCATCGATAACCCGAAGTACGAGTACCGCGGCCCCGAAACGCTCGATTTTGAAGAGCTCATGCGCCGCGGCTACCAGCTGCCGTTCTACGCAGACCTCAGCCGTATGCCCGACGCGGAGCGCCGCGTCATCTGGGGCATGATGGTCGGCGAAGAGGGCAAAACAAAAATTCCGATCCTCAAAAATTACACGGAGCGTGGATTTGACCCCCAAAAGCACATGCTGCAAAGCTACGGCACGGGCTGGCAGTCCGCAAATTTCCTTGAGCAGGAACGGCAGCTGTTCGGCGCGCCGGGCGGCGTTTGGCACGATTGGGACCTCAAAACAAACATCGACGGCATCTACGCCGCCGGCGACCAGCTCTACGCTTCGGACTGCGCCGGTTTCGCCTGCGCCACGGGCTACTACGCCGGCCGCAAAGCCGCCGCAGCTGCCAAAGCACTCGATACCCTGCCCGACTATAATGAAGCGGAAGCCGCAGACGAGCGTGAACGCCTGCTCGCCCCCATCCGCCGCGCAGATGGCATGGATTGGCGCGAACTCAACATGGCCATCTCCAAAGCCATGCAGAACTACTGCGGCGGCGTAAAGTGCGATGCGCTTTTGCATGAGGGTCTCGACCTGCTCGAAAGCTTTGAAACCGAGATCGTCCCGCAGATCAGCTGCAAAAACCCGCACGAGCTCATGCGCGCGCACGAGGTTTTTGACATTTTGACCGTCTCCAAGTTAATTTTGCACGCCTGCCTCTCCCGCAAAACGTCGTCCGAGCCGCTGTTTTTCAAGCGCACGGACAGCACCGAGACCGACCCCGAGCGCGACCGCCGCTTCATCACCGTCCGACAAGAAAACGGCGAAGTCATCTACGGCAGCCATCCGCTCTACTATTTCGGCGACCTCGAGACCGAGTACGAAAAGCGCAACGGGGATTACATCAAAACCGAGCAGAAGGGGGCGTATCGGAAATGAGCGAGCTTCAAAACAAAATTCTCACGGCAGAACCCGTGCCGTGCAGCACACACCCGATTCTTTACGATGAAACAAAATGCGTCGGCTGCAACGCCTGCGTCAACATCTGTCAGGTGGATATCCTCATCCCCTCGCCCGAAAAAGGCAAGCACCCCATCGTGCTCTACCCCGGCGAGTGCTACTACTGCGGCGCATGCGTCATGGCGTGCCCGCACGACGGTGCCATCCGCCTCGAGCACCCCCTCATGAACCGCGCAAAGTTTGTCCCCGTCCGCTACCCGGAAGAGAAATAACCAAAACATAAAAACGCAAAAATGCCCTGCCTGTGCTTAAAAACACAAGCAGGGCATTTTTCATTTTCTACAATACCTAATCAAACGGTCGTGCAAAACGCCGTCTTATTTCTCGAAAGACGTTTTAGAAGATCAGCTGTTGATGAGCTGCTTATACAAACGAATGTAATCGTTTGCAGAGCGGCCCCAGCTGTTGTCGCACGCCATTGCGCGCTCTACAAGCACCTTCCAGCCGTCCTTGCTCTCGTTATACGCGTAGATCGCGCGGTGCACGGAGTTCAGCATATCCTGCGTGTCATACGTCTGGAACGTGAAGCCGTTGCCCTTGCCGTCGCCGCTGTCCGTAATGGAGTCCTTCAGGCCGCCCGTTTCGCGCACGACCGGAATGGAACCGTAGCGCAGCGCCACCATCTGTGAAAGACCGCACGGCTCGCTCTTGCTCGGCATCAGGAAAATATCGGAGCCGCCGTAGATCTTGCGCGCAAGCTCCGGCACAAAGCCCTGGCACAGCACAAATCTGCCCGGATACTTCGCCTGCATCTCTTTAAAGAACTGCTCATACTCCCAGTCGCCGCTGCCAAGGACCACAAACTGCGCGTTTGAGTACGTCATGATGTTGTCCACGCCGCCCTTTACAAGGTCAAGGCCCTTGTGGGAGACAAGGCGCGTTACCATACCGATGAGCGGCACATCCGGGTCAACGGCAAGGCCGAGGCGCTCCTGCAGCTTTGCCTTGTTGACGGCTTTGCCCTCCAGGTGCTTTGCGTCATACGTCTCATACAGGTTCTTGTCCGTCGCCGGGTCATAGCCCACCACGTCAATGCCGTTCAAAATGCCGGAAAGCTTCCAAGCGCGCTCGCGCAAAATCGGGTCCAGCTTGTGGGCGAACCACGGGTCGAGGATTTCCTTCGCGTACGTCGGGCTCACGGTAGAGACCCAGTTCGCGCTCTCAATCGCGCCCTTCATCAGGTTCACGCAGTCGTTGTATTCGAGTAAGCTCTGCTCGCTCTTCGGAATACCGAAAACGTCCTCCAGAATCTCAAAGCCGTACTGGCCCTGATACTGGATATTGTGAATGGTGAACAGCGTCTTAATGCCGCTGTACCAGTCGTTGTTTGCATAGAACAAACGGTAGTAGATCGGCACCAGCGCCGTCTGCCAGTCGTTCGCGTGGATCACATCAGGCTTAAATTCAATGTACGGCAGCATCTCCAAAACGGCACGGGAGAAGAACGCAAAGCGCTCCGCGTCATCAAAGTGACCGTAAAGTCCTTGGCGCTTAAAGTAGTACTGGTTATCGATAAGGTAGTAAATGACATTGCCTACCTTCGCCTCAAAAATACCGCAATACTGGCGACGCCAAGCCACCGGCACACTGATGCTTGTTAAAAACTTCATGTTGTCGCGTAATTCCTGCGGCACGCTTTCATACAGCGGCATCACCACGCGGCAGCCAATCAGACGTGCGCGCAGCGCCTGCGGCAAAGAACCCGCTACGTCTGCAAGGCCGCCCGTTGCGGCAAAAGGCAACGCTTCACTGGCACAAAACAAAACTTTCATATCAATTACACCGCTTTCCTTTCCTTCGTTTTTCGGGGCAGCTTAGACCTTGCTTTCCTTTGCAATGTACACCGGGTAGGTCTGATAGCCCATCAGCGTGCGGTTCTCTTCAATCTCCACGTTCTTGTCCGCCACAACATAATCGAGCCGACTGTTCGCGCCGATGACCGTGTCCTGCATGATAACGCAGTTGCGAACCTTCGCGCCTTTGCCGATCTTCACGCCGCGGAACAGCACACAGTTTTCCACTTCACCGTCTATCACGCAGCCGTCTGCAACAAGACAGTTGGTGGCATACGAATTCAAACCGTATTTCGCCGGCATATCATCGCGCACCTTCGTGTAGATCGGGCGGTTCGGATTGAACAGCTCGGCGCGCACGCGCGGATCCATCAAACCCATGTTAGCGTTAAAGTACGCTTCAAACGAGGAAATTTGATATGCAATGCCCTTAAATTCATAACCCATCACGCGCAGTTCGGGAATTACGCGCTGAACCATATCTTTATCAAAGTCATATTCGTTGCGGCTCATGCATCCTTCAACGAGCTGAAGCAGCAGTTCGCGGCTAAGGATATACATGCCGATGCCGTAATTTACACCGTGCTCGCTTCCGCGGTGCAGAAGCAACTCGCGAATGCGGTTCTCGGGGTCTACCATATAGATGTTGTTGCGGTCTACGTCCGGCGAAGTGCCATGGCGGTAAATGACCGTAATGTCCGCGTTCTGGCGCACATGCTGCTCCAGTGCCTCGCGGTAATCGATATTGCAGACCATATCGCAATCGGAGAGAATCACATATTCCTCAAGGGAATTTTTCAGGAAGCGGCGAATGGAATCGAGCGATTCGATCTTGCCGTCGGTTCTCGAAGTCGATTTGCCGAACGGCGGCAGCAGGTACAGACCCTCGCGCTTTCTCGAAAGGTCCCAGGCCTTGCCGGAGCCGAGGTGGTCCATCAAGGACTGGTAGTTATCCTCCGTGATGATGCCGACCTTGTTGAGGCCGGAGTTCACCATGTTGGAGAGGGTGAAGTCAACCAAACGGTAACGGCCGCCGAACGGCACGGAAGCCATCACGCGCAGCTCCGTCAGGTCGCGTACTCTTTCTTCGTGTGCATAGGCAAAGATGATGCCCAAAACATTATTTCCAAACATTATGCCTGCGCCTCCTTATCGATCATTTCCTTCGGCGCCACAACGGTGCCCTCAGAGAGCTTGCAGTCCGGGCCTACGACCGCCACGCCCCAATCGTCTCTGTTTTCCATGTCCTCCGGGCGTTTACCGATGACGCAGTTCTTGCCGATGACGGCGTTCTCCGCCACGATCGCATACTGCACCTTCGCACCTTCTTCAATCACAGCGCCCGGCATCACGATGGAGTCCGTCACAGTCGCGGTCGGCGCCACATAAACGCCGTGGAACAACACGGAGAACTCAAGATCGCCGTATACGTTGCAGCCCTCTGCTACGAGTGAGTTCTGCACCTTTGCGCCCTTTGCAATGTAATGCGGCGGCATGACCGGGTTTCTGGAATAAATTTTCCAGTCTTCGCGGGAAAGGTCAAGACCGGCCTTCGGGTTCAAAAGGTCCATATTGGATTCCCACAGGCTGTCAATCGTGCCGACGTCCTTCCAGTAGCCCTCAAAGCGGTACGCAAACATACGCTCGCCTGCGTTCAGCATGGTGGGCAGCACATCCTTACCGAAGTCATTCGAGGAGTTCGGGTCCTTTTCGTCCGCTTCCAGATACGCGCGCAGCTTCTTCCAGGAGAAGACGTAAATACCCATGGAAGCCTTGTTGCTCTTCGGCACAGCCGGCTTCTCGTCAAATTCGTAAATAGAGCCGTCCGGGTTCGTGTTCAGAATACCGAAGCGGGAAGCCTCCTCCATCGGCACTTCGTAAACGGCGATGGTGCAGGCCGCATCGTGCTCCTTGTGATACGCAATCATCTTGGAGTAATCCATCTTGTAGATGTGGTCGCCGCTCAGCACAACCACGTAATCCGGGTTGTAGCGCTCAATAAACGGGATATTCTGGTAAATGGCATTTGCCGTGCCCTTGTACCAGTCAGAGCCGCTGCTCTGCTCGTACGGCTGCAAAATATGTACGCCGGCGTTCATACTGTCGAGATCCCACGGCTGGCCGGAACCGATGTATTCGTTCAGCTCGAGCGGCTGATACTGTGTCAGAACACCCACGGTCTCAATGCCGGAGTTCACACAGTTGGAAAGCGGAAAGTCGATAATACGGTACTTGCCTCCAAACGGAACAGCCGGCTTTGCGAGGTTCTTGGTAAGAACACCGAGACGGCTGCCACGGCCGCCTGCCAGCAGCATTGCAACTACTTCTTGCTTAGGTAACATGACTGATGATCCCCTCTCTGGTAGATTTCGAGCGTTCCGGCATTTTGCCGCCGCCCGTATATTGTTTCATGTAAAATGAATCAGGCTTTTTTCTTTGCGGCTTTTGTGCCGGCCGCCTTTTTGGCCGCGGGCTTTTTGGCTGCGGGCTTCTTTGCCGTCGTCTTTGTCGTCTTCGCAGCGGGCTTCTTTGCCGCCTTACGCTTGCAGCGCAGGAAGAATACCGTGTTCTCCGGCAGCGTCAGCGAAATGCTCTGCTCAAAGCCGTGCATCGCTTCATCCACGGTGCGGATGTTGCTGCCGTTCGTAAAGCCCGTGCCGCCAAACTCCGCAGCGTCGGAAGTAAACACCTCTTCGTAAACGCCCGCGTACGGCACGCCGATGCAGTAATTCTCGCGGCGGACCGGCAGGAAATTGCACACGGCAATCAGCTCGTTGCCCTCACGGTCAAAGCGGCGGAACGCAATGACGCTCTGGCTGTCGTCGTCGTTCGAGATCCACGAGAAGCCCTCCCACGAGAAATCGATCTCCCACAGCTCGGAACGACCGAGGTAGAACGCGTTGAGCTTTTTAAAGAACGTCTGCGCCATCTGGTGCTCAGGGTATTGCAGCAAATTCCACTCGAGTTCTTCGTTAAAGTTCCACTCGTCGTGCTGCGAGAACTCCGTGCCCATAAACTGCAATTTTTTGCCCGGGTGTGCCATCATGTAGGTCGCAAAGCAGCGTACGCCTGCAGCCTTTTCCTCCGGCGTGCCCGGCATCTTATTATAGAGAGAACCCTTGCCGTAAACGACCTCATCGTGCGAGATCGGCAAAATGAAATTCTCGGAGAACGCATAGAAGAACGAGAACGTCAGGCTGTTGTGGCTGCCCTTTCTAAATAGCGGATCCAAAGACATGTAGCGCAACATGTCGTTCATCCAGCCCATGTTCCATTTATAATTGAATCCGAGACCGCCCATGTAAGTCGGCTTCGTCACCATCGGCCACGCGGTGCTTTCTTCGGCAATCATCATGACCTCCGGCACCTCGGCGAAAACCGCCTCGTTCAGTCTTTGTAAGAACGCAATGGCCTCCAGATTTTCCTTGCCGCCGTTCTTATTCGGGATCCACTCGCCGTCCTTGCGGTTGTAGTCAAGGTACAGCATTGAGGCCACAGCGTCCACGCGCAAGCCGTCAATGTGGTATTCCTTCACCCAGAACAGTGCGCTGCTCATCAAAAAGCTGATGACTTCCGTGCGGCCGTAGTCAAACACCAGCGTGCCCCACTCCTTGTGCTCGCCCTTTCTCGGGTCTGCATATTCATAGCACGGCATGCCGTCAAATTTCGCAAGGCCGGCCTCGTCGCGCGGGAAGTGTCCCGGCACCCAGTCCATAATCACGCCGATGCCCGCTTGGTGGCAGCGGTCGATAAAGCGCATAAAGTCCTTCGGCGTCCCATAGCGGGAAGTCGGCGCAAAGTAGCCCGTCACCTGATAGCCCCAGGAAGCGTCGAACGGGTACTCCGTCAACGGCATCAACTCAATGTGCGTAAAGCCCATTTCCTGCACATACGGGATCAGCTCGTCACCGAGCTTGTCGTAAGAGAACACGCTGCCGTCCGCATATTTGCGCCAGGAGCCCGCGTGCATCTCGTAGATGTTCACCGGCTGGTTATAATGCGGGTATTTTTTCTTGTGCTCAAACCAGCGGCCGTCGTTCCACTTGTACCCCGAAATGTCGTAGTAGCGGGAAGCCGTGCCCGGGCGTGTCTCTGCGTGGAACGCATACGGGTCGGACTTATACGTCACCGTGCCGTCCTCCGCCGTAATGATGAGCTTATACGCATCAAATTCCTTTAAGGGTTCGTCCGTATAGCCCTCCCAAACCGCGTCGTCGATCTTTGTAAGCGGATACTTTTCCGGATCCCATTCACAGAAATCACCGGTAATGGCAACTGCCTGCGCGTTCGGCGCCCATACGCGGCACACGGTGCATGCCTTCCCGTCCTTCACCGTGTTGTGCACACCCATGTATTCGTAGGAATGGCTGTTTTTGCCGCTGCGGAACAAATAAAGCGGAACATTGCCTTCCGGCGCCGTTTTGTTTATCATCTCACTCATACGTCCTGTCCTTTCCATTCGGAACATCCCGGCAAACGCCGGCGGTGCATGCCATTCTCATTTTTGCACCCGCAGTCCGTCCGAATTTTTTGCCGCACAGCGTCTTATTTTCCTATTTTCCGTGCCGTTCAATTTAATAAAAGACGCTCTGCACCAATGTTTATACTAATAATACCACAACAAGAAAAAAGTTCAAGGGTTTTTAGCTAATTTCTAACAATAATCCATGAAAACTCACTTCGGTTTGTATAGTTTCAATAACTAACCACCGATAAAACACACATAAAGGCAAGCTTCTCCGCCGCATTTCAGCCCACTTGCGGCGTTCCCCGTGCATTCTGTGTTTTCAGTATACTGCCCCCGCGTTAAATACAGTGTCGGAAAAAGGAAAGTTTACTGAAACTTTCTGTAAATCCCTCCGCAAAAATCACGTCATCCCCAAATTAGCGTTTGACAAATCCCATTTTCTGTGGTAGAATACATAATACAGTTGATATGGAAGCGTAGCTCAGCTGGTTAGAGTGCCTGCTTCACACGCAGGAGGTCCGCGGTTCGAGCCCGCGCGTTTCCACCAAAAAAGAGCTGTCTCTTTAGAGACAGCTCTTTTTCTATGCTCAATCCCAATCCCCCGCTTGACAAATCCCCGAACCGTTTCCTCGGTTCACTTCATCCTACCAAATCATACACGACCCGAGAGGATTTTTACTTATAAAAATCCCACCGCACCACACGGGAGCTTTCAGGGCCCGTATGGCACGGTGGGGTTATAACTTCTCTGCAAGGGGAAAACGCAGAAGATGGGTTATCCGTTTTTTTCGGGGACAAACATCATTACAAAACTAACGAGCAAAGACACACAGCAACACCAAATGGCCTTTGTCCCAAGCAAGCCACTCATCAGGCTGCCAAGGCCGGCGCCGATGCCGAACACAAAAATAACACCGAAATACGTCAGCGATTTCTGCAAAATCTCTTTATCCCGCGTTCTGAAATACGCGCACAGTGCCTCGGTGCCGGAGCGCATGTTGCCGATGCACATCGTGCTTGCATACGCGTGGCCGCGCACCTTGTGGAACGTCTGCACCTGCATGGCACATACAAACGAGACCATCGCGTTCGCAAGCGGTTCAAAGTATGCCGGCAAAAAGCCGACGACAAGCAAAAACACGATCTCGCAGAACAAAATGATCTGCCGCCAGTGGATTTTCTCATACGTCTTAAAATGAATGTGTATCAGCTCCGCGGCCGCTGTACCGATTAAAAACGATACCACCGGGATAAGGTACTTCACCACGTTCGGCCAGTCCTTCTGGAACAGCGCCGTGCTCAAAAAAACAATGTTGCCCGTCTGCGCGTTGGCAAAAACCTCGCCGCGACAAAAGTAGGTATATGCGTCCTGAAATCCGCCGGAGAGAATGATGAACACTGCCGCGCGGAAGCTGTCGGACATCTGTCCGTGCAGATGAAACGGCTCAGCGACCTTCATAGGCATGCTCCTTTTCCGGCACAGTGAAAACGACCGCCGTGTACGAGAGCACAAAGCCGAGCGCATACAGGGCAAGCGCAATGTAGCTGCCGCCCACAACGCATTTTGCAATCATCCCAAGGAAAAAGCCAATCGCAAATACAGCCGCCGTAAAGCGAACGCGACCGGTATCCTCGCCGATGTGCTGCGCTGCATGCACCACCATCGCCAGCATACCTGCGTCAAAGAAAATACCCATAATGATTTCAAAAACTACCGCTTCCATTTTATACCTTCTTCGTTTGGCGCACAAAACCTTGAAACGCCGCTTTTTATCTACGCTTTTCAGCACAAAATCTGCGCGAAATCATCTTGACTTCCCACAGCATTACCATTATAATACTCTTATATTCATGTGTAAAATCTATAATCTATATATCTAAAATATCGTTATGATATAGCAAGGGGAACAGGGCCAACATGTACATCAGTTATGATTACTATCGAATTTTTTATTATGTTGCAAAATACGGTAACCTCTCGCAGGCCGCAAAGCAGCTTTTAAATAACCAGCCGAACATGACGCGCGCCATCAAAAATCTGGAAGGCGAACTCGGATGTCCACTGTTTCTGCGCACAAACCGCGGCATGAAATTGACGCCGGAGGGCGAGCGCTTGTACGCCCACGTGCGCATCGCGTTCGAGCATATCGAAGCCGGCGAAGCGGAGATTACCGAGAGCCGCACGCTGCAAACCGGCACCGTGTACGTCGCCGCAAGCGAGGTCGCGCTGCGCTGCCTGCTGCTGCCCGTGCTCAAAGAATTCCGCCTTCTCCACCCCGGCATCCATATCCGCATCAGCAACCACTCCACGCCGCAGGCTATCGCCGCGTTAAAAGAGGGCACAGCGGATATTGCCGTCGTCACCACCCCCACCGCACCGTCCGCCTCGCTCACTGAAACACCTGTCCGGCCCATCCACGAGTATGCCGTATGTTCACCGTTTTTCAAAACGCTCACAAACCGCCAAGTAAAGCTTGAGGAGCTCTTAGAATTCCCGCTCATCTCGCTCGGCGCCGATACCAAATCGTTCGAGTTCTATTCCGGGTTCTTCGCCGCGCATGGCCTGCCATACCACCCGGATATCGAAGCGTTCACCGCCGACCAAATTTTGCCCATGGTCGAAGCCGACCTCGGCATCGGGTTCGTGCCGGAAGAATTCTTGGAAAAATGGTCAAATGTCTGTCGCATCGATTTGGAAGAGAAAATACCGGAAAGAAGCGTCGTCGTCATCAAACGGAAAGGCCAACCCCTGAGCGTCGCCGCCAAAGAGCTCGAAAAAATGATCCTCGCCGCCGAAAAGTGAATGATCAAAAAGGAAGCACGCCTACCAAAACCGCGTGCTTCCTTTTTGATCATTCGGCCACAGATCGAATATCATTACAATAAAACCCCGCCGTCCATCTCGTGCACCGTGTCGCACAGTGCCGCAATGTCCTCGTGGTTGTGGCTCGCGAGCAAAATCGTCTTCCCTTGTGCCTTGAGCTCCAACAGCAGTGCCCGTATATCCTGCACACCGGCGTTATCCAGTCCGTTCATCGGCTCGTCCAAAATGAGGATCTCCGGGTCTTCCATGATTGCCTGCGCAATGCCGAGGCGCTGCCGCATGCCGAGCGAGTATTTTCCCACATGCTTGCGGCTTTCGGGGTCAAGCCCCACCGTCTTCAGCACACTCAAAATCTCTTCCTTGCCAATCTTCCGCCGTATGTTCGCCAAAAAGCGCAGATTCTTGTACCCGCTGTAATTCGGCAGAAAGCCCGGCGCTTCAATAATGGCTCCAATGTCCTCCGGCATGTCCACGTCACGTCCCACGCGCTTGCCGTTCACGAGGATCACGCCCTCCTCTGGGTGCATCAGACCGCAGATGCACTTAAAAAGCACCGTTTTGCCGGAGCCGTTGCGCCCTACGATGCCGTGTATCTGCCCCTTTTCAAACGAGATCGATATGTTCTTCAAAACCACTTGGTCGCGAAAACGCTTCACCACGTTCTGCACTTCAATACAAGTTTCCATAAAGACTCCTTTCACACCGATTTCAGCACGTCAATGTTCCGCCTGCGCAGCGTCACCCACGAAGCCGCCGATAAAGCCGCAAACAAAGCCAACAGTGCCAACAAAATATACGTAAGGCTTGGGTATATCGAGCTGCCATCATAATCTACACGGGAAAGGTTCACCCATGAGACTGGCGAGACATTCACAAACCAGTACGCCGTCTTATACGTCACCATGTTCCACAGCACGAGCGCCGTACCGCAGATGCCGCCCGCCGTGCGGGAAATATTCAGGTTCACGAAGAACATCAGCATACCGAGCACAATGGCGACCAAGCTCCCGTTCACCACACACCGCAACACCGCCGGGATCGGATCAAATCGCGCCGTGATAACGCGTGCAAACGGAATGCTGATGCCGTTCTGCCCCGCTGCCGATGTCTGCGAAAACGTTGAAAGCAGCTTACCCCATTCCGCGCTCCATTCGATATGCGGCAGCAGCACAAGAACACTTATGAAATACAGCACAATTAAATACAGCACAGACGCCACCACGATATACAGCATTTGCCCGATGAACCATATCCGCCGCCCGCTCCGCAGCATAATATACGGCTGCTCGTCCTCAATAAACGGCGCATCGCAAAACAGCAGCACCACACCGAGGAACAGCATCATCACCGCGCTGCCCTCATCCAGCAAAAATGGCAGCAGATACGGCGTGACCTTATATCCCGTCCGCACGCACAGCTCGCCCACCGGCGAAAGCCGCGAGTGCAAATACAAGACCTCCATCAACAGCAAAATGTACAGCCGCGGGTTCACCGCCCATTTTTTAAAGTTGTGCAGCGCAATCGAAAAGCAAGCGAAAACCTTACCCATTTTCAAGCCTCCTTCTGCAAGAGCGCGTAAATAGAACAAGGAACACCGCGCCGAACGCCGCAAAGATCCCGCACGTCACAAGCGTCGTCGTCCCTGCGCCGCCGAACACCGAAAGCCCCTTAGAGAGCATACCGGGGTAAAATTTGCTCGGCATACGCAGCCACATCATCAGCGTATTCAAAACGTAATACGCCAGCATCGGTGCCGCCAGTGTCACGAATACGTTCGTGATCTTCGTCGAAAGCCACAGCGCAAATTCCGCAAACGCTCCTGCGCAGCACGCCTTAATGAAAATCACTGCCGCAAAATAGAGGTACACCCGCTCGGAATACCCAATCACGTCAAACGCACCCAATGCTTGAATAGTACTTTCCAAATTCACCGCCGGAAAGCCCCAAAGCCGTAAGATCATGAGGTCAAGCCACTCGGAAACGACGACCACCAGCACCGCCGAAACAAAGCACGCAATGCCTTTCGATACGCCGTATATGCGCTTCGAGCACCGCTGCGCCGAAAAACGAATGAATCGGTTCTCCCAGTCCGCGCAGAACAGCGCCGCCCCGGGTATTGCCGCAAACAGCAAATATAAAAGCTGAAAATCAAGGTACTGAAAGATCCCGTAAATGTAGATCAAATCATTTTCCGACTGCATATAAGAAAGCTCCTCCATGCCGGTCAAAAACGTCGTGGCAGTCAACCCCAACGCGGCAAACACAAACGCTTTCGAGCACACTGTACGCGCAAAGTCATTTTTCAGAACATTCAAAAATATACGCATACACACCTCATATATCTCCGTTCTCGTGTAAAAGCTCCGTGCCGTCTAACGCGTTTATCAGGATATACCCGTCCTGCGGCAGCATGATCTCTCCCGTACCGGATTTATCCGGCAGCAAGATTTGATGCGTAGTCTGAAAATACCAAACTGGGATTAACCGCACGATCCCCGCATCATCCGTCTTGATCGGCATATATGCCATTTGAATATCGTTGATATAGTAATCCCCCTCCATAATGATGGAGTTATACTTCTCGTCTACTTTATCGAGCGCCTCGTCAAGTGTCAGAACACGCTGCGCGTCGCCCGTCTCCGTCTCTTTCAATACATACGATACGTCAAAGTGCCGAATGCCGTCTTCGTCCAACACCGCCGTCAAATATGTACCCGGTGTAAATACGTTATCGCTGTAACTGCCGCCGTCAAATTTGCCGAGTGGCATACCGTTCACAAGCAGATCGTATTGGAAAATATAGTGCGGCATCGAGCTCGTGTCAATGGTATAGCACACGCTGTCTCCAACCGAAATCCCGAGCTCTTCCGCCACTTTCCGTATCTCCTCATCCGCTTCCGCAATGGTCGCAAAGTCGAGGTCTTTGCCGGTTTTGTACAGTTCTAAATTTGATGTATCCTGTGTATCACGTGCTGCCGTGTAAAAAAAAGAATTGCCACAGCCGACCAATAAATAGTCGCCGTCTTCCGTAGACAAATGCTTTTCTGCTTCCGTCAACGCACCGGGCATATCCGGCGGGTATGAACCCTCAGTTTCTTCCGTAATTTTCTTACCCGCACAGAAAATCTCTTTTATTTTCTCAAAGTCTATTTCCTGCCCCGTACCTTGCATCTCCGGCAAATTTTGCTGCTGCATTGATTCCGGCACATACACACCTGTGTCCACCATCACGCCGGAGGATAACGTCTGCGTAATATGCTCTGCCTTTTCGGCAGTATTCTCCGCCCCGCTCTCAGTACTGCTCAAAGCTTCCGCTGTGCTCTCCGCCGTTCCGCTTTCCGTACTCTGCACACCGCTTTCCGTCACCGGCTTCGTGCAGCCGGGCAGCAGCACCAAAAGCACAGAAAGTAAAACCACCGCAAACCGTTTCACAAAAACACCTCCTAAATCGAACCGTTATTTTTAAAAAGTTCCGTGCCGTCAAGCGCGTTAAACAAAATGTCGCCCCTGTCCGTCAGCGTCGTCGTTTGGCTCGGGTCGTCCTTTCCGGCGTATTCCATCGTGTGCTCCGTCTGAAAGCGCCACACCGGCAGCAGCCTCGCGTCGTTCGTGCCCTCTATCGGCACGGCAATGTACGCCATCTCAATTTCGTCTACGCGCCATTCGCCCTCCACGATCATGGAGTCAAACTTTTCCTCCAGTTTCTGTATCGCTTCGTCTAATGTCAGCACCGGCTGCGGCGTGCCCGCGTCCGTCACGTCCAGCGCATACGGCATCGCAAGCATATTCAGCCCCTCTGCGCCGTAAAACACCTTCACCGAGGTCCCCGTCGCCCACGCGTCCCCGCTGTAACTGCCGCCGTCAAAGCTGCCAAACGGCATGCCGTTCACCGCAAGCGGGTATTCCAGCACATACTGCTCGTCTTCCTTCGTCGGCTCCATCACAAAGTCAAAGTCCGCGTCATACGTCTCAAGCGCCGTGCGCCCGTCATACACGTCCCGCATCGTGTCATAGTCCATCGTGTAGCAGGTCGGCTCCAAAACAGAGACCCCCAGCGCGTCAATATATGCACGCATTTTTTCTTTCACTTCGTCTATCGTCGCAAAGTCGAGGTTCTTCCCTGTCAAATACACGGCGCGGTTGTCGCCGAACGGCAAAGAGCTCGCGTATTCCGAAAAGAGGTGCATCGCCGTCACCTCTCGTCCGTTTGAGTACGCCACTGTCGTGCCTACAGCCGACAGCACCGTGTCTCCCACTTGCCAAAGCTCGAGCATCGTGTTAGAAGAAAAATAACCGTTATCCGCTATTTCTGTCACGGTCGATTCCACCTCTGCCCCACCGAAAAACACCTCGCTTAGCCCCTCGTGCGCCACCTCGTGCCCCGTGCCCTTCATCTCCGGCAGCTCCGTTTTCTGCATCGATTCCGGCATAGTCACGTCTGCGTCCACCACAACGCCGGAGGATAACGTCTTCGTCACATGCGCCGCCGTCTTCGGCTTTTCCGGCAATGAGACTTCACTCGCCGCACTCTTCCCGCCGCTCGCGGTGCTTTCCACGGAAGAAGCCGCCGCGCTCTCCGCAGTCGGCGCTTTCCCCACTTCCGCCTTCGTGCATGCCGATAACGCCATGCAAAGCACCAAAGTCACTAAAATCAGTTTTTTCATTTCCATACACTCCTTTGGCGGCCACACCGCCCCTTTCTGCCCCAATTATACCAGACTCACCCTGCCCTGTCTCGATTTTTGCAAATCTTTTGCAGTAAACTTGCACTTTGCTTGCAACGCTTGTATCTCCCCGAAATCCGGCCCCTTCGGGCAGCAAAAAAGGCGGCCGAACCGCATCCGAAAACGCAGTTCAGCCGCCTAAATTCTATATTCTAATTATCGCTTACAATTTCTGACAGAACTCCACTTTTTCACCGTTCGGACCTTCCACGGTGAAAAACTTCACGCCGTTCGCCCAAAACGGCAGCCCGTGAATCTCGTCGTCGAGCATCGTAAGCCCCGCTTCCTTCGCCGCTGCGAACGCCGCTTCAACATCCGTCGTGTCGAGCGCAATGTGGTCGATGGCGCCGGGATTCCCCACCGCCGCGTGGTTCTCATACGTCTCAATGACTAAATTTTTGAGCTGCAAAAATGTCACGCGCTCGTTCGCCGCCTCGTTTACGGTCTCTAAAACCGGCTGAAAACCGATGGTCTCGTAAAACGCAACGGTCTTTTCCAAATCGTTCGTCGGCACGCCGATGTGCTGCACACCGGTCAGCATTTCGGGAAATTTCATAAGTATCACCTTTCATTTTTAAAATAGCAAAGCAACGCCGCAAAACTCCGCACGGCACTGCCTTAAACCGCTCTCGCGGAAATTCACCGATAAATTTACTTAAATATCATCGAAAGCAAGCCCGTAGACTGTAAGAACAGCACCAGCATCATCACAGGCGCTACGTAGCGGATCATCACGTAATACATACGCTTGCGGCGGAACTTATACCCTCCGCGCTCCATCTCGTCCGCCACATATTTCGGCGATTTCACCCAGCCGATCAAAATGGTGGAAAGCAGCGCGATCAACGGCATCATAACGCTGTTGCTGACATAGTCCATAATGTCCAGAAGCTGTGCGCTCGAGCCGTTCGGCAGCGTCACGTTGAAGTAGAACACGCTGTACCCGAGCGCGATCACCGCGGAAGCTGCGAGGTAAATCAGCGCCAGCACAAGCGTCGTCTTCTTTCTGTCCGTGTGGAAGATCTCCATACAGTTCGCAACGATAGACTCCAAAACCGAAATGCAGGAGGTCAGCGTCGCAAAAATTGCGGAGATGAAGAACAGCACACCGACCACCGTGCCCGCCGGGCCCATCGCATCAAACACCTTAGGCAAAGACACAAACATCAAGCTCGGGCCTACGCCCATGCCGTCCGTGCCGGAGAACACGAATACCGCCGGAATGATCATCACGCCTGCAAGCAGCGCCACGCCGGTGTCGAAAAACTCGATCTGCGAAACGGATTTGTTGAGGTCAACCTCCGGCTTCACATACGAGCCGTAGGTGATCATAATGCCCATCGAAACGCTCAGCGAGAAGAACAGCTGGCTCATTGCATCGAGCAAAATCTGCAAAAAGCGCTCCACGGTCAGCCCCTCAAAGTGCGGGGTGATGTAGTAGAGGAAGCCCTGTAAACCCGTGCGCACGTTGCCGTCCGCGTCCTCGTGCTTTAACGTCAGCGAGTAAATCGCAATAATAACAACAAGAACCAGCAGCACCGGCATCATGAATTTCGATACCTTCTCAATGCCGCCCTCAACGCCCTTATACACAATGAACGCTGTCACCGCCATAAACAGCAGGCCGAACACCACAGGCGACACCGGCGACGTGATAAACGACGTAAAGTAGTCGTCCTGCGCCGCGCTCGAAGCCTGCCCCGTCAGATACACGCACGCGTACTTCGTGATCCAGCCGCCGATGACCGCGTAATACGTCATGATGAGCACCGGAACCAAAAACGTCAGCACACCAAGGAACTTCCACTTCGGGTGCATCTCCTCATATGCGCCGATGGCACTTTTCTGCGTCTTTCTGCCAATCGCAATGTCGGAAGTCAGCAGCGTAAAGCCGAACGTCAGCACCAACACCAGATAAATGATGAGGAACAGTCCGCCGCCGTCCTTTGCCGCAAGGTACGGAAAGCGCCACAAATTGCCCACGCCCACCGCGCTGCCGGCCGCCGCCAGCACAAAGCCGAGCTGTCCGGAAAAATTGCTTGTTTTTTTCTCCATAGTCCTATACACTCCTCCGTAAAATACCTGCTATACCCCAAAAGCCAAACTGCCGCACTTTTCGAATATATACGTATTAGTATACTACTTTAACTCAGAGAAGTAAAGAAAACTTTACACAATTTTCCCGAAAAATGCGAAAAACACCGAATTTCTCCGGTGTCTCCCTTTCCAGACTTTTTGGGGGCATTTCAGAACGCATCGGGGCTGTCTTTATATTCCGCACATTCGACAGGGAATGTGCGGTTTTTATATAATGATTTATGCCTGTGATGACGCGTTTTTCAAACCAAAAGAACCGTGGCCTTACAAACCGTGGTTCGAAAATTTCGCAGAGCGGTGAACTCTGCGATAGACCGGAAGATTAAGAGAAAGAGGATAAGTAAGAAGTTTTATGTTCACCGATGAGGAAATCAAAGAAGCCGCTGATTCATAGTGAAACCAGCGGCTTGATTTACGGTGTATTCAGCTGAAAATGGGCAAAAAAAATAACGGTCACACAATCCAAAAGGACTGTGTGACCGTATTTATATCGGTTGTTTTGCCTACGCTACTGCGTCAACTTTTTACTGGCGCGGATTGCGGATAGCAGCCTGAGCCGCAGCAAGACGAGCGATCGGTACACGGAACGGAGAGCAGGAAACATAGGTGAGGCCAACGTTGTGGCAGAACTCGACGGAAGTCGGGTCGCCGCCGTGCTCGCCGCAGATACCAAGCTTGATGTCCGGGCGGGTGGACTTACCGAGCTCGCAAGCCATCTTAACGAGCTTGCCTACGCCAACCTGGTCGAGCTTTGCGAACGGATCGTTCTCGTAGATCTTCTTATCATAGTAAGCGCCGAGGAACTTGCCTGCGTCGTCACGGCTGAAGCCGAAGGTCATCTGAGTAAGGTCGTTCGTACCGAAGGAGAAGTACTCTGCTTCCTTCGCGATCTCGTCAGCCGTCAGAGCAGCTCTCGGGATCTCGATCATGGTGCCGACCTTGTAGGTCATGGAAGAGCCTGCCTCTGCGATGAGCTTATCAGCCGTTGCAGTGACAACACTCTTAACGTATGCCAGCTCCTTGACTTCGCCAACGAGCGGGATCATGATTTCCGGAACGATGTTCCAATCCGGGTGCTTAGCGGAGACATTCAGCGCCGCCTTGATAACTGCGGAGGTCTGCATCTCTGCGATTTCCGGATAGGTGACAGCCAGACGGCAGCCACGGTGACCCATCATCGGGTTGAACTCGTGGAGGCCGGCGATGATTGCCTTAACCTGCTCGACAGTCTTGCCGGTGGACTTAGCCAGCAGCTCGATGTCAGCTTCTTCGGTCGGAACGAACTCATGCAGCGGCGGATCGAGGAAACGGATGTTAACCGGCTCGCCTTCCATGGTCTCGTAGAGCTTCTCAAAGTCGCCCTGCTGCATCGGCTCGAGCTTAGCAAGGGCAGCTTTTCTGCCTTCGACGGTGTCAGCGCAGATCATCTCGCGGATAGCTGCGATTCTGTCCGGATCGAAGAACATGTGCTCGGTACGGCAGAGGCCGATGCCTTCTGCGCCGAGGCGCTTTGCATCGATAGCGTTCTGCGGGGTATCGGCATTCGTACGAACCTTCATCTGACGGAACTTGTCCGCGAGACCCATAATGCGGCCGAAGTCGCCGGAATCGACGGAAGCCGGAACGGTCGGGATGAGGCCGTCATAGATGTTGCCGGTGGAGCCATCGATGGAGATGCAGTCGCCCTCGTGGTAGGTCTTACCGGCGAGCTCGAACTTCTTGTTCTCTTCATCCATGGTGATAGCGGAGCAACCGGAAACACAGCAGGTGCCCATGCCACGCGCAACAACAGCTGCGTGGGAGGTCATACCGCCGCGAACGGTGAGGATGCCCTGTGCAGCCTTCATGCCTTCGATGTCCTCCGGAGAGGTCTCAAGGCGAACGAGGACGACCTTTTCGCCCTTCTCGTTCCAAACCTTTGCATCTTCAGCGGTGAAGACGATCTTGCCGCAAGCAGCACCGGGAGATGCAGCCAGAGCCTTAGCGACCGGGGTAGCAGCCTTAAGAGCCTTAACGTCGAACTGCGGGTGCAGCAGAGCGTCGAGGTTTCTCGGCTCGATCATGAGAACAGCCTGTTTCTCGTCGATCATGCCTTCGTCGATGAGGTCGCAAGCGATCTTCAGAGCAGCAGCCGGCGTTCTCTTGCCGTTACGGGTCTGGAGCATGTAGAGGTGCTTGTCCTCGATGGTGAACTCCATGTCCTGCATGTCTCTGTAATGATTTTCAAGGGTGTTGCAGATGCCTACGAACTGCTCGTAAACTTCCGGCATGACTTCCTTGAGCTGGTCGATGTGCTGCGGGGTGCGGACACCTGCAACAACGTCTTCGCCCTGTGCGTTCATGAGGAACTCACCGGTGAGAACCTTTTCGCCGGTGGACGGGTTACGGGTAAACGCAACGCCGGTGCCGGAGGTCTCGCCCATGTTGCCGAATGCCATCATCTGCACGTTAACAGCGGTACCCCAGGAATACGGGATATCGTTGTCGCGACGGTAGACGTTTGCACGCGGGTTGTCCCAGGAACGGAAAACAGCCTTGATAGCGCCCATGAGCTGTTCCTTCGGATCGTACGGGAAGTCCTCGCCGATCTTTTCCTTATACTCAGCCTTAAACTGATTTGCGAGCTCCTTCAGGTCGTCAGCGGTCAGCTCAACGTCCTGCGTTACGCCCTTCTTAACCTTCATCGCGTCGATGAGCTGCTCGAAGTACTTCTTGCCGACTTCCATAACGACGTCGGAATACATCTGGATAAATCTTCTGTAGCAGTCATAAGCCCAGCGCGGGTTGCCGGACTTCTTAGCCATAACTTCAACAACGTCCTCGTTGAGGCCGAGGTTGAGGATGGTATCCATCATGCCAGGCATGGATGCGCGTGCACCGGAACGGACGGAAACGAGAAGCGGGTTCTCCTGATCGCCGAACTTCTTGCCGGTGATCTGCTCCATCTTTTCAATGTACTCCATAATTTCAGCCTGGATCTCATCGTTGATGCGGCGGCCGTCTTCGTAATACTGGGTGCAGGCTTCGGTGGAAATGGTGAAGCCCTGCGGAACGGGCAGGCCGAGGTTCGTCATCTCAGCAAGGTTTGCGCCCTTACCGCCGAGAAGCTCGCGCATGCTCGCGTTGCCTTCTGTGAACAAATAGACATACTTTTTGCTCATTGGAAACTACCTCCTTGAAAATTTACACGGTTAAACCGAGTATTAACTGATTTTTCCGGCGAAAAAGGCATAAAAAACTTATTCACTGTTTCGCCGCACTCTATTATACCAAATATATTTGCGAATTTCCATACCTTTTTTCGAGAAATCGGCTGTTTTCGGAAATTTTTCGCAGAATTTTTCTTTTAGACAGATTTTTACGCCGCAAAACGATTTTTTAAGGCGGGTTTTCCCGCGTTTTCGGACAAAATAGGCTTGCAAAACCCTTTTGCGGGTGGCATAATATAATATATTTGAAAAGCGGGCATGCCCGCAAACACACACGCAGAGAAAAGCGCAGCGGCGAAGGGTCTCCCCCCTTTCGGCGGCTGTGCGGCTTCTGCGTGCCTTTCGGCATCCCCGAAAACGGGCGGTGCGAAAAAAGAAGACAAAAACATTGATGTAAAAAGGAACATTCCATGAAGCTTTTTTCTAAAAACGATCAAACTTCGGGCGGCGCGGACTGGCTGATCGTGGGACTCGGCAACCCGGGCCCGAAATATGAGATGACACGCCACAACGCCGGTTTTTTAATGCTGGACGCCATCGCGGAGCACTTTAACATTGAGGTGCGCCGCGTGAAATTCAAGGGCCTTTACGGCAAGGGCACCATTGCGGGACAGAACGCCGTGCTCTTAAAGCCCTCCACCTTTATGAATTTGAGCGGACAGTCCGTGACGGAGGCGATGAACTTCTTTCATATTCCGCCGGAGCGCACGCTGATTGTATTCGACGACATTTCGCTTGACGTTGGGCGCACGCGCATCCGCTTAAAGGGCAGTGCAGGCGGGCACAACGGCATGAAGAATATCATTTATCTGAGCGGCAGCGACCTGTTCCCGCGCATGAAGATCGGTGTAGGCAGCAAGCCCGAAGGTTGGGACCTTGCGGACTGGGTACTCTCCCGCTTTACAAATGACGAGATGAAAACGCTAAAAACCGTTTCCGAAAACGTAACGGGCGCTGTGGAGCTGCTCCTCTCCGGCGCGCCGGACAAGGCGATGAACCGCTATAATTCCTGAGCGGCTCCCCGAAAGGAACACTACTATGCGTATGAATTTTTTGAATGACGCGCTCGGGCGCGTGCCGGAATACCGCGCGATCGAAAACGCTGTGCGGCAGCGCAAGACGCCGGTGGCCGTGACGGGTTTGGCTTCCATTCACAAGGCAAATATTCTGCACACGCTGCTTTCTGCCATGTCGAAAAAAGCGCTGTTTATTGCGGGCGACGAAGCGGAAGCGACGCGTATGCTGGAAGACCTGAACGCGATGGGCGTGACTTCTGCGTTTTACCCCCTGCGCGATTTCAGCCTGCGCGACACGGAGGGCAGCTCGCACGAATATGAGCGCCAGCGCATCGAAGCACTGACGCTGCTGCAAACCGGGCAGTGCACCTGCATTGTGACGACGATCGACGCGGCATTGCAGTATGTTCTGCCGCCAAAAAAGCTGAAAGAGCGCACGGTGAAACTCTCTGCCGGACAGGAAATTTCGGTGGATGAGATTGTGCGGGCGCTGGTGCGCTGTGGCTATGTGCGCGCCGATCAGATTGACGGCACGGGTCAGTTTGCGCGCCGCGGCGGCATTGTGGACTTCTACTCCCCCGGCGGAAAAGCACCGGTGCGTGTGGAATTCTGGGGCGACGAGATCGACACCATCTCGTATTTTGACGCGGAGACGCAGCGCCGTACCGACCAGATCACGGAAGTGACCATCTCCCCTGCCGTAGAGGTCGTGCCGGACAGCATGAGTATCCTTGCAAAGAAACTCGAGGCACACGCAAAAACGCTGCGCGGCAAGGCGGCGCCTGCCGCAAAGGAAGTGCTGCTGCGCGAGGCGGATAAACTGAAAAACGACCTGCACATTGGGTGCATGGACAAATATTACATGTTCGTTTACGAGACCGTCGCAACGCTGTTCGATTATTTTGACACGGATGCGCTGCTGGTGTTCTCCGAAGGCTCGAAACTAAAGGAACGCATGCGCACAACGCTGTGGCAGTGGGGCGAGGACGTACGCGGACTGCTCGCGGAGGGCGTGCTGTGCCGCGGGCTTGACATGTATACCGAGACGTATGAATACGCCTTAAAGCGCGCGGAGGACACGGCGAGCGTTTATATGGACGCGTTTGCACGCGGCTCTTACGACACGCCGACAAAGGCGCTTGTGAACATGACGGTGCGGCAGCTTTCCGTTTGGGGCGGCAGCACGCAGCTTTTGGCCGAAGACCTGACGGCTGCGCTGCACAACCGGCATGCCTGTGCTGTTTTAGCCGGCACGGAGCGCGCCGCGATGAACGTGGCGGCAGATTTAAAGGCCGCCGGACTGCCTGCGGGCTATTTTGAGAGCCTTTCCGCCATCACGCCGGGCACGGTGGCCGTTGTGGCGGGTACGCTTTCCGCAGGCTTTGAATACCCGAACGCGAAATTTACGCTCATCACGCACGGGCGCATGAGCGCGGGCAGCCAACCGAAAGCGAAAAAAAAGGACAAAAACAGCAAGGCCGTTTACAGCCTTGCCGAGCTGACCCCCGGCGATTATGTAGTGCACGCAACGCACGGCATCGGCATTTTTGAGGGCATCCACAAAATCGACATGCAGGGCATCACGAAGGACTACATCAAGCTGCGGTACGCGAAAAACGACACCTTATATGTGCCGGTGACACAGCTCGATTTAGTTGCGAAATACATCGGTCCGCGTGAGGACTCCGGCGTAAAGCTGCACCGCCTTGGCGGCACGGAATGGCAGAAATCGAAAGCGCGCGTACGCGCCGCCGTAAAGGACATCGCAAAGGAGCTTATTGTTTTATACGCTCAACGCATGAAACAGAAGGGCTTTGCGTTCCCCGAAGACAACGAGTGGCAGCACGATTTTGAGGCGCACTTTGAATACAACGAAACGGACGACCAGCTGCGCTGCATCAACGAGATTAAAAACGACATGGAGCGTGAAGCGCCGATGGACAGACTGCTGTGCGGCGATGTGGGCTTCGGCAAGACGGAGGTTGCCTTGCGCGCGGCGTTTAAGTGCATCACCGCCGGCAAGCAGTGCGCCATCTTGGTGCCGACGACGATTTTGGCGTGGCAGCACTACCAAACCGTTTTAAAGCGTATGGAGGGCTTCCCCGTGGATGTGGAGCTGCTCTCCCGCTTCCGCACGCCGCGTCAGCAGGACGAAATTCTGAGAAAGCTGAGACGCGGCAGCATTGACCTCATCGTCGGCACACACCGACTGGTCTCGAAAGACGTGCAGTTTAAAGACCTCGGCCTTGTCATCATCGACGAGGAGCAGCGCTTCGGCGTGCAGCAGAAAGAACGGCTGAAAGACGTGTGTAAATCTGCCGATATTCTGACGCTTTCCGCAACGCCGATCCCGCGCACCTTGAACATGGCGCTTTCCGGTATACGCGATATGTCCGTCATTGAAGAAGCGCCGCACGACCGTCACCCGGTGCAGACATACGTGATGGAATATGACCCGGGCGTCATCTCCGACGCCATCAAAAAAGAACTGCGCCGTGGCGGGCAGGTGTATTACCTGCACAACGATGTAGCATCGATTGAGCGCGTGGCGGCGGGTATTCGCGAGCGCGTGCCGGAGGCGAGGATCGGCATCGGCCACGGCAAAATGAGCGAGCAAGAGCTCTCCGAAGTCTGGCGGCGTTTGATGGAGCATGAAATTGACGTGCTCGTCTGCACGACGATCATTGAGACGGGCGTGGACGTGCCAAACGCGAACACCCTGATCATCGACAACGCCGACCGCATGGGACTTTCGCAGCTGCACCAGCTGCGCGGACGCGTGGGCCGCAGCACCCGCCGCGCTTACGCGTACTTTACGTTTACACGCGGCAAGGTTTTGAGTGAAATTTCGCAGAAGCGTTTGGCGGCGATACGCGAATTTACGGAGTTCGGCTCCGGCTTTAAGATTGCGATGCGCGACCTCGAGATTCGCGGCGCAGGCAATATCCTCGGTGGCGAGCAGCACGGGCACATGGAAAGCGTGGGCTATGACATGTACTTGAAGCTCTTAAACGAAGCCGTGGCCATGATGAAAGGCGAAGCGCCCGAGAACCCCGTGGAGGAATGCACCGTGGACATGCAGGTGCAGGCGCATATCCCGGAAAGCTACATCGATTCCACCGCGCTGCGTTTGGATGTTTACCGCCGCATCGCAGACATTAAAACGTATGAAGATTCGAGCGATGTTGTGGATGAGCTCATTGACCGCTTCGGCGAGCCGCCCGAAAGCGTTTATGGGCTTATTGATATTGCTTTGCTGCGCAACCGCGCGACACAGCTTGGCATTACGGAAGTCAAGCAGCAGGCAAACGCGCTTCTGCTCTACAAAGATAAGTTTGACATGGAGCGCGTGAAGCGCCTCATTCAGGGCATGCCGAACAAGGTGATGCTCTCCGCCGGCAGCCGCCCGTACATCAGCGTGGCGCTGGGCGGCAAGGCACCGCTCACCGTTTTGGAGGACGTTTTGAAAGTTCTCTGCGGCGATGAGGACGCGAAAGCGCCGAAACCCGCTACAAAATAACTGGACATTTTGCCGTATCGGCGGTATAATGAACAACAGCAAACCTTTGTGGGCATTTTGTCCGCAATATTTAAGAAAGGTACGGAACAAACACCATGAAAAGAATCGCAAAGATTACCGTGGCGCTGCTTTTGGCCGTTGCCATGTGCTTCAGCCTTGCGGGCTGCTACGATGAGGATCTGAACTGGTCCGCAAAGTACGACGACACCGAGCTGCCTGCCGGCGCATACATTTACTACCTCTCCATTGCGTACAACGAAGCGGCTTCCAAGGTCTCTACCGAAGACGAGGTCTTGAAGTCCGAAATCGACGGCACGCCGGCCGAGACGTGGATCAAAAACCGCGCGGACGAGTATGTGAACCAGTATTTCTATATTCAGAACGAAATGAAGCGTCTGGGCCTTGAAATGACCGACGAGGATTACAGCACATGCCTCCAGACCACCGAGAGCTACTGGAACTACTTCGGCACGAGCTTTGAAAAGTTCGGCATCGCAAAAACCTCCTTTGACATTGCGTATTCCCAGTATAACAGAATGTACCTCAAGGTCTTCAACGCGCTGTACGGCGAAGGCGGCGAAAACGAAGTGCCGGAAAGCGAGCTGCGCCAGCACATTGAGGACGATTACTACGACTACGAGTATTTCTCTGCGCCGCTGACGAAGACGGATGATGACAATAAATCTGTTGACCTGACCGATGAGGAAAAAGCCGACCTCAAGGAGACGCTGGAAAAATACAAGACGAAGATCGAATCCGGTGCGATGACCGTGAACGATGCTGCAACGGACTATGCGCTCAAAGTACAGCAGGACTCCACCTACCAGACCGGCATCAAGGACGAAAACGGTATGCAGTCAAGCTACATGCCGGACGCGTTCATCTCTGCGATTAAGGAGATGAACGAAGGCGACGTGGAGGTCGTGGAATCGACAAAGTACATGATCGTTCTGCACCGTCTGCCGATCAAGGACGACGAAGACACGCTGCTGGAGAGCAGTGACAACCGCTCGCAGCTTTTGCTTGAGCTGAAGAACACCGAATACGCCGATGCTGTCAGCGCGGCTGCACAGAGCTTTGAGGGCGTGGAATGGAACCAGAAGGTACTGAACCGCTACAAGCCCTCTATGTTTGCGGACACCACGAAGAACGGCACGTCTTCCGTCGCCTCTGAAAGCAGCGACGAAAGCGCTTCTTCCGAGGAGAGCAGTGCGGAATCTTCCGAAACTTCTTCCGAGACGAGTGAGACTTCTTCTGAATCTTCCGCTGAGTAAATCATAAAATAAAGGCAGCATGGGTATTGCTTCATGCTGCCTTTTTGCTTACAAAATTTTTTAAAAGGGGACGAGACTATGGACTTTTGGAAACGGGCACAGGAACTGAAAGACGAAATCACCCAAAACCGCAGGCGTATTCATCAGAATGCCGAGGTGGGGTTGAACCTACCGAATACAAAGGCGTTTGTGACGGAAAAGCTGCGCGAATACGGCCTAAAGCCGACAGAATGCGGACATGGCGTGACAGCAACACTCGGCAAGCCCGGCAAAACGCTTTTGCTGCGCGCCGACATGGACGCGCTGCCGATGCCGGAGGAGAGCGGCGAGCCGTTTGCCTGCCCCACCGGCGAAACGGCTCATGCCTGCGGACACGATATGCACACGGCGATGCTGCTGACGGCGGCGAAAATGCTGAAAGAAAACGAAGACGCGCTTTGCGGCACGGTGAAATTGATGTTCCAGCCCGCGGAGGAGACATTCGAAGGCGCGCGCGATATGCTGGAAAACGGATTGCTTGAAAATCCGCCGGTCGATGCGGCGCTCGCGTACCACGTGGCGGCAGGCAAATCGCCCGTGGGCTTTGTGATGTATAACGACTCGGGCGTGATGATGGCTTCCGTAGACGGATTTGAGATTACGGTTCACGGGCGCGGCTCGCACGGTGCGAACCCGAACCTTGCCATTGACCCCATCAACGTAGGCGTGCACATTCATCTCGTCTTGCAGGAGCTCATCGCGCGCGAAAGCGACCCGACAAAGACGTGCGTTTTGACAATCGGGCAATTTATGGCCGGAACCGCCGCGAACATCATCCCGGATACGGCCGTGCTGCGCGGCACCATCCGCACGAACGACAAAAAGGCCCGCGCACTGCTTGTACGCCGCATGCGCGAGACGGCGGAGCGCACGGCTGCCGTGTATAACGCGACAGTGGAGATCCGGACGCTTTCCGAAGTGTGCCCGCTCGTGTGCGACAAATCGGTGACGGATGACATGCTGCGCTACATGGGCGCGCTGAACATTCCGAACTTTACGCCGTACGGCGGCATTTCGGCGACAGGCTCCGAGGACTTTGCCCTTGTGGCCGAACGTGTGCCGAGCGCAATGATGTACCTTGGCGCGGGCTACATGGACGAGCGCGGACAGTACACCGCGCACAACCCGAAGGTCGTCTTCAACGAGGGCGTCCTCCCCATCGGCGCGGCGTGCATGGCGCATTGTGCGGTGGAGTGGCTTAAAGAGAACGCGTAATAACAGAAAGCTTAAAATCCCGTTCACTTTCGGTGAACGGGATTTTAAGCTTGTCGAAAACAGCTGCTTTGGAATTCAATCGATAATGGCTTTGACGAGCCGGGACCAATGCTCCGAGTAGCAGACTAAAAGCTCTTCGTGCTGCATATTTTGTTCGTGCAGGACGGTTTTGGTTTTGTTTAGTAAATACCCTCGCCGCGTTTTGCACGGTGGATGACGTGGTAATACATGGGAATGAGGAAGCTATCAGCTAAGATCCATGCGATCGGGCCGGAGAAGCAGGCGGCGTTGAAGCCGAACAGCGGCACGAGGAACAGACCCACGCCGCCGCGGGCGATCATCTCGAACACGCCGGCAAAGAGCGCGAGGCGGCTGTACCCCATGCCCTGAATGGTAAGGCGCAGCACATTGACGAATGTCAGCGGGATCATAAAAAGGCCACTGCACACAAGGTACCAATAGGCAGAATTGATAATGGCGGTCTCACCGGCATCGACAAACAGAAGAAGCATCCATTTGCCGAGGAACACGATGATGAGCAGAGCCAGAACGGAATAGATGATGCCGACGATGTTGCAGGCTTTGACGCCTTGCCCAATACGGTCAATTTTACGCGCACCGATGTTCTGCCCGCTGTATGTAGACATGGTAACGCCCATGGCATCATAAGCGCAGGCGAAGAACATATAGAGCCTGCTGCCCGCTGTGATGCTGGCGACGACCGTAGAGCCGAGGGAATTAACGGATGCCTGTAAAATAACGCTGCCAATAGCCGTGATGGATGTCTGCAATGCCATGGGCAGACCCATGCTTAAAAGGCGCTTGATGCACGGCATGTTGATTTTGAAATCCTCGCGGGTCATTTTGAGGACTTCATAATGCTTGCTCACATAGAGGAGACATACAACGCCGCCGATGAGTTGTGAAGCGACCGTTGCGACCGCCGCGCCTGCGACGCCCATGGGGATGAAAACAACGAGGACGATATCGAGCACAATATTGATGATGGACGCGATGACGAGGATGACAACCGGCGTGCGGCTGTCGCCGATGGCGCGCTGGATTCCGGCAAGCATATTATAGAGGAACGTTGCGGGGATGCCGGCAAAAATGATAACAAGGTACGCGTAAGCGTCGTCGATGATATCCGCCGGCGTGCCCATGAGCTCTAAGATATTGCGGCAGAAAATGACCGTGAGCACCGTTAAGACGAAGCCGAAACCGACGCACAGCCATACGGCGTTGCCGATGAAGCGGCGAAGCTCTTTATAATCCCTGCTGCCGAAGCACTGCGCCACCGGGATGGCAAAGCCGCTGCAAAGGCCAAGGCAGAAGCCGATGATGAGGAACGTGATGGAGCCGGTGGAGCCAACGGCCGCAAGCGGCCCCGTGCCAAGCACGCGCCCGACGATCATGGTATCGACCATGGAATAGAACTGCTGGAACAGATTGCCGAAAAGCAGCGGGATGGAGAACCCGAGGATAAGCTTCATGGGCGAACCGCTCGTCATTTCTTTTGTCATACTGAAAATTTCACACCTTTACGGGAAAAATAACATTCAAAGATTTCTCATACAGTTTACCACCGCAAGCGGGGTTTGTATATCCCGTAAAAACAGAAAAAAAGGACAGCATGCGCCATCCTTTTTTATGAAAAATTATAAAGGCTGTTTTATCAAAGGAATTACATCTTTGCAATCTTGTCTGCCCACTCGAGAACCTTCTTGGTGTCTGCGTCGGTCGGCATGCCCTTCTTGAAGAGGCCGCCCTTGACAGCGATGCCCAGAGGCTCACCGTAGGTCTCGACGCCGTTCTTCTTCATCGTATCGATGATGGAAGAAAGACCGTCCGTGTTACCGTTGCTGTTCAGAACATAGAATGCGACACCCTTTGCTCTGGTGGGGTTGAGATCCTTGCAGAAGTGATCGACTGCGCCCGGGAGCTTGCCGTTCATTTCAACGCCGATAAAAACGACCTTCTCGCCCTCGCACGGATATGCCGGGGGAATCTGGTCACATACGCACTGCATAACTCTGCCGATTTCGGATGCGATCGGCTGTACGTTGCCGCTCTTGGAAAAGTGAAGGGACTTTGCTTTCATTTTGACTGCCTCCTGTAAGTTCGCGGGCCGCACCGGCCCGTTATCCATATTAAGTGATTATTTCTATTATAACACGGATTCAAAAAAAATCATAAACAGAATGTGAATTTTTGTAAGAAACTTGTAAGAGAACGTGCGGGTTACACGAAGAAAAAGATCCATTTATGGACGGAATGTTAAAAGGCAGACGAATTCGTCAAAACGTCTATTTTATTATCGATATGAAAGCACTTTTTCGAGAAAACTCCTGTAAAATCTCTTGTAAAATTCCGCAAATAATATTATAATGGAAGCGTATTATGTTATGACCTACGGCGCAAAAAGCAGGTCTTTACCCCTTTTGCCGCCGCTCTTTGAAAATAATGAAGCAGGAGGTGATTTTTTGGCAAAAGAAGCTCTGGACGCCGTAAAGGATGCGGAGCAGAAGGCCGCCGGCATTCTGGACACGGCCGCTGCACGCTGCGCCGCCATTCGGCAGGACGCCGCACAAAAGGCGGACAAGCTGAAGACGGAGCGCATGCAGAAAGCAAAAGCGGACCTTGCAGCCGCAAAGCAAAGCGCAGAGACGGCCGCTGCGACCGAACAACGCACAGCGCAGCAGGAAACTGCCGCACTGGCGGAGGATATCCGCAAAAAAGCGCAGCAAAACAGCGCGAACGTAATCCGCGCTATCCGCGAGGCCATCACCGGCTGACGCGGCGCCAACACGAAAGGAGGGGATCCCCCTATGGCGGTAATGCCTATGAAGCGCATCAGCATTTATGCGCTCAAGAACCGTCGTAAACAGATCCTGGAACTGATCCAGCGGCGCGGCGTCGTGGAAATCGATGACCGCAAAGCGGATGAAACGGTTTTTGCCAAGATGGATACCGTCCCGGCAAAATCAAGATTTGAAAACAATGCAGCCGCGCTGCAATCGGCGTTAGACGCGCTCGATAAACTGGAGCCGCCCGAAAAAAGCCTCTTCGCGTCTCTGAACGGACGCGACGCGATACCGCTTTCCAAATATCAGGAAACGGCTGACGGTGCGAGCGAGCTTTTAAAAATTGCCTCGCGCATCAACACGCTGTGGAAAAAGTGTGCGGACAACCGCGCGGAAATTCTCCGCTTGCAGACACAAATCCGTGCGCTGAAACCGTGGATGAAGCTGGATATTTCCATGCGCACCATCAGTACGCCGACAACTTCCGTGTTCACGGGGTCGTTCCCGGTGGAATACACGGAAGAAACGCTGCGGGCGAAAATCGCCGAAGGCGCGCCGGACGTAGACGGTGTGGTCGTGGAGATTTTGAGCGCTTCCCCGCAGCAGACATGCGCGTTTTTGATGTGCCACATCTCGCAGGGACTAAAGCTTGAAACCTACCTGCGTTCCATCGGGTTTACGTATCCGGCGGAGCCGAGCAAGGTGCCGCCCGCAGAGCGCGTGGACATCCTGAACGGACGCATTGCAGCGCTGCAAAAAGAGATCGATGAAAACGAAGCGGAAATTCGCACACATAAAAACCGACGCGAAGACCTGCTTTACACCATCGATTACTTTACGATGCGCACCGAAAAATACGATGTTTTGGGCCGCTTATGGCAGAGCCCGCACGTGTTTCTCATTACGGGATACATTCCGGCAGAGAACGCCGAGGCGCTTAAGACGGAGCTCGAAACCACGCAGGAAGCCTACGTGGAGCTGTGCGACCCGAGTGACGCGGACGATGTGCCCGTGAAGCTCAAAAACAACAAATTTGCTGCCCCGGTCGAGGGCGTACTGGAAAGCTACAGCATGCCGGGCAAGCATGAAATCGACCCAAGCGGCATCATGGCGGTCTTCTATTACTTTCTCTTCGGCATGATGCTTTCCGATGCGGGCTACGGACTTGTGATGGTCCTTGGCTGCGGCATCATCTTACACAAGTTCAAAAACATGGAAGAAGGTCTGCGCAAGACGCTGACGATGTTCCTCTATTGCGGTATTTCCACGATATTCTGGGGCATTTTGTTCGGCAGCTTCTTCGGTGACGCGATCACCGTTATCGCAAAGACATTCTTCAACACCGATATCGTGATACCACCCTTGTGGTTCACGCCGGTCGATGAACCGATGCGGCTGTTGCTGTTCTCGTTCCTCGTCGGCATCATCCACCTGTTCGCCGGCCTCGGCGCACAGTTCTACCAGCTTGCAAAGCAGGGCAAGTGGCTGGACGCGATCTATGACGTTGTGTTCTGGTATCTGCTCGTCGGCGGCGCGATTATTTATCTGCTTTCCATGCAGATGTTCGCCGATATGGTGGCGCTTTCCTTTACGCTGCCGGCATCGGTGGGCACCGCGGGCATTATTGCGGCAGGCATCGGCGCGGTAGGCATTGTGCTCACTTCGGGCCGCAGCTCCAAGAGCATCGGCAAGCGCTTCTTAAAAGGTCTTTACGGGCTGTACGGTGTTTCGAGCTATTTAAGCGACATTCTCTCTTACTCGAGACTTTTGGCTCTCGGCCTTGCAACCGGCGTTATCGCTTCGGTCTTCAATCAGATGGGCGCCATGCCCGGCAACAACCCGCTCGGCGTGATTATCTTTATTTTCGCCTTTGTAGTGGGACACACGCTGAATATCGGCATCAATGTGCTCGGCGCGTATGTGCACACGAACCGCTTACAGTTTGTTGAGTTCTTCGGCAAATTCTTTGAGGGCGGCGGACGCAAATTCGCACCGTTCACCACCAAAACCAAATATTTCAAAATTACGGAGGAAAAATAACATGGATAAGTTCGATATCAACTCTCTCGGCATTGTTCTCGCGCTTGTCGGCGCAGTTCTGGCAGCACTTCTCGGCGGCATCGGTTCCGCCATCGGCGTAGGCATGACCGGTCAGGCAGCCGCAGGCGTCGTTTCGGAAAATCCCCCGCTGTTCGGTAAAGTCCTTATTCTTCAGCTTCTGCCGGGTACGCAGGGCATCTACGGCCTGCTCATCGCCTTCCTCACGCTGACGAACATCGGTGTTCTGGGCGGCAGCGCAGACATCTCCTTTGCAAAGGGCCTTCTCTATCTTGCAGCCTGCATGCCGATGGCCGTGATCGGTCTCATCTCCGCAAAGCAGCAGGCAAAGGCAGCCGTTTCTTCCATCGCACTCGTTGCAAAGCGCCCGGATCAGTTCGGTAAAGCCATGATCTTCCCGGCCATGGTTGAGACTTATGCGGTTCTGGCTCTGCTCGTTTCCCTGCTGGCTGTTGCAAACATCGGCGGCATCGCCATCTGATGATCCACTCCCAAAAATCAAAAAAAGAAAGGAAGAGGATCGATCCATGGCAACAGGACTGGACAGAATTATAGAACAGATCCTTGCGGATGCCGAAGCGAAAGCGGCGGAACAGGTTGCCGCTGCGGAAGAAGAAGCAAAAAAGACGCTTGCGGACGCTGCCGCCGAGGCAGAGCAGAAAGCAAATGTCCTGCTTGCGGGCAGTGAAAAGGTCGGCGCGGACATTAAAGCCCGTGCGGCTTCGACCGCGGAATTCACACGCCGCCGCACCGTGCTTGCCGCAAAGCAGAACGCCATTCGCGATGTAATCGCGGCGGCACAGAAAGAGTTGCACGATCTGCCGGATGACGAATACTTCAGCGTGCTTTTAAAGCTTGCGCAGAAAAACGCGCTGCCGGGCGATGCTGAAATGCAGTTAAACGAAAAAGACCTTGCGCGCATGCCGCAGGATTTTTCGGCGCAGCTGAAAATGGCTGTGCCCGGGACGAACATCACCGTATCGAACACGCCGTGCAATATCCCGGACGGTTTCCTGCTCGTTTACGGCGGCATCGACGTGAACTGCACGTTCGCTTCGCTGTTTGAGGCCGCCGGAGACACATTGCAGGACCTTGCGGGCGGCATGCTCTTTCGCTGAGCCGCCGGCGGAAAAGGTGGTTTAACGAATGGAACAGGAATACATCTATGCTGTGGCGCGCATTAAAGCGCGGGAGCTTTCGCTTTTGACGCAGCAGGATCTGGACAGGCTGATGGCGTGCAAAACGCCGGCAGAGTGCTTCCGTGCACTGGCCGATAAGGGCTGGGGCGCTGGCGGCGAAACCTCTGCCGAGGCAATTTTTGCCGCCGAGGAGGAGAAAACGTGGGCGCTCATGCACGAGCTGCTGCCCGACCTCACGCCGTTCAGCGTACTGCTGTATCCCATAGACTTCAACAATATGAAAGCGGCGGTGAAGTGCACCGTCACAAACGCGGAGCCGCACAACGTGTTTATGTCCGGCGGCACCGTGGAGCCGGAAAAAATGCAGCAGGCGGTCAGAGAAAATGACTTCTCCCTTCTGCCGGACTTTATGGCGGAAGCCGCAAAAAAGGCGACGGACGCGCTGCTTACCACACGCGACGGTCAGCGGTGCGACATCATTTTAGACCGCGCATGCCTCACGGCGATCCACAAGACCGGTAAAGAGAGCAAAAATGCGCTGATTACGGCGTTTTCCGAGTTTAAGGTGGCGGCGGCGGACATTAAAATCGCGGCACGCGCTTTGCACACCGGCAAAAGCCGTGCGTTTTTGGAAGAAAGCCTCGCCCCGTGCGACACGCTGGATCTGGAAGAGCTCATTGATGCGGCGTCGAAAGACACGGACACGTTTTACGCGTACCTTTCCCGTACGGACTATGCTGACGGCGTAAAGGCGCTGAAGGACGGCTTCTCCGCGTTTGAAAAATGGTGCGACGACCGCCAGACAGCGCTTGTAAAAGAAATCAGCCGCCAGGATTACTTTACGGTGGCGCCGCTGCTCGGGTATGTTACGGCGCGCCAAAACGAGATTTCTACCGTGCGCATTATTATTTCCGGCAAGCAGAACAACCTGCCGGATGAGCGTATCCGTGCACGTTTGAGAGACCTGTAAAGAAAGAGGGAAACGAAATGTACAGAGCAGCAGTCATCGGAGACCGCGACAGCATTTACGGCTTTGCCGCGCTCGGTCTGGAGGTCTTTCCCGTGACGGATTCGGAGATGGGCTCCAAAACGCTGCGCCGCTTAGCGGAGGGCGAATACGCCGTAATCTACATTACGGAAGCGCTTGCCGCCGAGCTGGAGCACGAGCTGGACCACTTCCGCCTGCAGCCGCTGCCCGCCATCATCCCGATTCCCGGCGTTACGGGCAACACGGGCATGGGCATTAAAATGGTTAAAAAATCCGTGGAGCAGGCAGTCGGCTCCGATATTATCTTTAACGACAACGATTAACGAAACGGGTGACTAAGCACATGAGCCAAGGCACAATCAAAAAAGTAGCCGGTCCGCTCGTAGTTGCAGGCGGTATGCGCGACGCGAACATGTTCGACGTTGTGCGCGTCAGCGACCAGCGACTGATCGGCGAGATCATAGAAATTCATGGAGACGAGGCCTCCATTCAGGTTTACGAGGAGACCTCCGGTCTCGGGCCGGGTGCGCCTGTGGAATCCACCGGCGAGCCGATGAGCGTTGAGCTCGGGCCGGGCCTTATCAGCTCCATTTACGACGGCATTCAGCGCCCGCTGACCGCCATTATGGAAATGACGGGCAACAACTTAAAGCGCGGCGTGGAGGTTCCCTCCTTAAAGCGCGATGTAAAATGGAGCTTCACGCCCCTTAAACAGGTGGGCGACGAAGTAGAAGGCGGCGACATTCTCGGCACCGTACAGGAGACCGAGATCGTGCTGCACAAGATTATGGTACCGGCAGGCGTGCGCGGCACAATCCGCTCCATTTCCGCCGGTGAATACACCGTAACGGACACTGTGGCGGTCATTGACACGCCGAACGGCAGCAGTGTGAACGTATCGCTGATGCAGAAGTGGCCTGTCCGCCGCGGCAGACCGTACCAGAAAAAGCTTTCGCCGGATATGCCGCTCATCACCGGCCAGCGCGTTATCGATACACTGTTCCCGATTGCAAAGGGCGGCGTAGCGGCCGTACCGGGTCCGTTCGGCAGCGGCAAGACCGTTGTGCAGCATCAGCTTGCAAAGTGGGCGGAAGCCGACATCGTTGTGTACATCGGCTGCGGCGAACGCGGCAACGAGATGACCGACGTTTTAAACGAGTTCCCGGAGCTCGTTGACCCGAAAACCGGGTATTCGCTGATGAAGCGCACCGTGCTCATCGCAAACACGTCGGATATGCCGGTTGCGGCGCGTGAGGCGTCCATTTACACCGGCATCACCATTGCGGAGTATTTCCGTGACATGGGCTATTCCGTAGCTCTCATGGCAGACTCCACCTCCCGCTGGGCGGAGGCACTGCGTGAAATGTCCGGCCGTCTGGAAGAGATGCCGGGCGAAGAAGGCTACCCGGCGTACCTCGGCAGCCGTCTGGCACAGTTCTACGAGCGTGCCGGCCGCGTCATTACGCTCGGCAGCGACAGCCGCGAGGGTGCGCTTTCCGTTATCGGTGCCGTTTCCCCTCCGGGCGGCGATATTTCGGAGCCGGTCTCACAGGCGACGCTGCGTATCGTCAAGGTCTTCTGGGGCCTTGATGCAAACCTTGCGTATAAGCGCCACTTCCCCGCCGTGAACTGGCTGACCTCCTACTCCCTTTATGTGGACACGATGGCGAACTGGTTCAACACGAACGTGGCGGAGGACTGGATGGATCTGCGTGCGCGTTTGATGCGCATTTTGCAGGACGAAGCAGAGCTTGAGGAAATTGTAAAGCTTGTCGGTATGGACGCGCTTTCCGCGCCTGACCGCTTGAAGCTGGAGGCTGCACGCTCCATTCGTGAAGACTTCCTGCACCAGAACGCATTCCATGAGACAGACACGTACACAAGCCTTGAAAAGCAGCACGACATGATGCTGCTGGTCGTTCACTTCTACGACCAGTGCGTTGCGGCGCTCGATAAGGGCGCGAAGGTCGACGACCTCATCGCGCTGCCTGTTCGCGAAAAAATAGGCCGCTTTAAATACACGGCGAACGACCGGGTCTCCGCGGAATACGATGCGATCTGCGCAGAGCTCTCTCAGCAGATTGACAAAGCCATTGAAAACAAGGAGGACTTCTGATGCCAAAGGAATACAGAACCATACAGGAGGTCGCAGGTCCTCTGATGCTCGTAAAGGGCGTTGAAAACGTAACGTATGACGAGCTGGCGGAAATTGAACTTGCAAACGGTGAAAAGCGCCGCTGCAAGGTGCTGGAAATTAACGAGGGTAACGCGCTGGTGCAGCTTTTTGAAAGCTCCACCGGCATCAACCTTTCGAACAGCCGCGTGCGCTTCCTCGGCAGAACGATGGAATTGGGCGTAAGCGAAGACATGCTGGGCCGTATTTTCGACGGCCTCGGCCGCCCCATTGACGACGGCCCGGAGATTTTGCCCGACCGCCGCGACGACATCAACGGTCTGCCGATGAACCCGGCGGCCCGCAACTACCCGCAGGAATTCATCCAGACCGGTGTTTCGGCCATCGACGGTCTGAACACGCTGGTGCGCGGCCAGAAGCTGCCGATCTTCTCCGCTTCCGGTCTGCCCCATGCCCAGCTTGCCGCACAGATTGCACGTCAGGCTAAGGTGCGCGGCACGAACGACCCGTTCGTCGTTGTGTTTGCGGCTATGGGCATCACGTTCGAGGAATCAAACTTCTTCATCGAAAGCTTCCGCGAGACGGGCGCCATCGACCGCACGGTCATGTTTGTAAACCTTGCAAACGACCCGGCCATTGAGCGTATCGCAACACCCCGCATGGCGCTGACTGCTGCGGAATACCTCGCTTTTGAAAAGAACTACCATGTTCTCGTCATCATGACGGATATTACGAACTACGCGGACGCGCTGCGTGAGGTCTCCGCCGCACGTAAGGAAGTGCCGGGCCGTCGCGGCTACCCGGGCTATATGTACACGGACTTAGCGTCCCTGTACGAGCGCGCAGGCCGCCAGAACGGCAAGACGGGTTCCATCACACTGATCCCGATTTTAACCATGCCGGAAGACGACAAGACCCACCCGATCCCGGACCTTACGGGCTACATCACCGAGGGGCAGATCATTCTGAGCCGTGAGCTGTACCGCAAGAATATTGCGCCGCCGATCGACGTTCTGCCGTCGCTGTCCCGTTTGAAGGATAAGGGCATCGGCGAGGGCAAGACCCGTGCCGACCACGCGAGCACCATGAACCAGCTATTTGCCGCCTACGCACGCGGTAAAGAAGCAAAGGAGCTCATGGTCATCCTCGGCGAAGCCGCGCTGACGGAGATCGATAAGCTGTACGCGAAGTTTGCGGACGCCTTTGAAAACGAGTATGTTTCGCAGGGCTACAACACGAACCGCGACATTGAAGACACGCTGGAGCTCGGTTGGAAGCTGCTTTCCATCTTGCCCAGAAGCGAACTGAAGCGAATCGACGACAAGTACCTCGATCAGTATTACGGAAAGGTGTGATGCGCGGTGGCAGGCACCCAGGTAAACCCCACCAGAATGGAGCTGACGCGGCTGAAAAAAAAGCTCGTCACCGCCGTGCGCGGGCACAAGCTTCTGAAGGATAAGCGCGACGAGCTGATGCGCCAGTTTCTCGATAAGGTGCGCGAAAACAAAGCGCTGCGCGAAGAAGTGGAGACGGCGCTCGTCTCCGCTAACCAGAACTTCATGCTGGCGCGCGCCGGTATGCCGGACGAAATGCTGAACACCGCGCTGCTTGCGCCGAAGCAGGAACTGACGATCTCCGCCGGCACGCAGAACGTGATGAGCGTGGAGATTCCGGATTTTGACTTTAAGACGCGTACACCGGACCGGAACGACATGTACTCCTACGGCTTCGCTTTTACGACCGGCGACCTTGACGACGCGATCCTTTCGCTTTCCGAGGTCTTCCCCAAAATGCTGAAGCTGGCGGAAGTGGAAAAATCCTGCCAGTTGATGGCGGCAGAGATTGAAAAGACACGCCGTCGCGTCAACGCGCTGGAGCACGTCATGATCCCGGAGCTGCAGACGAACATCAAGTACATCACGATGAAGCTTGACGAAAACGAGCGCTCCACCCAGATCCGCCTGATGAAGGTGAAAGACATGATGCTGAAAGAAGCGCATCATTATGAGTATTAAAGCTTAAACAGACGAGACCCCCGAAGTGCCAAAGCGTGCTTCGGGGGTCTCGTTTTTATGGAGGAGACTATTTATTAAAATACATAATTCACAAGCAAGATCACGATGCTGGTGAGGATCATGACTATGCCGACGACGCGGTTCAGGGTGACGGCACTGGCGCGGTTTGCGATGGCGGCGGCAATCTTCGCCCAAAGGAGCGTGAAAACGACGCAGAGAATGAGGCATGTGACATCCGGCATGCCGCCGATGGCGAAGTGGCTGATGCCACCGGTCAGCGCAGTGAACGCCATGATGAACACACTGGTGCCAACCGCCATGTGCATCTCATAGCCGAGGAACGACGTCAAAACGAACAGCAGCATCATGCCGCCGCCCGCGCCGACGAAGCCACAGATAAACCCGACGAGGACACCGCCGACGATGGATTTGATGAGGCGTTCCTTCGGCGTGGCCGCGGCCATTTGCTCTTTGGTCGTTTTGACCGGCTTTAGAAGGAAACGCAGGCCGATGAAGATCATGGCGATCTGCATGGTGCCGCTCATGGCGCGCTCCGGCAGGAGACTTGCGACAAAACTGCCGACTAATGTCATAACAAGCACGCTGATGAGCAGCGGCAGGCTGTTTTTGACGTCAAGATTTTTATGCTTCTTATATGTCCACGCGCTTGTGGCGCTGGCCAAGACATCGCTTGCAAGGCCGATGCCGACCGCCTGATACGCCGGGACGCCGAGGAACGTCATAAGCATTGGCCCGATGACCGCGGCGGCGCTCATGCCCGCAAAGCCTGTGCCGATGCCTGCGCCCGCGCCCGCCAAAAAGCAGACGAGGATTTTGACTAAAAGCTCCATATCAGTTTATCCTTTCCGTTTCCGCTAAGCCTTCTGCGGCGTTTTCGCACATTTTGTCAAATAGCACTTTGTACTGCTCGGTTTCTCCCGGCGTGAAGCCCTTAAAAAGCTGCTTGCCGAACACCTCCTGCGCCGCTTTTCCCGCCGCGATGACGGCTTCGGCGCTTTTCGTGATGCGTAAATGTTGACTTTTGCGGTTGCCCGTAACGTAATGCGCTTCAATCCACCCGCGCGCTTCAAGTTCCTTTAACGCTGTTGAAACGTGCGATTTTGTGAGGTGGCGCGTTTTGACTAAATCGCCCGCCGTATCAAACTGCGGGTTATTGTGCAGGAACATTAAAATATTGAATTGCATCTGCGTCAGGTCGTATGCATCACGCACCGGCTTTGTGCACGCTTCGTAAAACGCCGTAAGAGATTTTTGCCGCTCCCAAAAGATCATATACTCACTTACTTTCGTTCTATTTTGAACTATATTATAGAACGAGAAGCCAGAAAAATCAAGGAACAAATTGTAAACAGCAAAGTATTTTTGAGCAGCAAAAAGCAGCCCCGGTGCATTTTTACACCGAGGCTGCGCGCCCCTAAAACGATGCCGGGGGCAGTTTGGCTCAATTTTAACCGAAGACAGATTCCGGGTCTACTGGCTCGCCGTTTCTGGTGACTTCGATATGCAGGTGGGAATCGAGCGCGGACTCAAACGGCGCGGCGGTCACGCTGCCGATGTCCTGCCCGGCCGTGACGACATCGCCCTCATGCACGAGGAACGTTTCACCGAGTCCGCAATAGTGCACTTCGTAATCGCCGTGCTCTATCACAATCATATTCCCGCGCAGCATGTCCGTATGCGTCTCTTTTACGATTCCGTTTGCGCAGGCGTGCACAGTTTCGCCGTGCGCCGCGGTGTAATCCGTGCCCGCGTGTACACGGTAGTCGCGCATCGTTTCGGAGTATACCGGCGTATCGGAAAACTCCGTCATGACCTCCCCCGGCACCGGTCGGGTAAGCGTTTCGCTGACCGTATACGTCGGCTCGGCAGCGGTCTCTTCGACGGGCGTTTCTTCTGCAGGAGCGTTCACTTCCTGCGGCTCCGCTTCTGTGCTTGCGGAGACCTCCGGCACAGTGCCCTGCGCGTGGCCCGCAGAAACGGCGCTCTCCGGGTCATCGTCTACGGGGACGGATGTTTCAGGCGTGGGGCGCGGTGTGGACGCGGCGGAAGACGCACTGCTCTCGCTCCCTGTGGGCTCCAAGAACCCGGAAACGGTATCGTATGTGCTCCACGCCGCAATGCCGATGGCCGTCAGACACACGGCAAGCGCAAGGTAAAACCCGCGCCGCTCCGTACTCTTTTTGCGCTCCGCTTCGGTTTTTTCCTGCTTTTTAAAGTGCATAGCCATATTTCTCTCTCCTGTTTTTAGCGTCATTGGGTTTCTTTACCCGTAGTATGGGCGAGTTTGAGAAAAATATGCAACTATACTTCGGTCCGCGGATTTCGGCAGACGGATACTTTCAGTTTCAATGCTGTGCAAAATTGGCACTTCTCCGCGCTGAAAATACCATCATACAAAAGGAAGAAGGACCGATGCGGCTCGGTCCTTCTTCCTTTTAGCTTGAGGGGTATATTGAGGAGGGTAGAACATGTATCCAAGAAAGGTGCGGTTCCTTTTCTTCTGAATACGCTTATATTATACCGCGGTTTCAAAAAGAGTTGTTAAATAGCCATGAATAAACGTTAAAGATTTTGGAACGCATTTATGAACGCTTTTTTCGAGAAAATCCGCAGAAAAAGCAAACAATCGTTTGCATTTTTTGAAAATATATGATACAATGGTTTTAATTAAAGAACTGCCCATTTCTACGGGACTGATTTTGTATTAAAACGGAGGAATCGCATATGGCGAGTTTAACGAAAAGCCAGCAGCTTGTATATGACTATCTTTGCTCCACCATGGCGGAACGTGCCGTGCCGCCCTCTGTGCGTGAGATCTGCGCGGCGACCGGTTTGCGCTCCACCTCTACGGTGCATTCCCACTTGAAATCTTTGGAGGCGCTCGGCTATATCACACGCGATGCGGGCCTGAATCGCTCCATTCACATTGTAGGCGCATCTGCCGCAAAGCAGGTGCCGATTCTCGGCAAGGTGACGGCCGGTCTGCCCATTCTGGCCGTGGAAGACATTGAGGGCTATATTCCCTACCCGGACAAAAGCGGCAAGGAGCTTTTCGCGCTGCACGTGGACGGCCTGAGCATGATCAACGCCGGCATTCTGGACGGCGACTATGTCATCGCAGAGAAAACGCCCGTGGCGGAAAACGGAGAGATCGTGGTCGGCATGATCGGCGATGAAGCCACCGTGAAACGCTTCTATAAGGAGAAGGGCACGTTCCGTCTCCAGCCCGAAAACCCGGATTTCGAGCCCATCATCTCCGATGAAATCACCATTCTCGGCAAGGTTATCGCGGTCATTCGGTATTATTAAGCTTTAAAAGCATAAAGAAAAGTCTTGGCGACGCAGCAGGAGCTGCAAACAGTCGCCAAGACTTTTTTGATAAAATCGTACTTCTCAGTGCATCTTATTTTCAATTCCGGCTAAATCGCCATACACATTACGAATCGTACTTGAAATATTCTGTATTCGTGGTTTGGTTCAGCTTTTTAATCTTTGTCGTTCGCTTCCAGCCCGCGGATAAGCTTGCTGCGGCGGAAGCAGAGGCAAACGGCGACGCCGAGAAAGCCGAGGACAAGGAACAAAAACGCGGCGCCGGAGCCTTTGCCGGTGCCGAACAGGCAGCAGAAAAGGCTTTCGGGTGTTTACGCTGCCATGAACGGCTCGAAGACGATATCTACGAGCGCGCCACCAAGGAGATACTCAAGCGGAATGGTGAAAAATTGCAGCGAATTGCGCGCGGCGTAAACGCGGCCCTGCATCTTCACGGGAATGTGGGTGCGGAACAGCACGTCTAAGTTGGCGTTCATCAGCGGAATGGGCAGCCAGCCGAGCACCGCGCCCACGCACCACACGCAGAGCGCATCGGTACTGAGCAAAACGAGTACGCCGACGGTGCTGAGCGCCGAGCCGCTTTGCTCATACGCCCAAATGACGAGCGCAAAGCTTGTCATAGAGCTGCCGAGCACGGAAAACGGCTGCGAAGACCACAGGCGCAGAAACAGGCCTAATGCTGTGCGCGCGGATTTATCCCAAAGCTTCGGGGAAAATTTGAATGCAGAAAACTTTTTTTGAAATTTTTAAAATGAAATTGCATGAGACTATGCTCTTCCTTAACAAAAATAAAAAATTCGTGTTAAAAATGCAAAGTCTGCGGGCGGCTAAGCGCTCCATGCGGACCCGCCCGGGGTCAGACTTCGCATGGAGCTTTTACACTGCAAAGCTGCATATTTTTTCCTTCTTTCTCAAAAATTGCCGTATAATAAGGTCAATTTTAAAATAGCATGAATTACCGGGTTTATCAAGTTGCAAAGTGTATTCACATCGCGGACAAATTGCGTATATGCTGTGAACAATTTAAGCATTTAAAGCGTAAGCAGCGCAATAAACTTTACATTTTTTTAGATAATACTTGATAAAATGCCATTTTCATGTTATTCTGTATACAGGAAGAGATGCGGAAATATGTCCGCGAGATAAAAACACTTTTTACTTGAACCGTCAGTTTTATAAGGAGGAGACCTTTTATGATGCTCAATGAAACCTATACAAAAAATATACAGCCGAGAGACCCGGAAAGAATTCGTTCCGATATCGAGACCCCCTGCGCAACAGTTTATAACCAGGGCGTAACACCGGTTTTGTATGATAATGCTGTGCAGGCTTCCTCCAGACCCGGCCGCGCCGTGGAATATCTGCCGGAAAACACCATTGCGCTTTCCGTTTCCGAGTGCGTGATGATGTTCCTCATCCAGCTCGTTCCGGTTTTGGGACTTATCATGGCTGCCGTTTGGAGCTTCTCCCCGAACTCCGGCATCAATAAGCGCACCATTTCCCGTGCTTTGCTCATCGTGCAATGCATCGTGCTTGCCGTTGTGTGCGTCTTCTGGTGCATCAACTACGGCTTTCATGGGTAATATTTGACAAGTCAACACGCCGCCGACAGTGGATTTTGCCGATCCTCTGCCGACGGCTTTTATTTTGCTTGATTTTGCGGGGACGTTTGTTATAATTGTGGAAAAGGAGGCGTTTTTATGCGCGTGTTTCGTGTGCTTTGGCCACTCATCTCATTGCCGATGATGCTCTCGTTCTGTTACATCTATAATGCCACGCGCTCGTTCGGCAGCACGATGTGGCGCTCAGCCGCAAAGTGCGGCGCAACGTTTGTAGCGGTCATCACAGCGGTGCTCGGTATCGTGTTGTTTAATCGCCCGGCGAACGCGTGGCTGCTCGCTTTGGCGCTTTTATTCTGCTGCATCGCGGATTTTGTCATCGAGCGCGATTTTCGCTTCGGCGTGATCTCGTTCGGACTCGCGCACCTTGTGCTTATCGGGTATATTGCACAGCTCGGCGGGTTTCGGTGGGGCACGGTCGTTGCGGCTTTGATTATTTACGGCATCATTGCGCTGATTTTCCGGCAATATCTGCATTCGCTTGGCTCTATGTTGCTCCCGATGGTGCTGTATCCGCTCGTGCTTTCGTTCATGACAGCTATGGCGGGCACGTTGCCGTTTGCTGTCTCGCCGCAGTGGATACTGTTCGCGTTGGGTGCAGCGGCGTTCTGCATTTCGGATTTGTTCGTTGCGCGGGATTTCATCTGCGGCATTACGGGCACACAGAAAAACTGTGCGCTGATCCTATATTACCTCGCCGTGTACGCGATGGCGTCGATGCAGCTTTATTTGTAAAACTCTTTTGGGGGAATTGAAATGGAACCAATTTTGAAAAGTATATTGGAAAATAAAACGGAAAACTACCTGCTGCCGTTTTTCTGGCAGCACGACGGGCACGACGCGGAGATTCCCGCACGCGTGCAGAAGATCTATGAGAGCGGCTGCCGCGCATTTTGTGTGGAATCGCGCCCGTATGAACACTTCTGCGCGGACGCGTGGTGGAAGACGATGGACATTATTTTGGCGGAAGCCGAAAAGCGCGGCATGCGCGTGTGGATTCTCGACGATAAGCATTTCCCGACGGGCTACGCAAACGGTATTTTAGAGCACGAAGACCTGAACCTGCGCCGAAAATTCCTGCGGGAATCGCATGTGGACGTGATGGGACCCATGGCGGAAGCGTCCGTCTTGGTGCCAATGCACACGCCGGAGGAAAAGCTCGTTTCCGCCGTGCTGTTCCGCCGCACGGGAAAAGATGAAGAGCTGACCGGCGAACCGATTGAGCTTGACGTGCAGCCGGAGGATAAATTCGTATATTTCAGTGTACCCGAGGGGCTTTACCGCGTATTTTTCGTGTTTGAGACGTTCAGCGGCGAAGAAAACAAAAAGTACTATATCGACATGCTCTCAAAAGAATCGGTGCACAAGCTCATTGAAGCCGTGTACGAGCCGCATTACGACCACTATGCAAAGTATTTCGGCAACACGCTCGCGGGATTTTTCTCCGATGAGCCGGGCTTTGACGCGCCGCATTTCGGCATGACGGGGTACGACACCGGCATTTATAATCGTTCGGTTGGCCAGCCCGGCGTGATACTGCCGTGGCGCGACGCGGCCGCCGTGCACATGGCAAAAGACGGCATCGACGAGCCGACGCTCTATCTGCCGATTTTGTGGTATGCACATGACGAGCTGACCGCGGAAATTCGCCTTGCGTACATGGACGCCGTGACGTTGCTTTGGAAAGAGAATTTCTCCTATCCGCTCGGCGATTGGTGCCGTGCGCACGGTGTGCAATACATTGGGCATTTGATTGAAGACATGAACGCGCACGCGCGTCTTGGGTGCAGTGCGGGACATTACTTCCGCGGGCTCGACGGGCAGGACATGAGTGGCATAGACATTGTGCTGCACCAGGTAATGCCCGGCATGGCCGACTACAAAACGGCGGCGCTCGTCTCGGGCGGCATGGTGGACGGCGAATTCTTCCACTACGTTTTGGGGCAGCTTGCGGCTTCGCACGCGCGGCAAAATCCGAACATGAACGGCCGCGCCATGTGCGAGGTGTTCGGCGCATACGGTTGGGCAGAAGGCGCGAACGTCATGAAATGGTTGATGGACTTCCTGCTTGTGCGCGGCGTAAACCACTTTGTGCCGCACGCATTTGACGATTTCTTCCCCGACCACGACTGTCCGCCGCACTTTGGCGCAGACGGCAACGATCCGCAGTTTGCGGGCTTCACGCAGCTGATGCACTACGTGAACCGCGCGGCGCACTATCTGTACGGCACAGAGATGGAAGCCTCCGGCGCAATTTTATACCACGCGGAAGCCGAGTGGATGGACAAATCAAGCGCCATGCTGACGCAAAAGCCTGCAAAAGCGTGCTATGACGCGCAGATTTCCTACGACATCGTGCCGCTCGATTATCTGGAAACGGCGGAAAAGAACAACGGGCGCTTTGGACGCGGGTACAAATACCTCGTCGTGCCGGCGTGTAGAAAGCTGCCGGAGCGCTTTGCAAAAATCTGCGAAGCGCTCAAAAACGCAGGCGTGCCGGTATTCTTTGTCGATTACGCGCCGGACTGCGTGAATATCAGTGAAAACGAGATCGTGCCGCTTCAAAAACTTGCAGCGCACATCAAAGAAAGCAGCCTCGCGCACGAATATAACGCAAAGGAGCACCTGCTGCGCATTGCAAAGTTCACGCGCGGCGAAGCGACAAGCTTCTTTGTCTTCAACGAAGCGCCGAACGCGGTACAGGAGACGCTTTCGCTGCCCGTCAGCGGCAAATACATCGCGGCGGATCTGTTAAACAGCGTCTATACGCGTGGCGAGACGGCAGACGGCACAGTCGAGCTCGCACTTGAAGCTGGGCAATCGGTGATCCTCATTTTCGGCAGCGCTACGGAAGATGAATGGGCAGGCTTTCCGGAGAAATCCGAGGGTCTGCATATGGCGGAGATTGAGACGCTGTGGGACATTGACCTGCGTGAGACGGGCAAAGAGACGGAATTCAGGCCGTTCCGTAAAAACTCGAAGCTTTTTAACATCACAGGCAAAAACGGTGAAACGGAGTTTTCCGGCGAAATGCGGTATAAGACAAAGCTCAACATAAACGATACGGCACACGTAGAGCTTGAATTTGAAAATGTCGGCGTAACGGCACAGCTGTTCGTAAACGGCACGGACATGGGGCAGCGCATCTGCCGCCCGTACCGCTGGGATATTACGGAAGCCGTAAAAGCGGGCGAAAACGACGTAGAAGTGTTTGTCTGCAACACGCTTGCACAGCGTATGCAGGATTTCTTTTCGATGTATATGACACTGCCCGCGAGCGGCATCACGGGAAAAGTGCGGCTTTTTGTGCAATAAGTTGAATTTAAACGCCCCCGCATTCTCGTTAACACACGAGAGTGCGGGGGTCATTTTTTACAGGCAGTCGTGCACGGACACACGCCAGTATTCCACTTCAAAGGTCGGCGCAAAGCCGAAAGAGCGGTATAAATTTAAGGCGGGCGGGTTTTCGGAATCGACGTCGAGCTCGATGCCTTTGCCCGCGTTTTTGGCTTCGGTCAGCGCCGCGCGCATAAGGAGTTTGCCGTAGCCTCTAAACTCATTTGCGCTTAATCACTCTGCCGAAATGGTCAAGCTCGCGCGGTTTTTCCATGGGCAGCTCACCGTAGACCTTGCGCGCGAGGAAGAAGGCCGCCACGGCGTACACAACGAGCAGCACCTCCAAAAGATAGACGGAGGTAAGTACGTTCGTCTGATACAGCGCTGCGAGGAAGCCAACAACCGCGTGCAGCAGGATGCTGACGGGATACAGCCAGAATTTCTGCGAACGCACCACGCCGAACATCAAAACGGAAAGCTCAATTTGCAGTGCGAACACCGCGGTGCGCTCCACGCAGTTCATCACGCCGGCAAGAGGGCTGATGGCGTTGATCTCCGCGATGGTCTCAAGGACGATCTGGTACTCCGAGTTCGCATACTGCGCGGCAAACGCCTCTGCTCCCATGTTATTGAACGAGATGGACATCATGAGCGTAGAGAACACCGTGAGGCCCAGCACCATGATGCACTCGAGCCCGCCGAAGCCGATGCCGAACGTAACAGCGTTTTCGCGGCCCACGCTGTCCTTCAGCATCGTTCTATATACGAGGAAGCGTGCGGTCTCCTCCAGAATGCCGGCCGAAAGACCGCCGTACACGGCGTAAAGCCACGGGTGGCCGAGCAGGAACGCGGAAACGGCGGAGCTGCCCGTGCCGAGCACAGCGGCATTGATGAGCTGCTCCAGCACCATGCCGAACACAAAGTAGGCTGCCGCGCCGATCCACGCCGGGCGGAGCTCTGTGCCCTCCTTCTTTTTCCAGATGACAAGGACAAGGATGGGCAGCGCAAGCGAAAACAGCAGCTCTGCTGCAAACGTGATGATGATACTGACAGATATGGTATCGGCCATAGTGGTATCTCCTTTTTGCGAAATGGATTTCTTATAAATGAAAACGCCGAACCGCCGGAAGGCAAAAAATCCTCCGGCGGTGTTAATTTACGGGATAGAATCAGCGGAACAGCGTGCACACGCCGCTTTCGCGGTAATAGCGGATGCGCTTTTCAATTTCCTCTTTCGGGCACTTGAAATAATCCGCAAGGCACTGTATGCACAAAAAGTCCTCCGCGCCGCGGTAGACAAGCTTGCGGTAAATGGCGATGTCGTCATCGTGGAGCGGTGCGCCGCAGGTACGGCAGGTTTTGTAGTTTGCCATTATTTCAGCTTCACGGGCTTTGCAATGAACACCATGGTGTCATGCGGCTCCACCTGCGCCACGTAGCGCTCGGCGAACTTGCCCTCATCCTGCTTTGTATAGCAGTTGTAGAAGGAGAGACCGATGTTCTCCGCATAAGAGATGCCCATATCCCAGAATTGCAGGGACATTTCGCTCTTTTTATCGCCGAAGTTTACGAAGCAGATGGCAAGAGAACCGTCGGAAAGGGGTTTTACGAGCGCCATGACGTTCTCCGGGTTGTTCCACTGGCGGATGCAGTACGGCGCGCGGCACTCGATATCCTGGTTGATGCGGATGAGGTCTTCGTTGCCAAGCGTTTCAAGCGTCACATCGGTCATATTGCGCACGTCGCAGCCAATCATCAGCGGGGAGCCCATGATGGCCCACAGTGCGAAGTGCGAGCGGTATTCGAGGTCGGAGCAGGAGCCGATGTTGCCGATGAACTCGTTGTTGCTGGAGCCGTGCATACCGACGATGAGCATGTCAATGTCGTTGTGGCAGTACGGGCCGCTGAACGCCGTCTTATCGAGCTGAGAGAGGAACAGGTTCTTTACGGATTCCCAGTTATCCTGAATATCGCCCGTGGAGCGGAACAGCTGTGCGCCGGAGCTTCTGATCCAGCTGTGCACGTCTTCGTTGCCCCAGTTGCAGGCGGAAAGCACAATGTCTCTGCCGCAGTTGCGTAGCGCAAGAGACATACGCTTGTAGAGCACTTCGCCGTCCATGTGCTTCGGTTTATAGCAGTTGTCGTACTTAAGGTAATCGACGCCCCAGGAAGCAAACGTCTCGGCGTCTACGAACTCATGCTCAAAGCTGCCCGGGTAGCCCGCGCAGGTGTGCGTGCCGCAGCAGGAGTACATGCCGAACTTGAGGCCCTTCGAGTGCACATAGTCTGCCACAGCCTTCATGCCGTGCGGGAACTTCTCCGGATCCGGCACAAGGCGGCCGTTTTCGTCGCGCTGCTTGAGACTCCAGCAATCGTCGATGACGACGTACTCATAGCCTTTATCCTTAAGGCCGCTTGCGCACAGAGCGTCTGCTGCGCCGCACACGAGGTCTTCGTTGATGTTCCATGTAAAGGTGTTCCATGAATTCCAACCCATTGGCGGGGTCATGGCAAGATATTTGTTCTGCATACATTCTTTCCTTTCGCTCTAAACCAAACTGTCTTACTGCACTTCGTTCAGCTCACCCACAGCATCTTTCAAAAGCTCGATACACTTTTCCGCAGAGGATTTTGCAAACGTCTCAAAATCGACGCTGCCCTCGTCGTTCGCGTTATCGGAGATGGCACGCAGACCGCAGAACGGCGTTTTATTCACCGCGCACACCTGTGCCACAGCGCCGGTCTCCATCTCGCAGGAGATTGCGCCGAACTCGGCTTTCAGCTGCAAACAGAAGGCGGGATCCGCCACAAAGCGGTCGCCGGTCGCAATGACGCCCATGTGCACGCCGTTGTAGATCTTCTCGGCGTACTTTTCGAGCACCGCATTGTGCTTCGCGCTCGTCGGCAGCTGCACAACGCCCTCACTGCCGATCATTACGAAGCCTTTCGGCTCGCCGATGGCGGTGGTGTCGTAATCGTACTGCACGGTGTGGGACGCAACGACCATATTGCCGATCTTCACGCCCTCGCCGATGCCGCCCGCAACGCCCGTGTTGATGACGACGGACGGCGCGTAGTTGAGGATCATCGCCGCTGTGCACATGGCCGCGTTCACTTTGCCCACGCCGCATTTTGCGGCGACAACGTCCGTGCCGTTCAGCTTGCCCGTGTGGAACATAACACCGCACAGCGTTTCCGTTTTATGGTCTGTCAGCGCCGCGGTGATGCCCGCGACCTCAATCTCCATCGCTCCGATAATACCGATCATGTAAGAAACCCTCTCTTTCGGGGCTGCTTTCAAAGCGCCCCCATTATACCGCATAAAGCCCGCGCGGTCGATTTTCATTTGTTGCGCGTTCCTATTATTTTGTTGTTTATTTGTTGCTTTTACTTAAAGCGCTTGCCGAGCTTTTCCTTCATAAAGGTGCGGAACGCATCGGCGTCTCCCTGCTTAAAGCCGTCCTTGCGGATAAAGTACGTATTGCCCTCGCCGAAATACATATAGAAATATTCATTCGTCTCATACATGCGGCTGATCTGGAAATACGGGTGCAGGTTAGAAGCCTGTAAACCCGTGATGCGGAAGTCGCCATCGTAGAAATAGTACGCGGCACGGCGGTTACGCAGCTTACCGTAGGAGCGCATAAGCACCTTTGCTGTGTTGGTGGAAGCCGTCGCAAGCTTATAAAGGCTGTAAATCGCAAAGCCGATAAGCAGTAGCATGACCCACCAGTTGCTGTCGAAATTGCCGAGCTGCCACACGACGTACAGCGCGATGACGCTTAAAATCACGGTGAACACCGGCATGAAAATTTGCAAGTGATACGCCTGATAGTTCGCGAACATCTTGATTGCCGCGTCGTCGTGGTCGGTCTCGTTTACAAAACGCAACGCGCCCGTACCGACGGATTCGTCGTCCTGCTTCGAGCGGCGGTATTCCGCAAGGCGATCCGCCGTCTCTTTTCTAAGCTGCTTTTCACGCTTGTTACGGCTGTGCGCCGTCACAAAGTAAACGATGAGCAACACAATGAGCACGCCCACTGCGCCGAGCGTCACAGCGCTCTGTCTGCTCAAACCGTTTTCAATCGTAGGTGCTTCCGCAAAGGCAGAGATGACGGCGGAATCGACCACGGCGCGCATGAATGCGTCCGTCTCCTCCGAGATTTGTTTCGTATCGCCGAAGAGGTCAAACGAAACAATCTTGCCGTCGTACAGCGTACCATAGAGGCGCTCGTACACGGGTCCCTCCTCCTTGATATTCTCCGCACAGATGTCGATCATAAAGAACGGAATCTGTGCGTGGTCGTACCATGTGATGGTGCCGGTCGTGCTGCCGTCCATGGAAGACGGCTCCATGTATTTCAAAAAATCCTTCTTGCCCTTTTCATCCAGATTATTGAGGTTAAAAACGGAGTTCGCGTAATCGGAAGACTTCGCCGCTACGGCTATGGTATCGCCGTTTGCCGCAATAATCTCCGCCGTGGTCCCGTTTTTCTGCATTTCCTTGATCTTCTCGCTCGCGTCCAAAATGCCCGCCTTGCTCCACGCGGCATCGCCCGCCGGGGTATCGACGGAAAGCACCGTCGCGCCCTCGGGGATTGTGACGGTCATGTTCGTGTCCGGAATCGTGTATGTGTTCGATGATGCGCTGCCCGCCAAAGCCGGCAGACAAAAAACAACTGCCAGCATGAAAACTGCCAGCAGACAGCCTATAAAGCGCATGCTTTTTCTTTGATTTGTCATGTATGCGTCCTTTCTGCGTACACGGTGCGTACGCATCACAGTAATTATTGTCATTGTACCACACTTTCACGAAAATTTATACCGTTTTTTGCGTTTTTTCGCGCGAATTTACAAATTGTCCAAAAAGGTGTTTGACAGGCAGCTGAAGCGGCGGTAGAATGGAGACACAACCATCGGAAAATTTTGAAAGGACAGTCACTATGAAAATCGCCGTGATCACAGGCGCTTCCTCAGGACTTGGCATCGAGTTTTTACGCGCCGCTGTCACCCTTTGCCCGGAGATCGACACCTATTGGCTCATTGCTCGCCGCGAAGACCGCTTGGAAGCATTAAAGCCGCAGTTCCCGGAAAAAAATCTGCGCCCCATCGCGCTCGACCTCACCAACTCCGCCGCATTAAAACAATTTAACGCTTTGCTTGAACGCGAAAAGCCGGAAATTTCACTGCTCATCAATAACGCGGGCTTTGGCAAGCTGTGCGATTTTGCGACAAGCGACGTCGAAAGCCAGACCGCGATGATCGATTTGAACTGCCGCGCACTGACCGCCGTCACGCGGTACAGCCTGCCGTATATGAAAACGGGCGGGCTTATCCTGAACATCTCGTCCATCGCGTCGTTTTCGCCCACACCGCGCATGGCAGTGTATTGCTCCACAAAGGCGTACGTGCAAAGCTTCTCCCGCGCGCTGCGCGAGGAATTAAAGCCCAAAAAGATCAACGTCCTTGCCGTGTGCCCCGGCCCGATGATCACGGAGTTCTGGCAGGTTGCCGACCGCCCCACGCATAAAAGCCGCACGCTCGACATGCTGCCGCACCAGTCACCCGCAAAAATGGCGACCTGCGCCCTGAAAGCCGGATTAAAAGGCAAAAGCGCCTACACCATGGGCGGATTCTATAAGTTCTACCGCTTCTTAGCGCATATCCTGCCAAAATCGCTTTTGATGAAGTGGACGAAGTGCTGAGGATACCTCTTTGTCGGTTAAAATTCAGCTGAACTCCGCGAACGCTAAAACACTTTCCGTCTTTATAAATTTTTTCGGCATAGAAAAAGCCCTCTGCTGCAAAGTAAGAATCGCAGCAGAGGGCTTCCGTTTTATTCAGCTTCAAGCACAATTACAGCAGGATAACGCCCTTTTCGGCACAGACGCGGCGGGTCTCCTCGTCCCAGAGGGAAGCTTGCACCTCGCCGATATGTACTTTGCCGAGCAGAAGCATACAAAGGCGCGACTGCCCGATGCCGCCGCCGATGGTGAGCGGCAGCTCGCCGTTTAAAAGCATTTTGTGGAACGGCAGCTCCGCGCGCGCTTCGCAGCCCGCAATTTTAAGCTGCGCCGCAAGCGAATTTTCGTCCACGCGGATGCCCATGCTGCTGATTTCCAGCGCCATGCCAAGCGGCTCGTGCCAGAACAGCAGGTCGCCGTTCATGCTCCAGTCATCGTAGTCCGGCGCGCGACCGTCGTGCGGCTTGCCGCTTTTGAGCACGCCGCCGATCTGCTCGATGAATACCGTGCGGTGCTCGCGCACGATGACGTTCTCGCGCTGCTTCGGGGTGAGGTCAGGGTAGCGGTCCTCAAGCTCCTGCGCCGTGATGAAATACACGTCGCGGCAAAGCTCGGTGGAAAGGCCGGAGAACTGCCACTTTAATTCGTCCAGCGTGCCGCAGATGGCGCTGACGATGCGGCGCACCGTGTCTTCCAGGTATGCCATGTTGCGCGTGTCACGGTCGATGACCTTTTCCCAGTCCCACTGGTCCACATAGATGGAGTGAAGATTGTCGAGCTCCTCGTCGCGGCGAATGGCGTTCATGTCCGCCACAAGGCCGTTGCCCACGTAAAAGCCGTAATCATGCAATGCAAGGCGCTTCCACTTTGCAAGGGAATGCACCACCTGCGCGTTGCCGCCGACTGCCGGAATGTCAAACTCGACCGGGCGCTCCACACCGTTTAAGTCGTCATTCAGACCCGTGGAGGGGTCGACGAACAGCGGCGCGGTGACGCGCTTTAAATGCAGCGCCGCACAAATTTTGACGAGAAATACGTTCTTGATCAGACCGATTGCCTTCTGCGTCTCGTAAAGGCCAAGGCTCGGCGTGTAATTTTCGGGAATCTTCACCATCTATAAAACCCCATTTCAAAACAATCTTTCCCCTATTGTAGCGCACAGAAAAAGATTTGTAAAGATTTTTCGCAGCTTGCGGTAACCATGGTTAAAAGTTTTGCTCTGGCTTTTTCAAAAGCTTGTCAGATTCCAATTAGAAAGAACCCGCTTCCATCCCCGCAACCTCCCGGTTATACGCCGCCATACAGCGGATGACATATACCCGCGCGGCCATGCTGCACAGGCTGCCTGGGATGAGGATCCACGCGTTCAGCACGCAGAACGCAATCATCGCGGCGCCATCACAGAAAATCGAAAACCCCTGCAAAGCGAGCGCGTACCCCGGCAGCTTTTTCGGCAGCACGCCCACCTGTATCGCGCGCTGCAGGCTCGTCCACACGCCGAGCATTTTAACGCTGTACAAAAGCAACAGGACACTCAACACCAAACCGACCACAAAAGCAATACCCACTATCAAAATAGCGATATTGTCCGGCAAGCCGGTGTAATTCGTCACGTTCGGGGCGCCACTCGATGCGAGGAGCACCAAAAGACCGATGAGCAGCAACATCCCGCAAAAAATACCGCACCCGACGATCTGGAGAATTTCCGTCACTTTAAACAGCGTGACGCCCGCTGTGCTCATGAACGGCGTGTCCGTCTTCTTCGCGGAGGCGTACAGCAGCCAAAGCCCGATAAGCACCAGAATATTTTGAACGGGCACAATGTTTACGTTAAACTTTACGTTGAAATTCGTGCCTATGGGCGCGCGTTCCAGCAGATACGCTTGATTTTGCAGCACCGTGAACACCTCAATCACCGATGAGACCGCCGACACGACCATCTGCACCGTAAAAAGCAGCGCGCACATGAAAAACAGCTTTGACGACGCAAACCGTTTTAACATCCCGTGTACCGGCGTGACCGGACGCACGGGCAGCTGCGCGTAATACTGCGGCGGCGCCTGAAAATTCTGCGGCGGCTGCGTATTGAAATTCCCGTTCTGCGCCCCGCAAATGCAAGGCGAACCGTCCTCCGGGAGCTTCCTCCCGCAATTCGTGCAATACATAACCGAATCTCCTTTTAAATACGTCTAAACTTTCGCTTTATCGGCGATTTTATTAAATTTAACGGTGCAGGCGGCAAATAAAGCGCTCAACGCCGCTTTGCATATGAGCGGTAAAAACACCCATAACTTGCCGATATCGTCGATTTTAAAAGTCGGAACCATAACCACGACCACAACGAGCATCACCGGCACGATCAGCTTCGCGCAAAGTAAATACATACAAGTCGCAAAGCGCGGGATCGTCCGCAGCGCGCCGTCCCCGCGCACGGCTTTTTCCGAGTTGTGCAGCGACCGCACCATCATAAAACAGCAAACGGCTGATAACGCACTTACGATGCCGCCGATAAACATAATGCCGTATCCTAAATATCCGACAAGGTAATCGACTATATCTGCGGTCGGGCTCGGCCCTGTGGTGATCTCATATACGATAAATTCGACTATGATACCAAACAGCGCAGCTGCCGTCACAGCAAATGCTACCGTGCGGCAAAGCAGAGCGATCTTCATTGTCTTAAAGCCCGTACCGCAAAGCTTCCGTTTTTTGGCGCCAATATACAGAAGCCAAAAGACTGCCGCCGTTACTGTGCCGAATATACCCGAAAGCACCGCCGACAATACAGGATACGCAGGTATCCCCGTGTAACCTTTTCCCGTAAAGATTATCTGAAACGCCCACGAAGTAAACGTCACGGCACCGCCGTATACATCGCCGAATCCGTTCATACCGCTGACGATCACCGAAATAACGGCATTCAGTGTGACCAATACCGCACACATGAAGAACAGCGGCGAAGAAAGCATATCCCGCAAAATTTCCTCCGCGCGCTTTTCCTGCTGCTCTGCCGGCTCCGCTTTGGTGATATATGTTGTATTTTCCACCATACTTTCATCTCCCCTAAAAGCAAAACCCGCTTCCGCGCAGCGGAACTACACCGTCCCGCCGCGGCCGGGAGCGGGTCGCGTTCACTTATTTTGTTTTATCGAGCCATGCCTGCGTTCTTCAGCATCTTATTAAACTGCAGAACAAGCAGACCATAAAGCACGTTGAGCGCAACGCTCGTCAGGCCGAGCGGAACACGGATCCAGCCGTACAGTACCGCATCGCCGAAAACGGAGAAGAACGACACCGCCGCCGAAATGAAGCAGATGACCGCCACAAACACGGAAGCCTTATTCGGAACCATGCCCGTCAGCATCGCGTTCTTCGCGCTGTTCAGCATCTTTATGACCTTTGCTTCGTAAATGATCTCAAAAATGAGCACGACAAAGCCGATGATGCAGGCCGCAATGAGTATGATGAAGAAACCGCTCATCATCTCATCCATGTAGCCGTAGTCACTGCCGGCAAGGGCAACACCGAAGATCACGGCAAGAACAACGCACAGCACCTCCGCAAGGCTCAACACAACAAGACTGATGATGCTGAACACCTTCATGATGGTGAGGCCGGCCGTTTTTGCCGCCGGAACACTCGGGTTTTTCGCAGATATGTACGTGATCCAGTACGCGGCAACCATTAAACCGCCTGTGATAAGCATACCGATGACCGTACCGACCGTGGTGCCGCTCTGCGCATCCGAAAGCGCACTGTACAGGTCGCCCGGCGAAATGATAAACTGCATTTCATACGGCAGGTTGCTGTAAATCTGATTTACGATATACGCCGGATCCTGCGGGAACAGATTTGCGATGATCTGAAACAGCAAATTTGCCGAAAAGAGAATCGCCGTAATAAGGAACAGCGGAGACGCGAAAAAGCTTTTCAGCACACCGTGCACGGGTGTAATCGGTCGCTGCACCGGGTATTGCACCGGCGGCTGCGCGTAATACTGCGGCGGCATCTGAAAATTCTGCGTGGGTGCGCCGTAGTTTTGCTGCGGCTGCACCGGCTGTGTGTACGTCTGCTGCTCGGGCTGTGCGGGCTGCCGCCGGCAAACGCACGGCGATCCGTCTTCGGGGAGTTTTCTTCCGCAATTTGTGCAATACATATTTTCTTTCCTTTCTGTTCTTCCCTAATTCTATCCTCATGCCCCGCCGTCAAGGCCGCACGGCAAAGGCAAAAGCATCAATGGTAGACCGCGACAATCTCGAGGTTCTCATCGAGCACAACAAGGTCTGCGCGCTTGCCGGGTGCAAGGCTGCCGATCTCGTTTTCCATGCCGATCTCCTTCGCCGGGGTCAGCGTCATGGCGCGCACGGCGGTCTCCAGCGGAATGCCCCAAGAAACGAGGTTCTTAAGTTCCGCGTGCAGGTTTGTAACAGAGCCTGCAATGGTGCCGTCCGGCAATGTCGCCTTGCCGTCCTTTACGGTGACCATATTCACACCCAGCATGCCTTGGCCGCCGTCTTCCACGCCGCTCAAACGCATCGCGTCGCTGATGACGCACACGCGCTCCGGCATGAGCTTAAACGTCGTGCGCACCACAGCCGGGTGAATGTGGATGCCGTCACAGATGAGCTCACCGCAGACGTTTTCGTTGTCGAACACCGCGCCCACAACACCCGGTGCACGGTGTGCAAGGCCGGACATCGCGTTATACAGGTGCGTCGCATGGGTTACGCCCTTTTTGAACGCGTCCACCGCGCCGTCGTAATCCGTTGCGGTGTGCGCAATGGAAACGGTGCAGAGCTTCGAGGCCTTTTCGACAAAATCGCCGCGCACGTCGCACTCGGGCGCAATGTCCACAAGCTTGATGATGCCGCCGCAGGAATCGTAATACTTCTTAAACACGTCGTAATCCGGCGCCTGAATGAACTCGTCGCCTTGCGCGCCCTTTTTCTTCGGCGAGATGAACGGGCCTTCAAGGTTCACGCCGACAATCTTCGCGCCTTCCTTGTCGTCCATGCAGGAGCGAATCGTCTCAAGCGCTTTCAAGATCTCCGCATCGGAAACGGTCATCGTGGTCGGGCAGAAGGACGTGACACCCTTCGTCAGCAGGAACTTCGCCATATTGCGCAGACCCTCTGCGTCGCCGTCGCTGGAATCTGCACCCGCGCCGCCGTGCACGTGAACGTCCACAAAGCCCGGCACAATGGTGTAGCCCGCGCAGTCCACAACGAGGTCTTCCTCTTTGTACGGCAAAGAATCCTCAAGGCGCACGATCTTGCCGTCTTCGATCTCGATATCCGCCTTGCGCAGGCAGAATTTGTCGTCCAGTACGTTTGCGTTGATCAGAAACATGTTAAAAACTCCTCTCCGCTGCGACAAAACCGCAGTTTTCTTTTCAATACATCTATACGTTTACAGCAGGCTCAGCAAAACGAGCAGCGTCACGCCCGGCACGCCAAGCACAGCGGATACCGCCACGCTGAGCCGGCTGACGGGAATATACACGCCGGTGTACGGCGCCGTAAAATACAAAACCGCCAGCGCCAGAACGCCCAGCATTGCCGAACCGATGAGCCTTTTGATTCCCCGCATACGCTCTCCCCCATTTTTATCCTGTCGGAAAAGCTTATGATGCAGGGGAATTTTTCATACCTTAAATGTCGAGCTTCTCTTTATCCGGCACGAAGTCTACCTTGCCGGTCGCAACGTAGGCGGAAGCCACGATAATCGGCAGCGGCGTGCCGATGGTCAATTCGCGCTTCGGACTGCGCTGTGTGATAAGGCCGTCGTACACAAAATCCTCGCCCTCGAACGCGTCGAGCGAAACAAAGCCCTCTACGCTGTTTTCGAGGCGCACAAACACACCGCGCATCGTCACACCGCTCACGGTGCCTTCAAAGTGCTCGCCGATGTGCTGACTCATGTACTCTGCCATGTAGCAGTCCTCGGCGTCACGCTCGGCAATGAGCGCGCGAATTTCATTGCGGGAGGATTCCGTCGCAGAGGTCTCGCAGAACTGCGCGTAGCGGCGGCGCACCTCTTCTGCCGGCATGCCTTCCACAAACGCGGAAAGCACGCGGTGAATGGACGTATCCGGGTAACGGCGGATCGGCGAAGTGTAGTGGCTATAATCGGAAAGCGCGAGGCCAAAGTGACCGGTCTCCTCCGTCGAATATCTCGCTTTTTCCATCGTGCGCAGCAAACGCTGAGAAACAAGCGTCTCGCACGGCAGGCCACGCACGCGGTCGAGGATCGCGGCGAAATCCTGCGTTTCGGGGTTCGGCTTTACGATCTCCTTGCACGGAACGCCCACGAGCTGCAACAGCGTCACAAGCTCCTCTACGCGCTTCGGGTCCGGGGTACCGTGCACACGGTAGAGGAACGGCAATTTATGGTCGAGCGAGAATTTCGCCGCCGCAATGTTCGCCGTCACCATCATCTGCTCGATGAGCTGCTCCGCTTCGCCGGAAACGCGCGGCATGATGTCGATACAAATGCCGTTTTCATCAAGAATGAATTTCGATTCGCCGCTGTCCAGCTCCATGGTGCCGCGGGCTGCGGAGTTCGCCTTCAAAATATCGGCAAGCTCCTTCGCCGACATCAAGGACTCCATGACGGGCGCATATTTGTTCAAAATCTCCTCCGATGCCGTGCCGTCCAGAATTTCGTTGACCTCGCTGTACACACCGCGCACCTTGGAATTGATGATCGTCTTTTTAAAATCGTACTTTGTGATGTGGCCCTCTTTGTCGAGCTCGATAAGCGCGGAGAAGGCCAGCTTGTCCGTGCCCGCGTTCAGGGAGCACGCGCCGTTTGAAAGCACCTCCGGCAGCATCGGAATCACGCGGTCGGCAAAATACACAGACGTGCCGCGGTTGATCGCCTCCTCATCGATAGCAGAGCCCTCTTTCACATAATGGGAAACGTCCGCAATGTGCACGCCCAGCGTGTAGCCGAAGTCCGTGCGTTTCACGGAGATGGCGTCGTCAAGGTCCTTTGCGTCCTTGCTGTCGATGGTGAAGATCGGCTCGCCGCGCAGGTCAAGGCGCTTTGCGTATTCTTCGTCGCTGATGGGCTCGTTGCCGACGCGCTCGGCTTCGTCGAGCACTTCCTGCGGGAAAACATGCGAAATGCCGTACTGCTCTACAATGGCGTCGGCGCAGACACGCGCCGTGCGGCCGCTGCCGAAGACCTTCTTCACGCTGGCATATGCCCAGTCACCGCGGTAATCCTGTTCCAAAGATGCCATGACCTTGTCGCCGTTTTTCGCGCCGTTTAAATCGCGCTCGCGCATACGTAAATTATAGCGAATGGCATTGTCCGGGATGAACTCAATGCCCTCATCGGTGATACTCACCGTGCCGGTCGTCTGCGCGGGCTTGTGCTCTACGATGCGGCGCACACGGCCGGAGGGGCCGCGGTCGTCCTTGCGAATGTCGCCGACGATGATCCTGTCGCCGACGAGCGCACCCTGCAAAGCGCTGCCGTGAATAAAAATGTCGTCACCGCCGCTATCGGGGCGCGCAAAGCCGAAATTCTTCGAGAGCGAAATGAGCGTCGCTTCCACGTCTTCGCCGACCGGAATAAGCTTCGCGTTGTGCTCGCGGTCAAGTAAAATCATGCGGCGGTCTTTTAAAGAACGCAGTGCATCGTAAAAAGCAAGCTTGTCGAGCACACCTGCCTTTTTCAAAAGCTGGCGTGCGCTCCAGTCGTGAATTTCCTCGCTGCGCATGGTCGCCAAAATCGTCTCTTCCATGCGGTTCAGGGGCGTATCGCGAATGTCGCGGCGGCGGTCGGAACGACCGTTTCTGCCCTGAAAGCCCTTGTTTCTGTCATTTCCCTTGTTATACTGTTTCATTATACCTATCCAATCTTCCACAATCACGCCCCGCCCGGTCCAAGGCGAAGCGGCGCCGAGTGCGCAAATTTCTTGTTTTGTTGATCTTTCTCGCCGAGCTACTGTTATGCACATACCGAGACAAATAAATTTTTCCGAGCTCTGCGGAGCTCGATCAAAGGTTTCACCTTTGGAATCTGATAAACTTTCTGAAGAAAGTTTAATCAAAGACTTTTGCGTCCGCTTTCACGTCAGCTTGTGCTTACTTCAGTGCTTTCACTTCTTCTCTGTAAATATCACCGCGCACGGCAAAGCTCTTGTACATATCAAAGCCCGTTGCGGCGGGGCACAGAGACACCACGTCGCCCGGCTCTGCGCTTTCTCTTGCAAGGCGCACGGCATCTTTCATGTTGTTTGCGTGCAGAATCACCGGCGCGCCGTCCTTGTAGTTTTCGGCACCGCGTACCGCAGCTTCGATCTTCCCCGCGGCCGGCGTTTTAAAGCCCTCAAGCGGTTTTTCGGGCGCGAGCAGCACGAGTGTCTTCACCTTGTCACAAATGACCTTACCCAGCTCGTCAAACGGCACCTTTTTGTCCGCACCGCCCGCAATCATAACGATCTTGAAATCATACAGCGAAAGCGTGCCGATCATTGCGCGGGACGGACTCGTTGCGATGGAGTCGTTATACCATCTCACGCCGTCCAGCTCGCGCACGAACTCCATGCGGTGCTCGACGCCGTTGAATTCTTTCGCGACAGTCCTGATAACCTCTTTCGAGACATCGCCCCACACGGCAGAAATCGCCGCAAGGTAGTTTTCGACATTGTGCTTGCCGGGAATGCGAATGTCGCTTTCCTCCATAATATATTCGTCGCCGAAGTAGATTTTGCCGTCCGCGCTGCACCACGCGCCGTTCGTCTTCTCTCTGCGGGAGAACATGTACGTCATGCCGCGCGTGTCAGCGGCACAGGCCGCCGTCAGGGCGTTATCTGCGTTCAAAACCGTGCGGCCGAACGCATTCTGGTGCAAAAGTACGTTCTTCTTCGCGTTCACGTACTCGTCCATATCCTTGTGCACGTCGAGGTGGTTCGGCGACAGATTCGTGATGACCGCGACATTCGGGCTGCGGCGCATGGAGATAAGCTGGAAGCTCGAAAGCTCCACCACCGCCACATCCTCGGGCTTTACATCACGGATCTCCGGCAGAAGCGGGCGGCCGATGTTGCCGCCGAGGTGCACGGTCTTGCCCGCCGCTTTCAGCATTTCGGCAATGACGGACGTTGTGGTCGTCTTGCCGTCGCTGCCCGTCACGGCGTAAATTTTGCACGGACACAGGTCGAAAAAGACTTCCATTTCGCTCGTCACGGCAACACCGTTTGCACGGGCCTTTTGCAGCTCGGGCAGCAGATACGGCACGCCGGGCGCGCGGAACAGCATGTCTTCGTCGATACTTTCAAGGTAGTCTTCGCCGCAGATGAGCTTTGCGCCGAGCTTTTTCAGCGCTTCGCCGTCTTCGCCCAGCGCCGCTTCGCTGCGCTTATCGCGCACCGAAACGGCTGCACCGTGGGCTTTAAACTGCTCAATGAGCGGCAGGTTGGAGCGCCCCACGCCGACAAACGTGATGCGCTTGCCGGAAAGAGACGCGTAAAATTCGTTTGCTGTCATAATTCGGAACTTTCTCCTTTATTTTAAAAAGGTGCGATAATCCTCCAGATTCTTGCGGAGCAATTCGGGGGTGTTTAAGGTATACGGACATTTCTTCATGCACTGGCCGCAGTGCTTGCAGTTTTCAATCAGCTCCATTTTCGCCTGCCACTCGGGCGTCAGCCATGCGGCGGACGGAGCGCGGCGCAGCATAAGCGACATGCGCGCGCACTGATTGATCTCAATACCGGCGGGACATGGCATGCAGTAGCCGCAGCCGCGGCAGAAATCGCCCGCGAGGGACTCGTGCTCTTTTTCGATGAACGCCGCAAGCTCGTCCGTCATCACCGGCGGGTTATCATTGTAGGAAAGAAACTCGTCAAGCTCTTTCTCGCGCTGTACACCCCAAATGGGCAACGTGTTCTCATACTGCGCAAGGTACGCATACGCTGCATCGCTGCGCGTGATGAGACCGCCGGAAAGCGCCTTCATGCAGATGAAGCCGACGTTCTTCTCCTTACATAGGTTCACGAGCTCAATGTCCTTTTCGCTCGCAAGGTAGCAGAACGGGAACTGCAGCGTTTCATACAAGCCGGATTCCACGGCTTCGCGCGCCACATGCAGGCGATGATTCGTGATGCCGATGTGACGGATCTTGCCCTGCGCTTTCGCTTCCAGCATCGCCTCATAAAGGCCTGTACCGTCGCCGGGCTTCGGGCAGAAGGACGGCGTGTGGAACTGGTAAATATCCACGTGGTCGGTCTTCAGCATGGAAAGGCTCGTCTCGAGGTCTTTCCAAAAGCCTTCAACGGTTGTCGAGGCCGTTTTCGTCGCGATGATGATGTCGTCGCGCACATCGGCAAGTGCCTGACCAATCTTATATTCGCTATCCGAATACGCGCGTGCGGTGTCGAAAAAGCGGATGCCGTTATCGTATGCTTTGCGCAGCAGCTTGCCCGCTTCTTCAACGGAAATGCGCTGAATGGGCAGCGCGCCGAAGCCGTTGCGATTGACCGTGATGCCGGTATTGCCGAGTGTCACTGTTTTCATAGTTTTCCCGTCCTTTCAAAATATACATACCCGAAAATTTCCTTTGGGCTTTATTCCGTGTCCGCCGTCATTTCCTGATAGCTTTTATATAAGTCAAAGTAAATGCCCTTTTTCTTCATAAGCTCCTGATGCGTACCGGCTTCTTCAATGCCCTTATCCGTCAACACCAGAATTTTCGTCGCGTTCTTGATGGTCGTCAAACGGTGCGCAATCGTGAACGTCGTTCTGCCCTTCGCAAGCTTTTCAAGCGACGCCTGCACGATACGCTCGCTTTCGTTATCGAGCGCACTCGTCGCTTCGTCTAAAATCAAAATCGGCGGGTTCTTTAAAAACGCACGCGCAATGGAAATGCGTTGCTTCTGGCCGCCGGAAAGCTTCACGCCGCGCTCGCCGACGTATGTATCGTAGCCGTTTGAAAGCCCCTCGATAAATTCATGCGCGCCCGCCATTTTGGAGGCCGCAATGACTTCTTCTTTCGACGCGCCCGGCTTGCCGTACTGAATGTTCTCAAACACCGAGCCGGAGAACAGGTACACGTCCTGCTGCACAAAGCCGATGCGGTCGCGCAGGGATTTCAGCGTCACCGTACGGATATCCTTGCCGTCGATGCGGATGGTGCCGGCAGTCGTATCGTAAAAACGCGGAATGAGGTTGCACAGCGTCGTTTTACCGCCGCCCGAAGGGCCGACAAGCGCGATGTTCTCGCCCGCCTTTACGTCGAGGTCGATGTCAGAAAGCACCTCGGTGCCGTCGTCGTTATACTTGAAGCTTACGTGGTCGAACGTCACGTCGCCCTTGACAATGCCGATATCTTTGGCGTCCGGCGCGTCGCTGATCTCGATGGGCGCGTCCATAACCTGAAAGAAGCGCTCCACGCCGCTCATGCCGCTTTGGAACTGCTCCGTAAACTGCACGATGCGGTGAATGGAATTGATGAGCGTTGTGATATACAAAAGGTACGCCACAAGCTGCGAGGGATCGATGGCGCCGTTCATCATGAAGATAGCGCCCGCAATGACGACCACGATATACATGAGACCGTCAAAGAATTTATTGGAGGCTTCAAAGCCGCCCATATACATGTAGCGCAGGCGCTTGATGTTATAAAAGCGCTGGTTGCCCTCTTCAAATTTCTTTTCTTCAAGCGGCTCGTTCGCGAAGGATTTCACCACGCGCACGCCAAGCAGGCTGTCTTCCACCTGCGCGTTGATCTCGCCGAGCTGCTGACGCTGGCTGCGGAACTGCGCCTGCATTCTCTTATTGAAGAACATGGCGGCCGCCAGCATAAACGGCAGCACCGCAAAAATAATCAGCGTCAGCGGCACACTCATCGTGCACAAAATCACAAATGCGCCGATGATCTTGATGCCCGCAATGAAAAATTCCTCCGGACAGTGATGCGCAAACTCTGTGATGTCAAACAGGTCAGTCGTGATGCGGGACATGAGCTGACCGATCTTCGTGTTGTCAAAATACGAGAACGAGAGCTTCTGCAGGTGTGCGAACATGTCGCGGCGCATGTCGGTCTCGATCTTTGTGCCCATGATGTGGCCGATAGACGCCATGAAGAACGTCGCGCCCACGTCGACGAGCTTTAAGAAAATGTACAGCCCTCCGATGCGCAGAATATAACTGAGCGTCAAAGACGCCAGGTCATTGATGCCGCGGTCCGTGATCTGCTGCACGATGATTGGCAGCGCCAGCTCGCATACGGTCGTCAGCGCCGCGCAGAACAGGTCGAAAATGAGGATCCACAGATACTTTTTAAAGTACGGCGCAAAACGGCGTATAAGACCCTTTTTGCCCTTATTTGTCACAGTTGCTTCCACAATACCCATCCTTTCTTTCGTCGGCGCAAAATCGTTTTCCGCACCGCGAAATTCCCCAAAAACTTATAATTTTATTTTATCACAGGCACATGGCCTTTACAAGACAGGAAGTTACTTCAAATGCAGTTTATCCGCCAGTTTTTCACCCTTCGGCAGCTGCACGATCTCCTCGCGCGTGATGGCTTTGGTAAACACTGCCGCCACGAGGTAAACGAGGATTGCAAGCAGAATAACCGGAATGACCGCGAACTTCTCACTCATAAAGCGCGTGAGCAGCAGATATACGGGGTACGAGACCGCACCCATAATGACAGAAGCAAGGAGCGGACGAATGCCCATGCGCACCACGCTCGGAATTTCCGGCAGCATACGGTGCAGCGCGATAAGATTCAGAATAATCATAACAAGATACGAAACGAACGTACCGACAGCAGAGCCCATGGCGTTGATCTCCGGGATACCGCACAGCACATACACAACGCCGATGCGTACCACCGTACCGACAATCATGTTGATGACCGGCACGTATACCTTGCCGACCGCCTGAATCATCGCATTCGTAGTGTAAAGTAAGCTCGCCGTGATGACCGCCGGTGCCATAACGGCGAGCAGCGGCGCGGTATTTGCCGCAAACTCCGGGCGGCTGTAAAGCAACAGGGAGCAAATGGGTTTTGCAAAAATGCACAAACCCGCGGCAGACGGGATGGCTACCATAAGCGTCATGCGCAGGGAGAGCATGGAAATACGGTTGATTTCGCGCTTTTCTTTTTTTGCGATCGCACCGGAAAGCATCGGCAGCACGATGGTAGAGATGGGCACGATGACGGCGTTCGGCAGGTCGAAATACTTGCGCGCCGTGCCGAGCCAGCCCTTCATAGCGATGGCGGAGTTCGCGTCCACACCGGCAGCGCCCTGCAAACGATACATCATCACGGAGGAATCCACAATGTCGAGCGCGCTCAAAAACGCAGAGCCGATGATGACCGGCACCGCAAAGGTCAGGATAGATTTCAAAATTTCACCAACACTCGAAACCTTCGGCTCAAAAGGTGAATAGCGCGTATCGCGCGATTTGCGGAAGTAGTACAGAAGAATGTACAAAACCGCGAAGAACGAGCCGATGGAAACACCGAGGATTGCGCCTGCCGCGCCAAGCTCCGGCAAGCCGGTGGTCTTCAGGAAATACAGTGCCAGCGCAATACCGACGAACAGTTTAATGAGCGACTCCAAAACCTGCGAGACCGCCGTCGGCGTCATGTTGGAACGCCCTTGGAAATAGCCACGCAAACACGACGAAAGGGACATGAAAAAACACATCGGTGCCAAGGCTGCAATGGCGTACATGGAGCGGTCATTTTGGTTCATGAGCATCGCGAACTGACGGGAAAACACCGCCATGACGATGCAGCCGACAAGACCGATGCCGGAGAACAGTGTGAATGCCACGCGGAAAATTTTATCCGCTTCGCGCTTGCGGTTCTGTGCATACGCCACGCTGACAAGGCGCGAAATGGCGACCGGTGTGCCGGAAGATGCCAAAACACTGAAAAATACAAAAATGTCATACGCCGTGTTGAAATGCCCCATGCCCTCATCATCGAGGAAATTCGCAAGTGGAATAGAGAAAAATATATTGATGAATTTGACGATAAACGTCGCTGCCGTCAAAATTGCGGTACCCTTTAAAAAGCTCTGGCCTTTCTGTTCCGTCTTCTGAGACAAATTGAAATCACTCCCATATCAAAATCGTAAATTGTCGCATTGAAACGCATTTAGGAAGCCTGAACAGCACACAAAATACGTACAGAATAGTATACCATACTTTCCCCCTGTTTCGCAAGGAAACGGGCTTAAAATGTGCGCGATGAAAGCAAAGATCCCCTGTGCAAAACGCACAGAGGATCCAAAATCACCCGATCAGCATTCTGCCCTCCGGCAGAACGGAACCGCTTTTCTTTTTGCGCATTAAAATCGCCACGCCGAATGAAACAGGGCCTACGCGGCCGATGAACATCGTCAGCGTCAGGGCAAGCTTTGCAAGCGGATGCAGCGTCGGGGTCAGGCTTGCGCTGAGGCCGACCGTCGCAAAGGCGGAAACGGCTTCGATCATCGCATCCAATATGGAAACACCGTGGTGCAGCGCTAAAATAAGACTCACGTTCAAAACGGAGACCACAAGGGCGAACGCCACGACCGTAAGGGACTTGTACACCATACCGGGGTCAAAACGGTGGCGTAGGAACGTAGTGGTGTCTTCGCCGCAAAGAGTGGATTTCACCGCCGCAAACAGTACCACAAGTGTCGTCACCTTAATGCCGCCCGCCGTGGAGCCCGGACAGCCGCCGATGAACATCAAGAACGACGTGAGAAGCTTTGCACCATCCGTTTCCTGCTTAATGCTGACGGAAGCAAAGCCTGCCGTGCGCGTGTTGACCGACTGAAAAAACGCCGCGTTCAGCTTTTCAAAGAAGTTCAAATCACGGTATGTATTGTTGTACTCAAGGATAAACAGCATCACCGTACCGAAAACCAGAAGCGTCAAAGATGCACGCAGGCAGACCTGCGCGTGAAAGCTCAGCTTTTCCACATGCTGCCGGTGCAGGCGCGTCGAGATTTTCTTGCGGTAAATATCCTGAAACACCACAAAGCCCGTGGAGCCGATGATGATAAGCATTGCAATCGTCAGTGTGACGAGCGGATCGCCGTTAAAGGCCGATAAACTCGAATTGCCGGGAATGAAGCTTAAAATATCGAAGCCGGCGTTGCAGAACGCCGAGACGGAGACGAACACCGAGGCCCATACGCCGAGCCCGCCATAGAGCGGCACGAAGCGAGCCATGAGCAGAAGCGCGCCGAGAGCTTCCACCGCAAACGTAAACGCAACCACGATGCGCAGCAGCGAGATGACATCCAAATTGCTGCCGCCGGCGCTTTCGCGGGCGAGTACAAGGTGGCGGATGCCGATGCGGCGGCGGACGAGCAGCGTGAGGCCCGTTGCAAACGCGGCAAGGCCGAGACCGCCGCACTGAATGAGCACAAGCAGAACGCCCTGCCCGAAATACGACCAGTGTATAAACGTGTCATACACGGAAAGGCCCGTGACACACGTGGCGGAGGTTGCCGTGAAAAGCGCGTCCACAGGGTTTGTGAACTGCCCGCTTTTCGCCGAGATCGGCAGCGTGAGCAACACGGTGCCGATAAAAATAAGGATCAAAAAGCTGACGACGAACATGCGCGTGGGTGACGTGCGCTTTACTATTTTTTGTAATCTGCTCGTTTTCATAAACTCCGACCGACTTTCTCCGGGCGCGCCCGGAACAGATTTATGCCAACATGAGTTCGCTGATCTTCGTGCGGCGCAGCGCCATCATCAGCGGCACGCCGAGCACATAGCAGACGATGAGCTCGCCGATGCCGACCGAAACGGCACCCGCGATGAAGCCTGCAAGGGAGAGATTGCCGAAAGCAAACGTGCCGTTATCCGCAAGGCAAGCCACTTCAAAGCCGACAATGAGGGCGTTGAAAATGACCGGCGGCAGCGGCGCCAAAACCGGGATCTCCTTCCAGCGAATGTTGCGTACAAGGTAAGAAAAAACGCCCGCGAGCAGCGTTGCAAGCGTGCCGAACACCCAGTCTACGACGCCGAGCGGACTTGCAAGGTTCGAGATGAGGCAGCCGACGGCAAGCCCGGGGATGGCGGCCGGCGTAAAGGCCGGGAGCACCGTCAAGGCTTCCGAAAAGCGGAACTGCACCGCGCCAAACGCCAGATTCATGGCGGCAGCGGCGTAAGTGAGGACAGCATACAGCGCCGCAATCACGGCGCTGAGCGCCAGAAAGCGGACTTTTGAGGTTTTCTTATTCATTTCAGCATTCCTTTCCGCGGTCCGGGAGCCGCCCCGGCCGCGCTAGTTTTGTTTAAGGTCAGGATGTCACGACTGACCGTGCTGCACAAATGGGCGTACAGCAACAGGATATAGCATAAGCAATTTAGGACGAAAAGTCAAGCGTTTCGGGAATATTCTACCGATTATTGGAAAATGGCGGATTTGTAATCGAAATTTTGTTCTTTTTTGAGCATGGATAGGCGGTTTTCATGGACATTGTTGATTACATAAACGAAGTTGACCGCCGTAATCGTGAATATGCAAAAAGCTCCTGCCCGCAGTGAAACGCGGGTAGGAGCTTTGTTTTGCTGAATTTACTTTAAATTACTCTTTGGAGATGTCGGTGCCGAAGTATTTTTCGGAGAGAGCGGTAAGGGTGCCGTCCTCACTCATTTCCTTCAGCGCGTCGTTAACGGCTGCGAGCAGCGTTGCGGTGTCGTCGCCCTTACGGATCGGAATGGCAACCTTTTCGACTTCATCGGAGAACGTAGCAATCTTGATGTTCGCTTCCGGGTGCTCCTTTACGTAGTCTGCGAATACGACTTCTGCGTTCAGGGTCGCATCGATACGGCCGGAGAGCAGAAGCTCGATGGTCTGGTTGAGGTCGTCCACGCCCGTAACCGTTGCGCCGTGGGCTTCTGCCTGCGTTGCATAGGTGCTGGAAATGGTGTTGGCAGTCGTTTTGCCCTCGAGATCTTCCATGGAGTTGATCTCATCGTAACCGTCGCGCACGATAACAGCGGTGCGGTTATATGCATACGGGGTAGAGAAGTTGTACTTTTCCGCGCGCTCTTCCGTGACGCCTACGCCGTTGACCATGATGTCATAACGACCGTCATCAAGACCGGCAAGCAGGCCGTCCCACTCGCCCTCGACAAAGTTGACCTCTACGCCGAGCTTTTCTGCGATGTTCTGCGCAACTTCTACGTCATAGCCGACAAGATTATCATCGGCATCATGGTATGTCCACGGCGCCCAAGTGCCTTCCATCGCAACCGTGATGGTGCCCTTTTCCTTGATCTGCGCGAGCAGGTCGTTTTCTTCCGCTGCGGAAGACTCGCTTTCTGCTTCGCTCGATGCAGAGGAAGCATCGCTGCTTGCCGCACCGGACGTTGTGCCGCCCGAGGAGCAACCCGTAAGCACGACTGCCGTGAGCATCAGCACAGCCATAAGTAAAGAAAGTGTTCTTTTCATGTTCTCTTACTCCTTTGCTTAAGTAGGATAAATATGGATAACGGACTGACAAAAATCAATCCATGTCTCCCTGAATGGTGCGCAGGAACGCTTTTGTGCGTTCCTCCTTCGGGTTCTCGAAAAATTCTTTCGAGGAGCCTTGCTCGACGATAACGCCGTCTTCCATGAAGATGACCTTGTTTGAGACCGTGCGGGCAAAGCCCATTTCATGTGTGACGACGAGCATCGTCATGCCCTCGTTCGCGAGGTCGCGCATGACGGAAAGCACTTCGCCGGTGAGCTCCGGGTCAAGCGCGCTTGTCGGCTCGTCGAAGAAGATAATCTCCGGGTTTGTCGCAATGGCGCGGGCAATGGCAACGCGCTGCTGCTGGCCGCCGGAAAGCTGCGAGGGGTAATAATCGTAACGGTCGGAAAGACCGACCTTGTCGAGCGCTTTTTTGCCGATCTCAACGGCTTCCGCCTTGTGCATTTTGCGGGCGACGATGAGACCCTCTGTGACGTTCTGCAGCGCTGTTTTGTTCAAAAACAGGTTGTAGTTTTGGAACACGAACGCCGTTTTGCGGCGCAGGCGCGCAATCTCTTTTTTGGTGATCTTATCGAATTCGAATTTTTCGTTATCAAAAATCAAGGTGCCGCTGTCGGCTTTTTCGAGGAAGTTTATGCAGCGCAGGAGGGTTGTTTTACCGGAGCCGGACGGTCCGATGATGGCGACCACATCGCCCTGCTCCACGTCGAGATCGACGCCGCGCAGCACATGCAGCTCGCCGAAGGATTTTTTAATGTCCAGAATTTGCAGCATAACTCAGCCCTCCTTGTGTCCGTAAGACGCGAGCTTCTTTTCGCCAAAGCGCTGCACCCAAGTGAGCACCGTGGAGAAAATGAGGTATATGAGGCCGACCTCAAGGTATAAAAGCAGCGGCTCATACGTGCGCGCCACGATGCGCTGTGTGACCATGAACATTTCCGTTACGGTGATGTTCGCCGCAAGGGAGGTGTCCTTGACCATGGAGATGAGCGAGTTGGAAAGCGGCGGGAACGCCGTGCGCATGGCCTGCGGCAGCACGATGCGGAAAATGGTCTGAAGGTAGGTAAGCCCCACGCACTGACCGGCTTCAAGCTGACCCTTCGGCACGGATTCAAGCGCAGCGCGGATGGTCTCGGCACAATACGCGCCCTCATTCAGGGAGAACACGATAACTGCCGCCGGAAACGGATCGAGCAAAACGCCGATGCGGGAAAGGCCGAAGAACACAACGAACAACTGCACAAGCAGCGGTGTGCCGCGGAAGATCCAAATGTAAAAACGCGCAATCTGCTTTAAAACCTTCACGTTTGCGAACTGCACCAGCGCCATAATGACCGCGATAATGAGTGCAAAGGTGAACGAAATGACAGTGAGCGGAATGGTGACCGTCAGGCCGGGGATGAGAATTTTCGGAAAGGAGTCTATAAAGAGCTCCCATAAACGTCCGCTGAACATAGCTTTTGTTCTTCCCTCTTTCTGAAAACGAATATCAATACAAATATACGCCCTGTACTTTACTTGAAGTTTAGTATACCCGTGATGGGTTAAAATGTCAAATACTTATAATGGATTGAACCACATGCTTTTCGGGCATAGTATACCTTTTTCGTATGGTTTCAAATGCAACTGAAAAATATTGAAAGTTTTTGATCGACCTTTTTTCAAAAAGGTCGTGGGGTCTTGGGGCAAAGCCCTGAGTCGAGCTCCGCAGAGCTCGAAATCCTTTTGCCTAACAGAAGATCAGGAAAATAGCAAAACCGTCCAGTGGACGGTTTTGCGCAAGAAACCCTATCAAGGGGGTTCTTGAACGGCGAGGAAAGCGAGCCGTTAGAAAAAGTTTTACACATGCAAAAAGGGACAGCACAGAACTGTCCCTTTTCGAGTATTCAACTTTTGAATTTAAATCGGTTTAAAACTCACACCGTGTAAAAACGGAACCACTTTAAGGACGTCTGCTTTGTGAAGACGATACGCAGCTCGGTGAGTCCGGCTTCGGCGGCGACATCGCACGTAAACGACGTGGACTTTGTGAGGCTGCCGGTGCCTGTGCCGCCCGCTTTGCCGAGAACTTTTCCGGTCTTGTTATCCGCAAGGAGGATCTCCACGTCGCCGGAGGGCGCGCTCATGGCGCACTCGAACGCGTTGCAGCCGGTGAGATCCATGTTCTTATATACGAGGAAGCTGCGGAAATCCTTCGCTTCCACATACGTTTCGCCGTCGCGCTTATCCGTGAGGAACGTAACGCCGCTGTAATCATCGGCATCGATGGCTTCCTGCTTGAAGAAGCCCGGTCGACCCGGGAACGCTTCGCCTGCAATCTCCACGTCGGCGGTAAGGCGAATGTCGTCGCTCGCCGCGCCGACTTCCATTTTATACACGCCGCTTTCGACCGTGTAGATCTTTCTGCCGTTGCGCCAAACGGCAAGGTCGTCGATCTTGAAGTTCAGCGTAACGGTGACGGTCTCGCCCGCCTTGATGTGCACGCGCTTGAAGGCTTTGAGTGCATGGATGGGACGCACACGCAGGGAGCCCGGCAGGCTCATGTAAAGCTGCACCACTTCGTCGCCGTCAAGAGCGCCGGTGTTCTGTACGTTTACAGTCGCGATGACTTCGCCGTTTTCCTGCTTAACGGTCAGATTGCTGTATGCAAAAGTCGTATAGCTGAGGCCGTAGCCGAACGCGTAGAGCGGCTTGCCCCTAAAATAGAGGTACGTCACATGGTTTTTCGCGATGTCGTAATCGTCAAGCGCGGGGAGATCACGAACAGAACGATACCACGTGGTCGGGGTGCGGCCGGCGGGATTGTTTTCGCCGAAGACGGTCGCGGCAGCAACATGGCCGAGGCACGGGCCGAGGTGCGTGGAGCACAGCACGGCTTTGGCGGTGTCCTTCTCCTTGTTGATGGCGAACGGATAGCCCGTGACGAGGTACAGTAAGGTACTCTCGTTTGCGGCCGCTGCGGCGTTCAGGAGCGCGGTCTGGGCTTTCGGCAGGCGGATATCCGGACGGTCATACTCCTCGCGCGCGTTGATGAGCGGCTGGTTACCCGCGCAGACGATGACGTGGTCGGCGCGTTGCGCGAGCTCTGCTACGCGCTCTGCGCCGGAGGAAACGACTTCCAGTGTAAACTGCTTGCAGGGGCAGTCACCGGAGCCGGCCTTTGCAACGAGCTTATTTTCGTCGTTTACGGACACAGCGCGGTGCTGCCAGGTATCGAGGTACAAAACGCCGTCTTCTTCCTTGGCATACAGCAGTTCTTTCACGAACCAGCCGAATACCACGTCTGCCGTGCAGTTCATGCCGGGGTCGATGGTGACGGCGTTTTCGTCCTGCGGGGTCTCGTCGAAGAAATTTTTGTCCTCGGTGAGGTACTTGCCGGTGCGCACGCTGCGCAGCGTCCATGCACCGAAGTCCCAATCCGCGCGTTCAAAGAGGTCGGCGGTGTTCTCGTCGGCATCGGCATATACCGCGCCGTTTTCGGCGATGCGCAGGTACTTGCCGGTTTTTTCGGAGCGGATACGCACGCGGTCAAAGCCTTCATCGAACAGTACGCGGTCTTCGCCGAGCTTTTCTCTGAAGCCCTTGACGACCGGCGTTTGGTTCGGCGCATAGCCGCAGTACCAGCAGGTGTAGTTCTCATTTGCGAGCGGGCCCACAACCGCGACGGTACACTTGCCGTCGTCGGTTAAAGGCAGCATACCACGGTTTTCAAGCAGGATAACGGATTCCTCCGCGGCTTTCACAGCGAGCGCCTTGTGCGCGGGGCTTGCGAGCTTTGCGGGGTCAATGTGCGCATAGGGGTGGTCTTCATCGAAATCACCGAGCTTAAAGCGCAGCAATAACGTGGAATACACGGCTTTATCGAGGTTTTCTTCGGTGAGGTAGCCTTTTTCGAGCGCTTCGCGCACGGCAGGGTCAACCATGGAGCGGCTGTCGAGCATCATATCCGCGCCGACGCCGAGGATGTCGCCCATAGACTGCGCGTGGTTTTCATACGTACGGTGCGCGGCGACGTTCTGGCCGAAATCGCCGCCGTCGCTGACAGCGAACGTCATGCCCCACTCTTTTTTACAGATTTCCGAAACGTCCGGGTTGTTGACGCCCTCTACGCCGTTGATGCAGTTGTACGCCGTCATAAGGCCCGGCGCGCGGCCTTCGCGCACGGCGGGCTCAAACGCTTTTAAGTAATACTCGTGCTTTAAGCGCGGGGTGATGTTCGCGTTCGTCGTCTGGCGTTCGTTTTCGTAGTTATTGGCGTAGAAATGCTTGAGCAAAGGCGCGGTCTTCAAATATTTCTCGTCCTTGCCCGTAAGGCCGCGGCAGTAGGCGGCGCTCATTTTACCCGTAAGACACGGGTCTTCGCCATAGGCTTCTTCGTTTCTGCCCCAGCGCGGGTCGCGCTCCATATCGATGGTGGGTCCGAAAAGCTCCAGAGAGGACGGTCTTTCTTTCATATCGTGCGTGATGCGCGTTTCGTCGCCTGCCATGTCGCCGAGCTGCTCCATGAGGGCATCGTCAAACATGGCCGCCATGCCCCACGGCTGCGGCAGAATGGTGGTTTCGCGCTTCTGGTCGCGGTTTACAACGCCGCGCGCGATCTCGGTGCCGATGTGTGTCTTTTTAATGCCGAGGCGCGGAATATCATCGAGCTGCGACGTGATCATGCCGACCTTTTCTTCGCGCGTTAAGCGGGAGAGCAGGTCTTTTGCGCGCTCTTCAAACGGCAGGGTGTTATCTTGAAAACGGTATTTCATGCGAAACTCCTTTCAAAACTCGTTATTTTATAGAAAGCATGCCGCACAAAGCGGGGCTCTATGCGGCAGCATTTCAGTACGTATCAGAACCAGGAATCCGTATAGCTGGCTTTTTTCGTTTCTTCGCTCGGGGCGGGTGCGGCAACGTGCAGCACAGGCGTTTCCGTGCAGTTTTCCACACGGAGCGTCTTCGGCTCGTTCGGGTAGAGCGTAACGTAGTTATCATCGTAATGCACGCGGTCGTCGCTCGTCATGAGGTACGCAAACGGCGTGTACACGCTCGCGCGGATCGTCACGAGCAGATCGTTGCCGTCCTGCTCCACCTTTTCAATCTTTGCGTCGCTTTCCGGGAAGACGTAATCACGGTAATACGCACGCAGGCTGTCAGCGGTGTCGAAGCCCTCGGCGCTTACAAAGAAGAAGCCGTGCTTCAAATCATTGCAGACAGAAATGTGGAACTGCTGCATGGAGTGCGGAGCGACCTTGAGCGTCTTTGTGCAGAGGCTGTCCGTCTCGCCGGTGAAGGTCATGTAGCCGCAGTGAATATCCGCCGTGAACGCTTCGGGCGTTTCGTTGATGACGGTCACTTCTGCGCCGCCCTCACACGCGCGGATGATGAGCTTTTTCGTTGCAAACGCGCGCTTTAAGAAATAGAACGAGATCTTTCTCGTCAGGTAATAATCGATGATCGTCCAGCCTGTCTCCGGCCAGCAATCGTTGTACATCCAGATGAGGTCGCCTGCGCCGTACGGCTTGCGGCGCATGGCTTCGGCAAGCTCGGCGTACAGAAGGCCCTGCATGATTCCGCTGTACAGCAGATAGCCGTGTTCATCGAGGGTTTTGAACTCCGTCAAATGGCGGTCAATCGCGCCGTCGATGTTGCTGCGCTTGCGGTCAAACTCGCCGTGGTGCTTCCAGATGGGGTTATCGAAGCGCATTTCGGTGCCGTCGAGGTAACGGCGAACGGTGCTTTCCATCTGTGCGCCGAAGAAGCCGTATTCACTGGAGAAGCGCGCCGGGATGCGGTCGAACGCCTCAAGCTCATAGACAAACTTGAACTTCGTTTTCGGGTGACGGCCGAAGAACGACCATGCGTGTACGTCGCCCTGTTCGCTCTCGTTGGCGCGGTCGCCGAAGTACGGCGAGGACGGCATATACGGAACGAGCGGGCTGTTGCGGTGCACGGCACGCGGCTGAATATAGTTGAATATTTTCTCGCCGTAGAAGCGCTCCGGCTTGATGGGCGCCGGGAACCAATCGGTGTAGGATTCCGCAATCTCGTTGTTGCCCGTCCAGATGGCCATGCAGGGATAATGTGCAAGGCGCTTTGTCTGGTACTCGGCTTCGCGCTCCGCCTCAAAGAGGAAATCGTTTTTGTGGTCGGGGTAGAACGCGCAGGCGTACATAAAGTCGTGCATCAGCAAAATGCCGTACTCCGAGCAATATTCATAGAAGCAGTCCGGCTCATACGTGCCGCCGCCCCACATGCGGAACATAGTGAAGTGCGCCGCCGCGCCCTCGCGCACGAGGGTCTCGTAGCTTTCCTTCGGAGTGCGCAGATAAAGGGAATCCGTCGGCACCCAGTTGCCGCCCTTGCAGAAGATGCGCACGCCGTTCACCTTAAAGAAGAAGTTGCGGCTGCCGTCTTCGAGCTTAGAGGTATCGAGCTCCAAGGTACGGATGCCGATCTTCTTCGGCTGCATCTCGTGCAGGATGCCCTTTGTGACGCAGCAGGCTTTAAAGGTATAGAGGTTCTGCGCACCGTAGCCGTTCGGCCACCAGAGCTTCGCGTTTTTGATTGTGACGCGTTCCTCGGCGAAGTTCACGCCGCCGACGAGCATGAGCGTCTTTTTGCCGGTATAAACGGTTTTGCCCTCAAATTCGAGCGTATAGGTAAGCTCGCACTCGGCGCTTGAGACCATGTCGGATTTTTCGATTTCGAAGTGGAACTCCACTTCGGCGTCATCGCCGTCGAGCTTTAACGTATCGACGCGGGACGCGATGACCTGCGCACCGCTGAACGCTTCAATCTCGATGGAGCGGCCGATGCCGCAGGTGGGCACGGGCTGACACCAGTCCCAGCCGTAGGTAAACTGCGGCTTGCGGGTGTAGACACGCTGGTCACAGATGGCGTTTTCACTTGCGCAGTAGAACGAAACGGCGTCGCGCGGATAGTGCAGCTCCATGCCGGAGGTGAGGCGGATGACGAGCTGGTTTTTGCCGACGTGCAAAAAGCGCTTGATGTCTTCGCTGAACGCGCAGAACGCGTTTTCGTGGTGCGCGGCGGGCATGCCGTTTACGATGATATCCGCATTGAAATCGAGCATTTCAATGTTGAGGCGCACGATGTCTTCGTTCAGCATCTCCTCTGTGACGTCAAAATCGCGGACGAGCCACCAGGAAAGATCCTTGATCCACTGGTTTTTCTTTGTGTTTTCCTTCAAAAAAGGTTCTTCTACGATGCCGTTTTCGATAAGGGCGGTGGTGACGTCGCCCGGCACGGTCATGGAGATAAAGCCGTATTTAGAAGGGAACGCATGATTCGCTTTATCCGTCATCACGTGAAAATGCGGGTTCGGGTCTTTTAAGAACTCTGCCTGTTCTTCTTCGGAAAGGTCTTCAAGCTTTAAGAACGCCGGCAGCGTTGCGCGCACGGGGGCTGCGTCCATTTTACGCAGCACTTCGTTGTAGCGCTCTGCCGTAACGTCCATAAATTCGCCGCGCAGCTTCCACGCGCCGGCAAGAGACAGTTTGCTCATTTTTTTACAACTCCTTCAGGGTATTTGCACAGGCGTATATTTACCTTTCTTTGCATTGTAGCCGATGCAAAGCGAGAATTCAATAGCTTTTGCAAATTTCATATAGAGAAAAAACCGCACATTTTCTCGCAAACATGCACAGTTTTTTCGCGGCTTATTTTTGCATAAGAAACAAAATGGGAGAAGCCCGAAAGCTTCCCCCATCTGTATACATTTTAATCGAGATCAGATCAATCGATTACGCTTCGCCGTGAGCAGCGAGGTACTCTTCCATCTGAGCGCTGAGCTCTGCATAGTCCTCGTTTGCTTCAGCAAGAACGTCCTCGAGGCCGAGGCTGTTCAGCGTTGCAACATAGTTGTCCCAATCGTCGATGGATTCCTGACCGGCGATGACACCCCAGAGGTACTGATCCTTCTCAGCCTCGATGTCAGCGCTGCACTCCGTCCAGGACTCGAAGGAAGCCGGATCCTTCCACTCAACGAGGTGAGCAGCAGCATAGCGGCTGTTTTCGCCGGACTTTTTGAACAGAGCGGTCGTCTCCGGAGTATTGGAGATGTTGCACTCGTCCTTACGGTTCATGAGGTTATCGAACAGCTTGAGGCCGATATTCTTAGAGGTGTTTTCCTCGGAGTCCGGGCCAACGATAGCGACATACTGGCCGTTCTCGTCGTACTTGTAATCGGTGCCTTCGATACCAAAGCGGCGTGCGATGTAGTTATCGGAATCGCACATGTCGTCCCAAGTTGCATACAGTCTTTCCGGATCGGAAGCTGTGTTGGTGATTGCGAAATATGCCCAAGCAGCGCTTGTAGCCGGGTCTTCCTGCGGGTTGCCGTTGGAACCCTTGACCATGTCGATCGGTACCCACTTAGCATCCGGGTTGGAAGCATAGAAGGACATCATCGGAGCAGAGTCCGGGTTGTTCCATGCGCACCAGCTGTACGTTACGCCGAAGCCGCCGTTTGCCATCTGCTCATCACGGTCGGTATCCTGCGTGATGTTCGGGGTGATGTAGCCCTTTGCATACAGATCAGCAACGTCGCTAACCCAGTTCTTGGTGCCCTCGTTAGCCGGGCCGTAGGTGACAACGCCGTCGTCATCTACGCAGAAACGGCTGTAATGAGTCTGGTCATAGGACTGGATCCACGGCCAGAAGGAACGGAAGTCGTAACCGTCGCCGCCGAGGCCGTAGGTGTCGTTCTGACCGTTGCCGTCCGGATCATCCTCCGTGAAAGCGCGGAGCACTTCGTTGAGCTCTTCGATCGTGGTCGGAGCCTTAAGATTCAGGTTATCGAGCCAATCCTGGCGGATCCAGAGGTTCTCGCAGGACGGTTCAGCAACGTCGCCCGGGATTCTGTAAATGGAGCCGTCGGCCTCAGATGCATAGAAGAGGGTCTTCGGGTCCATCTTGTTGTAGTAGTCGCGGATAACGGTGTACTTATCCATGTAAGCGGAGACATCGTCCAACAGACCTGCCTTCACCCACTTGTTGTACTCGGTATCCATGGTCCACCACCACATGATGTTCGGCATGTCGTTGGATGCCATCAGCAGGGAGATCTGGGACTGGCCGTCAGCCCAACCCGGGAGAACAACGAGATTGAACTTAACGTTGTACTTTTCCTCAAGCTCCTTCTGAACGCGGCTGTCAGCTGCGGTGAAGCCGGTCATAACTGCAACGGAAACGTCCATCGTTTCGCTCTGGTTCAGAACGTCGATCTTGTCGCCGGTCGCAGCTGCGCTGCTGTCGGTAGAAGCAGTGCTGCTGTCGGTAGAAGCAGTGCTGCTCTCGGTGGAAGCCGTAGAGCTTGCGGAAGAATTGCCGTTGCTGCCGCACGCTGCAAATACGCTTACGCTCAGTGCAAGTGCCAGAACAACGGATGCGATTTTCTTCATGTTCATGACTAAAATCCTTTCTTTGGAAATATGATAATATAGTTTTCCGAAGCCATGCTTCGGGACAACCCAAAAGAGTGCGGGCTTAGCCCTTAACGCCGCCGATCATAACGCCCTTAACGAAGTACTTCTGCACGAACGGGTACACGATGAGGATCGGCACCGTAGAAACCACGATGGTACCGGCCTTGATTGTCTGTGCGTTGGTATTCGTCTGCGCCATAACGTTGACGCCTGCCTGCTGCATTGCCTGCTGTGTATTCGTCAGCATGTTGCGCAGAACCGCCTGCAGAGCCCACTTATCAACGGAGCGGATATAAAGGACCGTGGAGAAGTAGTCGTTCCAGTAGCCAACCGCCGTGAACAGCGCGATGGTGGCGATGGTCGCCTTGGAAAGCGGCAGGATGATGGAGAAGAAGATGCGCAGGTCGGTTGCACCGTCGATGCGGGCAGATTCTTCAAGGCTTTCCGGAATGGAAAGGAAGAAGCTCTTCATGATGATGCAGTTGTATGCGCTTACGAGACCCGGCAGGATCAGCGCGAGGATATTATCCATAAGGCCGATATTCTGGATGAGCAGGAAGCTCGGAATCATACCGGCGGAGAAAATCATGGTGAAGAGGACAAGCGTCATCAACACTTTGCCGCCGCGCAGTCTGGACTTAGAAAGCGGATAAGCGGTCATAGCGGTGAGCAGCGTGCCCAGTGCCGTACCGGCAATCGTGACGATGATCGTGGTACGGAAGCCCGTGTAGATGTTCGGGTTTTTAAATACGGATTTATAAGTATCCAGATTAAAGCCCTTCGGCCAGAGGAAGATGCCGCCCTTCATGGATGCTTCAAGGGAGCTGAAGGAAAGCATGATCTCATGCCAGAACGGATACAGCATGACGAGGCAGAGCAGCGTAAAGAACGCGTAGTTGAATACGGTAAAGATCTTTTCGCCTGTGGAGGTTTTGATTTTGTTCTTTTCCATGTTCATAACCTCCTTACCAAATACCCTCGTTGCCGGTCTTCTTGGCAACAAAGTTGACGATGAGGATCATGACGAGAGCGATGACGGATTTGAACATGCCCGCTGCGGTAGAGAAGGAGTAGTCTGCCTTCTGGATACCGATACGGTACACATACGTATCGATGATATCGGCTACGTCATAAACCAGTGCGGAATACAGCATGAAGATCTGGTCGAAGCCTGCGTTTACAATGTTGTTGCAGTTGAGGATCAGCATGATAACAATCGTCGGGGTAATCGCCGGCAGCGTGATGTTGATCATCTGCTTCCACTTGCGTGCACCGTCAATCTCGGCTGCTTCGTAAAGCTGCGGGTCAACACCGGACAGCGCCGCGAAGTAAATAATCGTGCCCCAGCCCATCGTCTTATAGATGTCGGTGATAATCAGCATCGGGACGAAGAGCGCCTTGTCGGTAAGCACCTGCAGGTCCTTGCCCGTGATGCTCTTGAGGAGCGCGGTGATGAGGCCCGTGGACGGATCGAGGAAATTCATGATGAGACCGGCCATAACAACCCAAGAAATGAAGTGCGGCAGATAAAGGAGTGTCTGCGCCACTTTCTTAAACTGCATGTTGCGCATCTCGTTCATCATCAAAGCGAGGATGATCGGAATCGGGAAACCACATACCATCTTCAAAATGGAGATGTAGAGGGTGTTGTAGAAAGTCTGCATGAACGCCGGCTTATTGAAAAGCTTGATGAACTGGTCAAAGCCTACCCATGTGCTGTTCCACATGTTGTAGGGGTTGAAGTCCATAAAAGCAATCACATTGCCGAAGATCGGGATATAGCGGAAGATGAGCATGAAAAGCATGCCGGGAAGAATCAGAAGATACAGCCACTTGTCGCGGACAACATCTTTTTTAAAGCGCTCCCAGCCGCTCAGCTCATACGCCGGCTTTGCCGGTTTAGCTGCTGCTGCCATACGGTATAACCTCCTAAAAATATTGTGATGACCGCGCTTTCAATAAGAAAACACAAGGCTGTTTTTGCCCGAGGCAACACCCGAATAACAGGTTTCCCCCGTGTCGCTGAAACATACCGAAACTTGTCCCCTTTTCTGTGGAACCGCTGCCATAGAAAAAGAGACACGAACAAAACAAGTTAAATGATTTGCTTTGTATTTGGTGCATCTTACAAAAACGCGGTATATCATTTTGTTTGCATTTGTGATTTTATCACCCTCTTTTGTGAATGTCAACAACAAAAATAGCCTATACTCGGTTTTTTACCCAAATTTGTCATTGGTTTTCGGTTTGTACATCTTGCCTAATTTTTTTTGATCTCGATTTCCACTCCATACAAGTTTGTGTAAGCGGTTCCATATTTTTCATGCGTTTTCAAAAAACAACAAATTACTAAATTCGCAGAATTCATGAAACCGCTTTCACAACTCTTGCAGTTATTCAACTGTATTTCACTGGTTTTTTCAAAAATTTCGGAAATTTTGCAGGAATATTTTTTGTTCAGTCATTTCGATAGATTTAGGGCAATTTCATTTTCCTGTGCAAGTTGAAATAATATAAACATACCTTTACTTTTATTGTCAAATCATATTTATCTTTTAATCAAACAATTTTCGAGTTGTACATCGTAACGACGTATCAAATTACAATTTTGTAATTTTTTAAAATTGTCTTCAAAAAGGCGAAAAACTTCATTCATATTTGCTTCTTCCCCCTCTGACCCGAAAATACGCAGGATGCCGTCTTGTAACTTTCCTAATTCACATTTTGCACGCCATCTCCCGTTTCGGGCGCTTGACGGCAGAGTAAAAACGCAGTACAATTATAGTGAAATGACCTGCACAGCAGGCAAACGGACAAGAAAGGATTGAACCTATTATGGCACTTAAAGTCGGCATTCAGCTTTACTCCGTGCGCGACGAAATGAAAAAAGACCCGATCAACGCGATCCGCCAGGTCGCAGAGATTGGTTATAAGAACCTTGAGTTTGCAAGCTCCAACGCAGATACAGACCCGGGCGTAGGCTTCGGCGTCAGCGTTGAGGACATGCAGAAGCTTTTAAAAGAGACCGGCGCAAACCTCATCAGCGGCCACATCCGCCCCATCAATGAGGAGACCATCGACCCGATGATCGCGTATCACACGCAGGTGGGCACGAAGTACCTCGGCCAGTCCGCAGACTTCTACACCGGCTACGACCAGCTGATGGAGCGCTGCGAGTATTACAACTGGGCGGGCAAAAAGCTCTCCGAGCACGGCATCAAGTTCCTCATCCACAACCACTACCACGAGTTCCAGAAGCTGAACGGCAAGGAAATTCTGTTCCACATCATGGACAATACCGACCCGAACTACGTCAGCTTTGAGCTTGATACGTTCTGGGCAATGCGCGGCGGCATGGATCCGCTCGCTGTTATGGACCGCCTCGGCAACCGCCTGAAGCTCATTCACCAGAAGGATTTCTCCAAGACCTCCGATTCCCCGATCAACCTGTGGACAGTCAACGACCCGAACGTGCTCGTCACGTGGGACAGCTTCGGCAAGGGTTCCGACCACAAGGATTTCTGCGAAATCGGCACCGGCATCATGGACATCCAGTCCATCATTAACAAGGGCAACGAGCTTGGCGCAGAGTACATTGTGCTTGAGCAGGATCACACCCAGCTGACCCAGATGGAAAGCGTCCGCATCAGCATGGACAGCTTCCACAAGTTCTCCGGTCTGGATTGGTAAACCTTTTCTGAACTTAAAAGGGTATCTCGGCGAAAACCGAGATACCCTTTTTTATTTGCCTGTACCGTACATTTCGTCCATTTCATTTTCCTTTGCAATGCGCAGCAGGCGGTTGTATTTTGCGGTGCGGTCGCTGCGGCACGGCGCGCCGGATTTGATGAACCCTGCGTTTACGGCAACGGCAATATCCGCGATGCTTGTGTCCTCCGTTTCGCCCGAGCGGTGCGACATGACGATCTTCATGCCGTTCTCCTTTGCAAGCTCCACGGCGGCGAGCGTTTCCGTCAGTGTACCGATCTGGTTCGGCTTTACAAGCAGTGCGTTTGCGGCCTTGCGCCCGATGCCCTCGCGAATTCGTGTCGAATTCGTAACGAACAGGTCATCGCCGACAAGCATGATTTTTTTACCGAGCTTTTCGGTAACGGTTGTCCACGCGGGCCAATCCTCTTCGCCGAGCGGGTCTTCAATCGAGCAGATGGGGTACTTTTCGCACAGCTTTTCCCAATACGCGATGAGCTGCGCGGAGGTGTATTTTGTGCCGCGCTTCGGCAAAAGATAGCCGTCGTTCGCCGCCCATTCGCTCGCAGCCGCGTCAAGCGCAATCTTCACCTCGTCCGTCGTGTAGCCCGCGCTCGAAACGGCCTCCAAAATGACCTCTATCGCTTCTTCGTCGCTTGCGAGGTTCGGCGCAAAGCCGCCCTCATCGCCCACAGAGACCGCAAGACCGCGCTGCTTCAAAATGCCGCCGAGCGTGTGGTAGATCTCGCTGCCCATACGCATGGCCTCCGAAAACGATTTTGCACCCACGGGCACAATCATGAACTCCTGAATATCCACGTTATTCGCCGCGTGCGCACCGCCGTTTAAAATGTTCATCATCGGCACGGGAAGCTTCTGTGCGTTCGTGCCGCCGAGGTAGCGGAAAAACGGTTGTTTATAGTGCGCGGCAAGCGCCTTTGCAGCAGCAAGCGACACCGCCAACGTGGCGTTTGCGCCGAGCTTTTCTTTGTTTTTGGTGTTGTCAAGCTCGATGAGCATTCTGTCGACGTTCTGCACCGTCACGCGCTGCATATTTTCGAGCACCGGGGCAACGGTTTCCTCAATGCCCTCCACGGCTTTTTTTACGCCGCGCCCGAGGTAGCGCTTGCGGTCATTATCGCGCTTTTCGTGCGCTTCAAATTTGCCCGTCGAAGCGCCGGAGGGCGCGTTCGCCGTGCCGACGGAGCCGTCGCTCAAGATGACCGTTGCGCCGACGGTCGGCGTGCCGCGAGAATCGAGAATTTCCGTCGCCAGAACCTTTTGTATTTTCATCGTTTTCATCCTTTCTGTTTTGCAATACGCTTTCAGTATGTCCAAAAGCCGTTTTTTCATGCTTTATATCTGGAAAGTTGAAAACCGCTGTGATATACTGTGCTCATCCTCAGTATACTGCACCAAAAAGTAATTTCTGCATGATATCAAATAAAACAGCATCGCTTTAAAAACCAAACGGAAAGGAATTTTCACCATGAACAAACTGCTGCACACCCCGCTCACCGTCCATAATGTGGAACTCGCAAACCGCCTTGTCATGCCGCCGATGGCAACCGGCAAAACACCGGACGGTACTGTGCAGGACGACCTGCTCGCATACTACGACGCGCGCTCCAAGGGCGGCTGCATCGGACTCATCGTCACCGAACACGCCTATATCAGCCCCGAGGGCAAGGCGCACGAGGGCCAGCTCTCCGTTTCGCGCGACACCGATATTCCGGGCCTTACAAAGCTTGTGGAGACCATCCATAAAAACAACACCCGCGTCATCGCGCAGATCAACCACGCGGGCAGCGCGGCAATGGAGGAAATCACCGGCTATCCGGCAATCAGTGCGAGCGTCACGGCACAGTCGGAGTATGCACGCAAAAGCGAAAAGCCCGTGCGCGAAATGACCGTGGACGACATGCACACCGTTGCAAAAAAGTTTGCCGAAGCCGCGCTGCGCGTAAAAGAAGCCGGGTTTGACGGCGTAGAAATTCATGCGGCACACGGGTATCTCCTTGACCAGTTCTACTCCCCGCTCGGCAACAAGCGCACGGATGCTTACGGCGGCGACCTCGACGGGCGCATTCACCTGCTTTTGGACGTCATCCGCGCGGTGCGCGAAGCCGTGGGCGCGGATTACCTCGTTGCCCTGCGTCTCGGCGCGAGCGACTACACCGAGGGCGGCGCGACCATTGACGACGCGGTGTATGCCTGCAAAAAGTTTGAGAAAGCCGGTGTTGACCTGCTCGATATTTCCGGCGGCTTCAACGGCTTTACGGTGAAAAACCGAAAGGGCCCCGGTTTCTTTTCGGACGCCTCCTCCGCGATTCGCGAAGCCGTGCATGTGCCGGTCATTCTGACGGGCGGCGTGACAAAGGCGAACGAAGCCGAAGCACTGCTTGAGGAAGGCGCCGCCGACCTCATCGGCGTAGGTCGCGCGATTTTCAAGGACGCCGACTGGGCGAAAAAGGAAATGGCGGAATAACCATGAAAGACGTGTGGAAAGTCTACTTTAACGGCAGCTTCGGCGGCAAAAGCCCGGACGGCAGCCACCCCGGGCAGGTTCTCAAGCTAAATCAAAAGTTCCGCTTTGCGGGACGCGATTGGTACGTGCCCGCGGCGTACCTTACCGCAAAAGGACTTGTGCTCGACATTCTCATGCGCGCTGATAAAGCGGCGCTCGAAGATTTCTGTAAAAAATGGGAGCACCTTGAAGATGAAGACGTGCCGAACGATGTATTCGAACAGGCGGAGCGCGAAAATCCGCTGGCTTTTGAGTTTTCGCCGCAAATTGAGCTGAACGGACAGACGCTCCCGTTTTCGCAGGGTCACGGGCTTTCGTACCACCCGCTGTTTCAAAACGCTGCGGCTTGTGAGCCTGCACTCGACGAACACGGCGAAAGCGATTTTGACACGCCCACCGAGCGCGCGATCATCGACCACTACGGGCTAAACCCTGAAGACGGCTGGGCGATCCACCGCTATTCGTTCCCGTGGAAGACGAAGCGCCGCCCGAAAAGCATTTCGTCGCTCGCATTGACGCTGACCCCGCAGCCCGTGCGCGTGCCCGGCGCGGAGTTTGAAGTTCAAAAACCCGGCGACATATTTGCGTTTTCCCATAACGGCATACCGTACACGCTGACAGCTCAGAATTTGGAGCCGCAGACGCTGCCGAAAAACGCTTTTCCCGACGCGCATTTCGATTTTCCGAATCGATTTACCGCAATGACCTATACGGTCTCGCCTGCCCCGCCGAAAAACCTCATCTCCGTTGAGGACTGCACGCAGAACGATCCGCCTGTTGAGCGCGAAGCGCCCAAGGACTACCCGTTCATGCCCGAAGCGCAAAACGCTGCCGTTATCATCATCGGTGGCGCAGACGGACCCACGGCGCTGTTTGTCACGGCAAAAAGCGAAGACAAAACCGTGCTGACCGCCTGCTCGGCGCTGCATTTTGCGCCTCCGAAGAAGATCACGTGGCGCATCGTCTTCCATGAAACGCCGTTTGCGCCCGAGACATTTCCTCTTCTATAAAAACTTGAGCGGTAAAATTATGAGCCTATGACTTCGTTCATGTGGAAAAGCCCCTTCCGTTTCGGCTTTCCGCCTTTCTTTGGATTTATTATAACCGACCGTTTTTACCCGCACAAACAGGCACTTCTTTGTAACTCTCTAAAACCCTGCGCCACATAAAAAAACACTCCAAAAAGCGGTTAAAACCAACCGTTTCCGTTCATAAGGATGTATTTTCTTATGAGAGATTGGTCGCAACCTCTGTTATGGAGGCTGCGGCCTTTTCTCTTTCTGCGGTAGATCACGGCCTTGATGGTTCTGCGATAGCAAGCATCTCCTTTATGGTTGCAAGGTCTACAAGTCCGACACCGGTAAAGTGGATGTCAATACCCACCCGCTTATGTCCGTTCACCATTTCACTGTTGTGAACCTCGATTCGCTTGATGATCTTATTGACCACTTCCGGCGTAAGTGTTTCCATACTGGAGTACTCCCTGAGTCCTGCCAGCAAAAGTCGAATATCCACGCTCTCCCGTTCGAGTTCGGCCAGTTCTTTTTCCTTCGTGCTGACGGATTGCAGTAGCTCCGCCTGCTCTTTTTCGTATTTTACCGCCATACGGGAATAACGCTCATCAGACAGCTTGCCCGCAAAATTATCCTCATAGAGCTTGGCGATCAGCCGGTCGATTTCATCGATACGGTGCTTTCCGGCAACGATGTCCGATTTAACAGATCGGATATTCCGATCTTTCCCCGCAGATTGTTGCTTTCCAATCATTTGCAGAAAGAATGATTCGTGACAGGCAACGAAATCTGCAAGATCGCTGACCGCCACTGAGACGATTTGTTCCAGCACGACATTCCGGATATAGTGAATTGTGCATTCTCCTCGACCGGACTTGTAATTGGCACAGCGAAAAAATTCCTGATTTGTTTTCAAACTCTTAGCCGCACAAAAGTGGAGCTTTGAACCGCAGTCTGCACAAAAAACCAATCTGGAAAACAGGCTTGTTTTCCTCGTCGCAGTCGGGCGGCGTTTATTTTTGCGCAGCTCCTGCACTCGGAGCCAAGTGTTTTCGTCAATGATTGCTTCCTGTGCGTTCGGCACGATGCTCCATTCCTCCTCCGGCTTGCGAATCAGTTTGTGTACTTTGTAGCTGACGGTAGTCGTTTTCAGATTAACCATACAGCCGGTGTATTTTCGATTGCTCAAGATGGCGTCAATGGTGCTGTCCTTCCATAAATACGGATCGCTCGGCATAGGACGATTGGCGGAAGAAGAACCGACCGAATAGTAATATGCGGTAGGGGTAAGAACCTTCTCCTTTTGCAGAAGCCTCGCAATCTGCTCCGGGCCTTTTCCTTCAAGACAAAGGTGGTAAATCCTTCGTACTACCTCGGCGGCAGCATCCCGGTCGAGGGCATAAATTAAGGCAGGGACCTCGGTGACCCCTGCCTTTCGTGCGGCGTGTAAGCGGCGGTGGCTGCTTACGACTTCATATTCATCTGTATTTTCTATTGGTCGGACGATCAGCGGCGAGAGAACACCTTGCGTTTTTATGCTTTCAATCAGCGTGTTCATCTCGTCATCGTCCTTGACCTTAAACGGGTGTCCGTCAAAGGGACGCAATTTTTCTACCGGAATTACCACCGGCTTTTTCATCGTATTCTTTATTCTATCTCCCTCTTTCCTTGTATCTTGCACGGGCTTTTTTCTCCAACTCGTGCTCTTGCTTTAACAGCTCATACAGGTGCGGAGATTTCTCTAAAATCCGCTCCGTACGGCGCAGACGCTCTCTTATGGGTTTCATCTGCTTGGATACCATCTTTCGGGCGCTCTTTATAAAGGGCTTGTTCTTTTTGCGACCTTGGTCGGCGGATGCGGTTGCTGATGCCGCTGCGCTCATGCTCCAAAGCGGAAAGCTCAGACTTGGATTGCTCAATATTTGCTTGGAGGTCAGCTGTCGTATGGATACCGCGCTCCTGCAAGAAGTGATAGTCGGCAACCAGCTCCTTCAAATCCTTTTCCGCCGCTCGCAGATCCGGCGACAGCAGCATTACATCGGCAAGCTCGGCTACGATTTGGATTACCGTTATGACAGGATAAAACACCGTATCCACCAAAATGGTGGTGTCGTAGCTGTGTTCAATGGAGAACCCCAGCTTTCGCAGCTCGTCCTCTAATGGAAATTTCTTCGGCTTGTACGGTGGTTGGCATTCCAATGTGAACAGCCGATAGCGGTTTTCGGCGTTCTGCCGTAACTGTGCGTTGACACGATCTTTGGAAAAGCCGATGTTACTCAGCCGCACGGCACGCTCCCAATGCTTCGCTTTAACCGAAAAGCGCACAGGATCAAGGGTGTATCCGAGCGCATAGAGCTGATTTTCAAATTCTCTTGGGCTGGTCGCAAAGGACAGGCAGTATTCCACATCCTCCCGCAGATAGTCCCGGTGGGTTTTCTTGCCGGCCTTGTGAACCCAATATTCTTTCTTTTTGCCCTTACTGTAAAACTCGCTGTTTTCCAATACCGACAGCTCGTGCTCCCGGCAGATTTCATCGGAGATTCTACGCAGCTCCTTGTGGTCGCCGATTTTGTTTTTGAACTTTGCGCCGTCCTTGAAGGACACGGGATTCACGACAAAGTGGCAATGCACATTGTCGGTATTCAGATGGACGCTGACCAGCACCTGATACCGGGCGCCCCACATTCGCCGTGCTGTCTCCTTGCCGATGGCGAACGCCTGCTCCGGCGTTACCTCGCCCTCATGAAAGCTCTGAATGCCGTGGTAACCGACCACCTTGCCACGCAGACCGAACCGCCGCTGGACGGCGATCATCTCGGCGTAGGCGTTCTGTGCCGAGCAGTTGATGCCGCCCACAAACATCTTGCGGTCGGTCTTATCGTCGTTCTCTGCATAGCGCAGAGCGGCGTACAGATCCTCGTCGAGATATTCCGGGGCGGTGGTCTTGTCGGGATTGTCGGCGTAATCCAGCGTGGCTTTCAGGTTTTTGAACACAGGCCAAAAGCCCGTGACCGCCATACCGCATAAAGGCCACGGCGTCAATGATGAGCAGTCGGAACAGGTCACTCTTCACAAATTCGCAGGCCGTCCGGTTGCGAAATAGCTTCTGCGGGTTCTGTGGAATGGCGTTCAGCTCCGCAGCGGGACAGGATGCTTTTCGGGATGAAATAGTAGAACGGGATGCACATTACATCATCTCTTGAATACCTCACTGCCTGTAATGTGCAGACCAGCCGATGGCCCCTTTTTATCCCACTCAATTTCCTATACTCGTTTTGCAAGGATAAAGAGACATGGGAGGTACAGAGATGCAGTTTTTTAAGCTGGTAGGGGCATTCGCAGCCGGGAGCGGCAGACAGGACAGAAAACGGACGGCGGATGAAAATGTGGATTTACTGACCGCCAAGAGCGAGGCCTTCAACAAAGGGCTTCGGGGCCGGGCATTTTTCTATGTGGTCAACGCCTCCGGCGGCACTTTTACGGCAATGGCCGTGCAGAAGGACCCTCGCATGAATATGGATCCTCAGTTTCCTGCGTATACGGAGGCATTGGGCGTAAAGCTGACGGATATCCATGCGGAGGAGATTTCTCTCCATACTGCTTGTAATTTGCTGCACCGAGCCAGCCGAAATGATTATATTGAAGATGATGACGATGTTTTGAAGACACTGGATTTGGACTACATGGTAAATCAGCGCTTCAGTGACTTCCGCTTCTGGGAGGATCTCATGGACGAGGCTTGCAAGGACGAGATCTATGCCAAAGCCGAACGGCTCTTTACGAAGGACTGCCTTCTCCCGGAGCTGGACCGCATTTACGCCGGGGGCGCTTCCGCAAAAATCGTTGGTCATCCCGTCCACTACTTGATACAGACCGATGACGCAGGCATCCGCCGGGAGATGATCCAGGCCTTGCTGCCATCGCTCTACGCCAATAGGCGGCTGCAAAACAGGCGGTACAGCTCTGTCTACTTTCGCGGAGAGGCGTTGTATGGGAAGTCCTCGGATTACGACCAGTTTTACAAAAGTAACGCCGGCGGCACAGTGATCGTCCAATACAGCGCCGACTACGGTGACACAGACGAGGATACGGCTGACGGGATCCGTGATACCATTGAAAAGCTATGCAGCTACATCAAAAAATACCGTCATCAGGTGCTGACCATCCTTTGTCTGCCCAGGGAATGCACGAAGCTGAAAGAGCTTTTTTACGAAAATCTCGGCACGGTCAGTTTTGTGGAGCTGAAGGAAGAATTTGCCGTGGGAGAGCGGGCCGGAGACTACCTGAAGCTGCTGGCCCGGGAAAACCATGTCCGCACAGACAAAAAGTTATTTGCTAAGCTGGAGGGAAACCGGGGGTATCTGGCGCCGGAACTGAGGACAATCTTCGATGGTTGGTATAACAACAAGCTGAAAACCACCGTGTATCCCCAGTACAAAGAGATTACCACTGTAAAAACCGAGGTGGAAAAAGCCAAACCGAAGGGCGACGCCTACAAAGAGCTGATGGAGATGATCGGCCTGACCGAGGCTAAAAATGTCATTTTGCAGGCGCTGAACTACCACAAGGCGCAGAGGCTCTTTGCGGACAAAGGTATGAAAGTCGATCGCCCTGCCATGCACATGGTGTTTACCGGCAATCCCGGCACGGCCAAAACCACCGTGGCCCGGCTCTTTGCTCGGATCATGCGGGAAAATGGGCTGCTGTCCCGGGGACATCTGGTGGAAGTGGGGCGGAGCGACCTGGTGGGCAAATATGTAGGCTGGACGGCGCAGACCGTGCAGAAAAAGTTTGAGCAGGCGGAGGGCGGTGTGCTGTTTATCGATGAGGCCTACGCTCTGGTGGATGACCGCAGCGGCTCTTATGGGGATGAGGCCATCAACACCATCGTGCAGGAGATGGAGAATTACCGGGACGACATGGTGGTGATCTTCGCCGGGTACCCGGATAGGATGGAGGAATTTTTGCAGAAGAACCCCGGCCTGCGCTCTCGCATTGCCTATCATGTACCCTTTGCGGATTACAGCGTGGAGGAGCTATGCAGCATTGCGGCGCTGACGGCCCAAAAGAAGGGCTTACATCTGGATAATCAGGCACAGGAAAAACTGGCCTCTGTTTTTGAGACGGTACGGAGACAGGCGGATTTCGGCAATGGCCGCTATGTTCGCAATATTATTGAGAAAGCCAAAATGGTACAGGCCACCCGGCTGCTGACTAAGGACTATGAAAGTCTCACGCAAAAGGAGATCACGACCCTGTGTGCCGAGGATATTGAAATGCCGGAGATTGCAGCCCCGGCAAGGCCGAGGATAGGCTTTTCAGCGTGACTACCCATGCCCTTTTTCCGCGCTGATTCTTGATTCGGATCAATTGGCGGTGTGCGAAAAAGAGGCCAGCCGGCTTCGCGAGCAGATCGCCGTGCGTGTGGAGTGCGGAGCCTTCACCGATTAGCGCCATGTGTGCCTACTTCGGTATTTTGTGGCCTGTTTTTTGCCCCACGCCATCTTGTATTATAAGATATACCGTGATAGAATATGGTAAAAGAGGAAGTGGTCCCATACTTGTGAAACAGCCGAAAAAACTGCTGATTCTGAACATTTTGGATATCCTGCGGAAGTATTCCGACGAGGAACATCGCCTGAGTCAGAAGGACATCGCCGAGATTCTGAAAACCGAATACGACATGACCGCCGACCGCAAAGCCATCCGGCGGAACATTCTGAACCTCATGGACTGCGGCTACAACATCGAGTACAGCGAGTCCATCCGCATGGTGCCGAACCCCAAGACCGGCGTGCCGGAGGAGAGCTACCTGTGGTCGGACTTCTATCTGGAGCGGGACTTCACCGATGGCGAGTTGCGGCTGCTCATTGACAGCCTGCTGTTTTCCAAGCACATCCCTTACAGCCAGTGCAAGGAGCTGGTGGACAAGCTGGAGGGTCTGTCCAATGTGTATTTCCGCAGCCGGGTGAAGCACATTGCCCGCCTGCCGGAGGACAAAACCGACAACAAGCAGCTCTTTCTCACCATCGAGCTGTTGGACGAGGCCATCAGCCGGGGACGGAAGGTCAGCTTCAAGTACCTGGAGTATGGCACGGACAAGCGCCAGCACATTAAAACCCGCCCCGACGGCACAGAGCGGGTGTACATCATCTCCCCCTACCAGATGGCAGCCAAGGAGGGGAAATATTACCTGATTTGTAACTATGACAAGTATGACGACATTTCCAACTACCGTCTGGACCGCATCACGGAGCTGAAGATTTTGGACGAGCCTGCCAAGCCCTTTGAACATCTGAAGTGGGCCAATGGCCGTACGCTGGATCTGGCCACTTATATGAAGGAGCACCCCTATATGTATGCCAGCGACAATGTCCGGGCGGTGTTCCGGGTGGCCAAGGCCATGGTCAGCGATGTCATCGACCTATTCGGCACGGAGGTGACCTTCTCCGACGAGGACGACGCCGGTGTTACCGTGACGGCCTTCACCAACGAGATGGCCATGGAGCAGTTTGCCCTGAATTTCGCCCCGGATGTGACGGTGCTGGAGCCCCAGCGCCTGCGGGAAAAGGTCAAAAGCGCTTTGAAAAAAGCGTTGGAGAAATATAATTAATGGAGTGATTGGAATGGAAAAGAATTTGATAATCCGATTTTTAACAACGGAAGCAATCAAAACGCCGGATAGGCCCAAACATAAAGATCGTCTTTGGGATGCCATCCGAAAAGCACATCGGGATGTAATGACCGGGGCACGCACCGGGAATATATCAAAGTATGCCGAAAAAAACAAAGACGGAAAAGATGAAACCCTGGAGTATCTGTACCAAGAAATCCTTAATGCGAAAGAGCCGCTTTCTTCCAGTTTCTTGATACAGAAACTCCAAAAGAACGATGGCACACTAGAGTTTGCGGCGATCCAGAAGCTGGTCAATATGACGCTAAAATATCTTATCATTCTTAATGAATGTGAGGGAACGGCTTCCGTCTTTGATATTTGTGAAGAAAAATGTGACTGTCCGGTTGACAGTATCATCTTAGAAAAACTCGGCAGGATTAACGGAAATCCGCACAAGTGCTGGACAAACATGGATGAATCTGATTACATTGATGTCCAGAACGAAATCCAGACGTATTTGAAAAAAGAGTATCCCCAAGGCACACACGGGAACATATGGTTTGATTTTCTTATGTGGAAAGTTGACTGACAGGATTGAGAATAGGGCACAGGGAATCCATTTCCCTGTGCCCCATTTTTGCCCCACTCACCATGCTACACTATTCCACGAAAGGAGCGGATGCGTATGGATAAGACGACCGCATGGATGCTGCGGCGGGACGGCACGGCGTTCCCTTGTCAATGGCACTACTACGGAAACGCCGACCCGGCGGAGGTGGAGGAGACCCTCTACGCCGCCGAATGGCTGTATGATGCCACCCGGAGTGAGGAGACCCGGCAGCTGTGCCTGGACCTGATTGCCGCCTACGGTGTGGCGCTGCGGTCCAACCGCAATCTGGTGCGGAACCTGCTGCTGGCCGTCCGGGAGCGGCCCTATGTTTTCCTCAGCCGTGCTTTTGTGGAGCGGCACGCCGGGGAGCTTTTCTATGTGGACCCGGCCCGGCTGCCGGAGCTGAACGCCGCCGTAAACCGGGCGCTGAACAGCGAATTTCTCCGGGTGCGTCTGGGCGGACTGTATGACACCGTACCCGGAAACCGGGATCTCTATTTTCGAGTGTCCGGGGCGGATTTTAACTGGCTGCCGCTGATCCGGGCATTTGCCAAAGCCCATGCCGCCGAAGCCGACACCGTCACCGTGCTGTGGGATCAGGAGAGCACCGGCCACAATGAATATCTGACGGACGAGGTCGGACATACTTTGGACCATGTTCCCCTGCAAGAAAGCGTGCAGTGACCGCATTTTCTTCCAGCCCCAATAAAACGCATACGGCGGCAGGTGATATACCTGCCGCCGCTACTTATTTCTCCATCCACTTTTTGATGGCCTTGTTGGTATTGTGCCGCTGCACAGCGCCCACCGCCGCAGCGATGTTGGCGTCCCGCCGGGCTTTCTCCGCAATGGAGTTCTGCCGGTCAAGCAGGTCGTTCTGCTCCATGGCCAGGGCGTTGGCCTGCTGCTGTTCCTGCAGGCGCATTTCCTCCAGCGCCCGCTGCTGGCTCTTGTCGAAGTATTCAATCGCCTGACGCACATCGTAGTCCGAGGTGGAGATCATGTCATAGATGTACTGCAGGGCGTCCACCCGCCAGTACTGGGCCGGGACGATGCGGGTCTCCCCGTAGAGCACCGCCAGTTTCTTCTTTGCTTGGGCCAACTCCTGCTCCTCTTTTCTGATTTGTGCTTGATGCTCCGCTTCCCATGCGCTGCGGGCCGCTTGATACCGGGGCAGGAGCACGGAGTCATACTCCTCCTTCGCCTTGGTGTATGCCTCGTCAAAATCCAGCTGCTGCCGGTTTGTGGCCATACGGGCGGCCGTGCACTGCTGTTGGTATTCGGCGGAATTGCGGATTTTCTCGATGGTCGCTGCCTTCTGCTTGCGGAAAAGAGCGAAGTAATACACAGGTACCCAGACAAACAGCGTCAGTGCAAACATCCAGACGAGAAAAGCACTGTTGCTGAAAGTGGAGAGGGCCAGCGTGATCCCGGCGGGCCCCATCATCAGCAGCCAGTTGACCTTGCAGCCGTGCCGGATAGGCGGCTCGGTGTAATGGGCCTCCTGCCGAACCGGCGGCCGGGGCTCCGGTTCGGCGTAGGTCTCCGCCCGCTCCTCTGGCAGAAACTGCTCCAGCACCTGGATCTGCGTTTCCAGCTCCAGCGTCTGCTTGATGACTTCCACTTGCTTTTCGTGTTCCGTAGTGTTTTCTCCTTTTCGTTTGATATGGACAGGATGGTGCACTTCATGCGCCTTTTTCGCCCTACGGCCAGTACCGCCGAAGCAGACGCTCCATATTTTCCCGCCCCACCGGGTTCATTGTGTGAATACGGACAGGCAGAAATTGCCTGATTTCTGCCAGCCAGTCCAAAAGTTTGATCCCATCGCCGCCATCGCAGGCGTAGTCGCCCAGATCGTGGTCGCAATCCACCAGCGTGATGGGTTCGATCGCACGGTGGATCAGGCGTTTTGCCTCGTTGACACTCCGGCACCATACAAAGCCCTCCGGCGCCGGGCGCATGTCATCCAGCCAGATTTTCATGGTTCCTCCCGGGACGATTCATTTTCGGGAAGAATAACAATATCTGCGAGTGCTTCCTTGTTATAACAGTTCCGAAACCATGCGATGCTGTTCTCCAACATTGCTTGCTGCTGCGCCAGGCAGTAGATGTTCAGCAGATATTCAATGCTGCGGTCGCCCTTGAGAAATTTGCTGATGGGTTTCAGCAGTTTGTGGATGCCCTTCAGCGGCCCTCGGTAGTATTCCAGATCCAAATAATTGTGGAGAAGATGATCGTGAAACACAAACGGTATGGCCTCTCCCGGATCGCCCGACACGGTGTATCCACTGCAGGTCATGTCGCTGACATCGCCTTTGGCACGCATTCTTGCCAGTGTGCGGTCCAGATTGCTGAGCCATTTGTCTGAGTATCCCGAAACGGGCATCTCCCGCCGAAGAGTTTCAGCGTCCCAGGTGCAGAGGTCGGTCAGCACAAAGGGCTCGTCGGGCCATCTGTGAGAACACACGATGTCCCCGGCGTGAAACGGGGTAGGAAAGTCGAACCACATCCCCTCAAAGGCAATGGACAGAATCAAGTCACGGTCGTTAAACTCTCTGCACTCCAGCTGGCACACCTCTCCCTGCAGGGTCAGGATGCAATAATCATCCCACGTCAAATCCTCACCCGGATCCATGGGGCGCTTGATAATGCGAAGGTTGACTGTGTTTTCCTCTGCCGCCCTCCGGATCGCTGCGGACAGGCAGCGGTCAAAATCGCTGAACGGGCCGAACTCCATATCTCCGCATAATTCGCCCCGCCGGGACAGCTCACAGACATAGACGCAGCCATCTGGCTCCTTGAAGCGCCGCAGATCCCGCTCTTGCAGGTCAATATAGTCCCGCAGAAATTGGTGGAAATCCGGAATAGCCTCCAGATTCATCCGCCCCGCCATAGCGCAGTTCGGCATGGTGTCGATGATCTCCCGCCATGCGGCGATTTTTTCATTCAGTGTGGCAGACTTGCACCAATACACCAGAAAAGCCGCCTCCGGCGCGGTAAATGAATAGTTAAGCTTTTGCAGGTGCTCCCGCATATCACGGGAATCAATAAAACGATAAATGTCCAACTTCTTTTCCTCCTGTTCATTCTGCCTGCCCCGGCAGTGTCGACTGCCGAAGCAGGCAATTAATTTGCATGATCTCACCGTCCTGATTGAAGAGACAGGTGCCTATCCGACGGCTGTGCACTGCCGCATTGAGCGGTTCCTTGCGGATCTCCAGTTTGCAGCAGCCCGCAGCATGTGCCGCATGTATTGCGGCAGCAAGACAATCCTCGTAACTGCGATACACGCTGCCCGAATCAGTTTCTCCCGCCGCTGCTAATCTGTATTGATAGACGCAACCGTCTGTCGACTGAAACTGTCCCAACATTTCTTCCTGCAGTTCGATGTACGCAGCTACCCGCTCTCGGATATCCAAAGCGTAGTCCCAAGGACAACTCGGCACATACCCGACTATTTCCTGCCATGCGGCGATTTTTTCATTCAGCGTGGCAGTCTTGCAGTACCAGATCAAGAACATTTTTTCCTCTGTACTGAATCGGTAGCGAATTTCTGCCAGGTATCGCCGGATGTCGGCGGAGTCTATAAATCTGAAAATGTCCATCTGTACTCGCCTCTTTATAGGTACTCCATCCAGCGAATTTGCCGGATGCCCAGTTGCTTTTTCCTTGCGTAGCACAGCGCCCGCCAGGTTCCGCTATGGATCCGGGAATGCTCATCGTAGACGGCGATCAGGCGGCTGCTGCGGTCAATCATATACCGGTCCCGGGCCGCCAAAGCGGCCATCCGCCGTACCGGTTCCACACAAAGAATGCGGTCAGATGCCGCTATAGTTTGCCGATAGGAATTCTCTGTTACATCGGCGTTATAGCTCGGAAAGGGCAGAATCGCCATCAGCGTCAGCGGCAGATTCTTACGCAGCCGCAGTACGATCTCCGCCGCCCAAGCGTCCACTCCCAGCGCACCGCCGTAGAGAAATGTCGTATAGCTGTCGGCAATGGCCTGCAAAATTTCGCTCTCTAACGCACGAAGCATTTTGGCAGCGGCGGGATCACCGGTGTTGCTGCCCCAGGGAAAAAATTGGGGGCGATGCCCCGTAAAGCAGCAGGTTTTCTCTGGCTGTATGTCCAATGCTCATCCATCCTGTTCCTTCTGAATACTGCGATAGTGCCGGCTCCCGTCGGCCTTGAACGACAGCGGCACCTCATCCGGCAGCGAAAAGGCATGGCGAAGCCGGATATCAATTCCCGGTGTGCAGAGCGTGGGATGCAGATAGACCAGCGCTTTCCCGTGCCGCAGCTCTACGCGCCCACGGGGAAAGTAGTTGTAGGACATCCCGCCGGTAAGGGAATGCGGAATCGTTTCCCAAAACCGCCGATGATTGTTGCTGACCGTATCGGCTTCGTCACCGGAAACGGGAAAGCACAGCAATTCCCCGTCCACATACCAGAACAGCCCTCGTTTTGCAGTCACCCCTTCATCACCTCCGCTTATCAGGATAGAACATCCTGTGGGCCTTTTTCGGTTCACCGCAGAAAAAGAAAGCCGGCATCCACCGGCTTTTCTGCAAACACACTTATGCTCTTTTTTGATGGTCGTCATTTCTAACGGTAGATAAGCTCGTTTGAAACGATTTCCATTGCAGCGTTTCGCAGATTGTTCATTTTCTGCACCCAAAGCATCTGGTTTTCTGCTTTGAGGACTTCCGTTACGCCTTCCATTCCGGCAAGCAGCTTTACAAGCTGAGAAAACATTGCTTCTGCCTGCTCGTTGAGGTCTGCAAGGTAATCGTTCAGCTTGCCGCTGGTCAGCAGATTGGCATAGCGTACACGGTGATGCTCCTTGAGATAGCGGAGGTGCCGTTGTCCCCATACCCCGATTGGCTGCCCTTCTTTCGGCTCATCATCCCCGGCAATCAGGTAATAGTCTCCGACCAATTCATATTTCAGCCCGGTGTGTTCATCTGTAATGTATTTTTCCATAATCAAGTCCTCCACTCTGTAATCTTGAATCTTTTGATTTTGGCATTTGCCACTTTGATAAGCACCTCGTCCACGGCGTCGGTGTATTTACCCTCCGAAATAAGCCGATTGCGAAGATTGTTTAGGAACTCAATCATTAGTCGCCATTCTTCAGTTGTAAGCGCAAGATAATACTTCTGCCTCAACAGCCAGACCTCCTTTGACTTTTCTGTAATCATTATAGCGAAACTGACAGCAGTAATCGAATGTACGGATATAAGAAAACCACCGAGAAAAGTCCGTAGTGGACTGATCTCGGTGATTTTCCTTGCCATTGCTACGCCTGACAGCTAAGTTCTTTTAATACTTCGTTATCAGCTCGTAGCTTTTTACAGCTTGTTTTCTCCCATTGCCGGTTCAGTTGCGGTGATAATCTGATTTACTGCCTTATCAACGAAAACCGAACTTTTTGGAGTGTTTATCATTTTTTAAGCTATCTTACACGAAATTCAGCGGGTCAACGCGCGTGCCGTTCTGGTAGACCTCAAAGTGGAGGTGGTTGCCCGTGGACTGACCTGTGGAGCCGACATAGCCGACGATCTGGCCCTTTTCCACATATTCGCCTGCGGAAACCGCAAGCGAGCTGCAATGTGCGTAGCGCGTGGAATATGTACCGTTGTGCCAGATGAGCACGTTATTGCCCCAGGACCAGTGGTACTCCGCAGAGATGACCTGACCGGATTCCGCCGCGTAAATGGGGGTACCGTACGGAACGCCGATGTCCACACCGCCGTGCGGCGAGCCACTGAACATGCCGCCGAAATACTGTGTGATGCTGCCGTAGCCGTAGCCCGCAAGCGGCCAACTGAATGAAAGGTCGCCGGTGTTCAAAACATCGCTCGTGTTACCCGATCCGGAAGACGTGTTGCCGCTGCCGGAGTTGTTGTTCGCGGCATTCTGGTTCGCTTCTGCCTGACGGCGTGCTTCCTCTTCCTTTTCGGCCTGCGCGTTTCGGTCTGCGATAAGCTGGTCAAGTTGCGAAACGTAATCTTCCTTCGCTGCCTCGGCCGCCGCCAAATCGCTTTCCGTCTCGCTGCTCTGGGTATTCAGCTCGTCGATGAGCTTCTGGTTTTCTTCCTCGAGCGCCTGCAATTCTTCCTGCTTCTTTTCAAGGTCTTTCTTCTGGTCGGCAAGCTCTTCTTTTTCTTTGTTGAGCTCATCGCGCTGATCCTGCGTCTGAATGCGGTAAAGGCGGATTTTCTCCATCAGCTCGCGGTCGTGCTTCGTGATGGTCTTCATCGCCTCGGAGCGCATGGAAAAATCGTAAAGGCTCGTGGAATCAAATAAGATCTGCAGCGTCGTCAGGTTGCCGCCGGAAGCATACAGCGAGCGCAAACGGACTTTCAATTCCGCAAATGTATCGGCATATTCCTCGTCCGCCTTTTTAATCTCGGCTTCGAGGTTCGTGATGTTCGTATTGAGCTGCGTAATGTTCTGCACCGCAAGGTCGATGCTCGTCTGGTACGTCGTGATCTGCTCTTCGAGCGTTGCCTGATACGCTTCGGCTTCACTCGTCTGGTCGCGCAGCGAATCAAGCTTTTCGTTAAGGCGCTCGGCCTCGGCTTCATTTTCCGCCTGCTGCGATTTAATGGATTCAATCTGCTCGTCGTATTCTGCCGTCGTGGTCGCAAAGACCGAGTTGGAGGAAATGAGCATCGTCACCGCCAGCACACCGGCCACAAAACGCAAGCTTTTTTTCTTCATCTTCATATCGATTAACTCCGTGTTTTCACAAAAATCAAGAGTCCTAAAAAAACTCTACCTTTATAATATATTACAATTCGGTAACTTTTTCAAGGCTTTTTGAAATCTTTCTGTAATCAGACACGGAAAGTTTACATTTCAAAAGAAAAAAGGGAAGCACTTAGCTTCCTCAATTTTCTGTATTAGAAATATCAATCCAAGATTTCTTTCGCCGCGCCGACGCGCTGCACGTCGTCCCCGTCTTTAAAGCCCGGTGCGTCCGCAAAATCGAAGCCGAACGCATTCTTTTTCGGAAACAGCTCCAAAAGCGGGAACAGCACGAACGCGCGCTCCAAAATGCCGGGGTGCGGCACATTGAGCTCCTTTTCGCGCTGTGTGAAGCCCTCGTACAGCAAAACATCTAAGTCCATGCACCGTGCACCGTGATAAATTTCCCGCACGCGCCCCATCGCTGCCTCTATGCCGAGGCACGCGCCGAGCACCGCGTTTGGCGAAAGCTCCGTTTTCAGCAAAACGCAAATATTCCAATAGTCCTGTTGCTCGTCCGGCACGTCAAACGGCGCGGTCTGCCACACGGAGGAAACATTTTCGACCTCCGTTTTCGGCAAATGCGAAAGCGCCGCGAGCGCTGCGCGCAGATTTTCCCGGCGGTCGCCTAAATTTGTGCCGAGCCCCAAGACGACGCGCTTCATGCACGGCTCCTTGTCATTTCGACCGAGACGTAATCGAACACCGCGTTGATGGGCGCTTCCGGCTTTTTCAGCTCCACCGTCACGCTCTGCACCTTCGGGTAGTTCTCCAAAATCGCATCGCATACCACCTGCGCCGCGCGCTCAATGAGGTCATATTTCTGCGCCGTGAACACCGCGTTCACCGTTTTGCGCACGGCGGCGTAGTTCACAGTCTCGTTGAGGTCATCTGTCTGCGCCGCGCGGGAAATGTCCGCCTGCATCGCAATGTCTAAAATAAACTTCTGGCCGTTTTCCTTTTCCTCCGGGTTCACGCCGTGGTAGGCAAATATCTCAAGGCCCTTAATGCGTATTGTTTCCATTTTTATACTCACTTTCTGAATTGCTTTATCGCATCCGCTACGCGCGCCGCCTGCACCGCTTCAAACGTATCGTGCGCGCGCACCATGTCTGCGCCGAACAGCACCGATGCCGTATGTGCCGCCACCGTGCCCGCCATGCGGTCTTCAAACGGCGGGTCGCCGCAAACAGCACCGATAACGCGTTTTCTCGACGCCGCCATCAAAAGTGCCGTACCCGGCACGCGGATTTTCTCCGGGTTTGCGATAAGCGCGAAATTTTCCTCATTTGTCTTGCCAAAGCCGATGCCCGGATCGAAGCAAAGGCGATTTTTATTGACGCCACGCTGTTCCGCTTCCGTCGTTTTCTTCTCGAAAAATGCCCGAACGCGTTCCAAAATGTCGCCGCCCGCGCCGTTCAGGTTATCCGGATCGCCGGGGTGCATCACGATGCAGCCGCAGTCGGTGTTTTCCACCGCGCGCCACATTTCCGGTGCAAAACCCGTCACGTCGTTGATGATATGTGCGCCGGCTTTAAGGGCTTTTTCCGCCACCTCAGGGTAAAACGTGTCGATGGAAACAGCAAGGTTCGTCTTCTCCGCAACTGCCTTCACCACGTTTTCAATGCGCGCCCATTCTTCTTCGGGCGAGATGCGCACGCTGCCCGGGCGGGTGGACTGCCCGCCGATGTCCACAATGTCCACGCCCTGCGCTTCCATCTCTACCGCGTGGTGCACCGCTTTTTCGGGATCAAAATACTTGCCGCCGTCGGAAAACGAATCCGGCGTCACGTTCAAAATGCCCATCACATAGGTTCTGTTCAGCGGAAAGCGTTTTCCCGCCGCGTAAAATTCCGTCATATCGGTCTCCTTACTTTGCAAGCAGCAGCATGACCTCGTTGCGGGTCTTCGCTTCCGTGCGCATGCAGCCGCGCAAGGCAGAGGTCTGCGTCAAAGCGCCCGCCGCACGCGCGCCGCGCATCGTCATGCACAGGTGCTCCGCTTCAATGAACACCGCCACGCCGCGCGGGTTCAGGTTTTCTTCGATAAAATCCGCAATCTGCGCCGTCAGACGCTCCTGCACCTGCGGACGCCGCGCAAAGCAATCGACAATACGGGCAAATTTGGAAAGCCCGATGATCTTGCCGTCGCGCGGGATATACGCAATATGGCACTTGCCGATGAACGGCAGCAAATGGTGCTCACATACGGAGTAAAGCGGAATGTCCCGCACAAAAACGAGCTCGTCGTGCTCGCCCTCTTCGTGGAAAATTTTGAGATGCTGCTTCGGGTCGGATTTTAACCCCGAGAAAATCTCCGCATACATGCGTGCCACACGGTTCGGTGTTTCCTGCAGGCCCTCGCGCTCCGGGTCTTCTCCGACAGCCAGCAGAATTTCCCGCACCGCTTTTTCGATTCGTTCCAGATCCATAAATGAACACCCTTTCCCTCATGTTTCTCGTTTCCGTCATTATAGCACAGAAGCTGAGAAAAAGAAACGGCCCGCAGCGAAATTTGCCGTAAACCGTGCTTTCTTCAAAACAGATCGAGCATGTTGTCTAAATATATTTCTTCCCGCACGCGCAGCCGGTATTCCGGCTTTGTCATGTAGTAAAGCAGAAATTCCAAAATGAGCGCACTGCCGAGCCCCCTACCCTCAATTTTAAAGTTCGTGAAACCCATCGGCAGATATACGTTCTGTATATCTGCAACACCGATAAAACCCGGGTTCTCCATCGCCTTTGAAAAGCGGTAACCCTCCTTTGCGTTCGGCGCGGTGCAGATGTGCTCTGGGCCGTCTATACCGAGGTTTTTGCGGCTCACCGCTTCATAACACGCTTTGCGGTCTTTGCAGCCGAAAGAGCAGCACTCGTTGCAGAGAAACTCCGTCTTGTCCTTCAGCGCCTGCGGCAGCGCGTTCAGCTTTTCAACTTGTTTATTCAGCCGAAAGTCCGGCACGACAAACCGAAAATCTTCGCGTTCGAGCTCCTGTTTAAAGTCTTCAAAGTCCGTCAGCACCTTCGTCGTAGACGAAACAAAATACAGCCCCGGGTACGTCTTTTTTAAATAGTCTAACAGTAAATCGGAATGCACGATCACGCCGTTTTGCGGGCTTTCGCTTTCCGCAAACAGCTTACACAGCGTGTTGCACTTCGGGTCGGATAAATGCTTTTCCTCCAACAAAGAATTGCTGAACGTCAGCCGCGCGGAGATGTTATATTCCCGCATGAGCGAGAGTACCGCGCGCGGGTCGTGCTCGCCGTCGCCGAGGCGCCCGCCGCCCCAAAGGCAGTCCGCCGGCGCGCCGTAAACAGACGCGATCTCACACCACTCGTAAAAGTATTCTCTGTGCGCTCCGTACAGCGGCAAAAACACACTGTACAGCTCGAGAAATTCAAATAAGCCGGGCAAATGATAGTACGCTGTCACGTTTCCCTCCGATTTAATCCCCGTACGGGTCGGCAATGGCTTCCGAAAGCTCCGTGCCGTCCTCCGCCACCTGCCGCACCGTCACGCGGTCGCCTTTTTCTATGTCGTCCGCCGCACAGGTCACGGCGTATTCGGACAGGAACGTCGTCTCCTTCGCGTTGCCGTCCACGTAAATCACGCTGTACGGCGTGAAATTTTTGCCGCGCACCATCAGCATATCGTTCTGCACATACGCCGTGTTCACAGTGATGTCCCGCGTGCCGAAGCGCATGTCGGTCTCCTCAAACGGCTGCTCGCCGTGGTATACCACACGGTCGCCGTACAGCATGTCGTATTGCAGCGTGCGCAGCTCCGTTTCGTATGCGCCGCGCCACGGGTTTAACTGGTGGAATTTCGTCAGTGTGCCTACGTTGATGTCTAAAAGCTCCAAAACACGGGACGAAAGCTGATACGCCTTCACGTTTCTATCCGCGCCCCCCACGCCGCAGTTGCTCCAAATGACGTACTCCGTTTCAAACAGGCCGCCCGCAGAAAGGTCCAGCATATCCTTGCTGATCTCCAGCGACGGCATGTGGTCGCCGTACAGCACCAAAACGGTCGGCTCCTCCCACGTCGTCAGCACATCGGTCAGCGTGCGTAGAAATTCATCCACTTCGTGAATCTGCGTCGCGTAATATTCCAATTGTCCGCGCAAAGCGGGGCCTTCTATGCCGGAAAGCACTTTGATATCCGCCGTCTCGCTCTCCTCCGGGTACGCGCCGTGCGGCTGCACCGAAATGGTGTAAATAAGGTCGCGTTCCTCCGTTTCGGAAAGCGCCCGCACAATCTCTTTTGTCAGAATCTTATCCTTCGCCCAGCCGATTTCGTTTGTCTCCACGTGGTTCATGTATTCAAGCGTCGTGAATGAATCGAACCCGAGCTTCGGGAACACGATGTTGCGGTCATAGAACGTCGCCGTATTATTGTGAATGACGTGCGACGCGAGCCCAAGTTTTTTTAAGTCATACGCGATGGACTCGCACGGCGTTTCCTGCAAAATCGTCTTGTACGGATATTCGCCCGTGCCGAAGTCCTGCACATTCATCTGCGTGATGACCTCAAATTCCGTGTTCGCCGTGCCCGCGCCGACGGACGGCGCGGTGAAATACCCGCTGGGGCATGTCTCCTTCAGCTCTTCAAAATACGGCACCGGGTTTTCGGAGAACGTCACGTCTTTTAAGCGGTTCACGTCGAAAAACGACTCCAGCTGCAAAAAGATGATGTTCGGCACGTCCTCGGGCGCTTTGTCCTTTGTGCGCAGCACCTCCGCTGCAATGGCGCGCACGCGGCGGGCAGAGTAATCCTCCGGCCGGTCGATACCCGTGTCAACGAGACTGCGCGTAAACGTGTACGCAAAGCCGTAATCCTCTGTCAAACGGATAACATCCGTATATGTATTCTCGCCGAAGCCTAAGGACGTCGGCAGATACGGAATGACAATGCACGCGCAAAGGAGTATCACGCTCACCGCCGTGTTAAAGAGCCGGTGCACCGGGCTTTTCGGGCACTTTTTAAAGAGCATCACAAGCCCCGCAAGCAGCAAAATCACCGCAATAACAAGCAAAATAAATGCCGGTACGCTCATGTAAATGCCGATAAACGACCAATCGAGCTGCAAAATCGCAAAATCAATGGCGGAAAGCGGCGAAACGCGGTAGCTGAGCACATATAAATTCGCAATGCCGAGTCCGAGCCACACCGTGCCGATCAAAATGCCGAAAAAACACCGCCGCTTGGAAAACAGGCACAGCGAAAGGGAAAACGTCAAAATCAGCACGTTTTCCAAAAATGCCAGCGGGTGCGATTCGAGCAGCACAAAAACAGCGGAAAAGCTCTGCCTGTCCATCAGCTCTATGACGATATTCAAAAATAATCCGCCGAGAAAGCACCCCAAAATACCCCGAATGCGCGTTCCCTTTTCAAACAATCCGTACAGCGTATGTAAAAACCGCCTGATGTCCTCCACCCCCGGTCTCCTGCTCGCAGTTTCTCAGAACTGCGTATTCAGCATGATTATAAGACCGAAAATGAATTTTTTCAAGCGGTTTCAACTTAGTATTTTCTTAAAATTTTTGGGCCGCATTTTACGTTTCACGCGCCTTTGCAGCCTGAACTTCTTTCACATCCACGCCGCGTGGGGCAATGTCCTCCGTATACGTCTCATAACAGCCCCCGTTTCTGCGTTTTTACGCGAACTGTGCGTTATACAAATGCCGGTAGAATGTGTCGCCCTGCATCAAGCTTTCGTGCGTGCCGCGCTCCACAATCTCGCCGTCGCGCACGACTAAGATCATATCCGCGTTGCGAATGGTCGATAAGCGGTGCGCAATGACAAAGCAGGTCTTGTCCGCCATCAGCGTACGCATGGCCTTTTGTATGCGCAGCTCCGTGCGCGTATCGACGTTTGAGGTCGCCTCGTCCAGAATGAGCAGGGACGACTCCAGCAGCATCGCGCGTGCAATGGTCATCAGCTGCTTTTGTCCCTTTGAGATATTCGCGCCGTCGTCCTCGAGCACCGTTTCGTAACCGGCCGGCAGCGTCCTGATGTAGTCATGGATGCCGCACGCCTTGCACACGCGCTCCACGTCTTCGCGCGTCGCCTTTTCGCTGCCGTAGGCGATGTTTTCATACACCGTTCCCGTAAAAAGCCATGTGTCCTGCAAAACCATGGAATAATTGAGACGCAAACTGCGGCGCGTCAGATCTTTGATTGGCTTATGGTCAAGCGTAATCTCGCCGCTGTCCACATCGTAAAAGCGCATCAGCAAATTGATGATGGTCGTTTTACCCGCGCCCGTCGGGCCCACAATGGCCACAAGCGCGCCCTTCGGCACATGCAGCGAGAGATCTTTGATGATCTGTCTGTCCTTTGTGTAGCCGAAGTTCACGTGCGAAAGGTCTACGTCACCCTCAGCTTCAGCGAGGCCTTCGGCATTCGGACTGTCCGCGACCTCGGGCTCTTCATCCAGTAAGCGGAACACGCGCTCCGCCGCCGAAAACGCCGACTGCAATTCGCCGATGATGTTCGCGATTTCGTTGATCGGCCCGCTGAACTTGCGGGAGTACAGTACAAAGCTCGAAATGTTGCCGATAGAGATTGACCCGCCCAAAAACAGCAGTGCGCCGAAAAAGCTGACGAGTGAAAGCGAAAGGTTGTTGACGAAGTTGACGGACGGTCCCACCATGCTGCCGTAATAATCGGCGCGGTAGTACGCGTCCACGGTCTCGTCGTTCTGTTTATCGAGCTTCTTAATGGTGTTTTCTTCTTGGCTATACGCGCGCAGCGTCTTCTGCCCGCTGATCATTTCCTCCACAAAGCCGTTCAGCTCGCCCAGCTTTGCAGAGCGCTTGCGGAACAGTGGCCGCGTAAAGCCCGTGATCTTCTTCGTCATGAACATCGAAAGCGGCACAGTGAAAACAAACACCAGCACAAGCGTCGGCGAAATGGAAAGCATCATGATGAGCGCGCCGATGACTGTGACGGCGCTCGCGAACACCTGCACCATATCATTCGTAAGCGAGGTGTTGATGGTGTCGATGTCATACGAAATACGGCTCAAAATGTCGCCCGTCTGGTGTGTATCGAAGTATCCGACCGGCAGCTCGCTCAGCTTTTGGAACACATCGTGCCGCATCGTGTTCACCACGCGGCGGCTGATGACGATCATAAGGCGCGTCAACGCATACGAAAGTGCTGCGGATATCGCGTACATCACAACCATCAGAACGCCGTAGCAGCCCACCTTTTCAAAATTGACTTTGCCGCGGCCGAGCTCCATCGCATCCACCGCAAGACCCGAAATGTACGGTCCCGCCAGTGACAGCAAATTGCCGCCGACCGTCAGTAAAATTGCCCCGAGCATCAAAAATTTGTAGCGCATCAAATACGGCAAAAGGCGCGACAGCACCGCCTTCTTTTTCATTTTGGGCTTTTCGTGTTTTTTCGTTTGCACGGTTTCCGGCCTTTTCATGCGTGCACCTCCTTTGCGAGTCCCTCGCCGATCTGCGACTCCCCAATCTCGCGGTAAAGCGGACAGGTCTCCATCAATTCTTCGTGCGTACCCATGCCGATGACATTGCCGTTTTCGAGCACCATGATTTTTTCCGCATGCATGATGGAGCTGATGCGCTGCGCAATGATGATCTTTGTCACGTCCGCACAATGCAGGCGAATTTCTTCACGCAGCTTCGAGTCCGTCCTGTAATCGAGTGCACTCGAGGAGTCGTCCAACAGCAAAATGTCCGGGTCGCCCGCGAGTGCGCGCGCAAGCAACAGTCTCTGTTTCTGCCCACCCGAAAGGTTCGCGCCCTTAATGGCGACCGGCGCGTCCAGGCCGCCCTGTTCTTCAATAAATTCCAGCGCCTGTGCGCGTCGTGCCGCTTCCAAAAGCTGCTCGTCCGTCAGGTTTCGCCCTAAGCGGATATTCTCGCGTATCGTGTCCTTAAACAGCGTGTCGTTTTGGAACACCACGCCGAACTTCGCGCGTAAATCGGACGTCGCGTAGTCGCGGATATCCACGCCGTCTATTTTCACGGAGCCCTCCGAAACGTCGTAGTAACGCATGAGTAAACGAATAATCGTCGATTTACCCGCGCCTGTCGCGCCGATGATGCCGAGCGTCTCGCCGCGCTTTAACGCAAAATCGATGTTCCGCACCGCAAAGCTGCCGCGCGCATAGCGGAACGTCACGTGGTCAAACTCCACGTGCGGCGCGTCCTTCGGCAAAAAGCTGAAGTGCGGCTCAGTCTCGAAAAGCTCTACCGGCGTGTCCAGCACCTCCAATACACGCGCAGAGGAAGCCGATGCGCGTGAAAGCATCATGAAAATGCGGTTAATCGCCATTAAAGCGTTCAAAACGATGGTGTATAAATTCATAAACGCGATGATCTTGCCGATCTCGGAGGTGCCGTTGTTCACGCGCACCGCGCCCACCGTGATGACCGCCACAATGCCGAGGTTCAGCAAAAGACTCATCACCGGGTTGATGAGCGCCATGGTACTCTCTGCCGTGCGCTCCTTTTCGGTGAGGTCGTCGTTCACCTTCTTAAACCGCGCACGCTCATAGTCCGATTTGGAAAGCGCCTTGATGACGCGCACGCCCACGGCGTTTTCACGCACCACGCGCAGCATGGAATCGGAAGCCTTCTGCACGATCTTAAAAAGCTTCGCACCTTTTCGCGAGACGTAAAACACAATTACGCCCACAATGGGCAAGGACGCCACCATAATGAGCGTCAGCATCGGATCCATCGTCAAGGATACGATGATGCCGCCAAAAAGCAGCAGCGGCGCACGGATGCCGATGCGCTGGATCATGCCGACCGTCTGGTGCAAAACGTATGTATCGCTCGTCATACGCGAAATAAGCGACGGAATTGTGAACGCATCCACCCTGCTTTCCGAAAGATACGAGATCTTTTGGAACAGGTCATGCCGGATCTGCCGCGTGCAATCGCGCGCCACAGCGGACGCCATGCGGTTCGCCGTGATGTTGCCGCCCCACGCAATAAGCGAGCACACGATCATCAATCCACCCCACAGACATACCGGGCGAATTTCTTTCAGCGGAATCAGATCGTCAATGATATACGACAAAATCCACGGAATCGCGAGCTCCACAAGCGTACCGACCGCCTTAAAGCTGATGCCCACGCCCATACGCGGCAAAAACGGTTTTAAATACACCGCCAGTCTTTTCAAATTACATGCCCTCTTTCCCCTAAGAAGCTCTCAATAGTTGTATTTGCAACTATTATAGCGTATCCCGCACAACTTTTCAATATAATCATAAAATATTTTGGTAAATTTAAGCCTTTGCTTGACAAAAAGCCTTCCCGTGGTATAATGGATAAAATTTACCGTTTGCGAAAACGAAGGAGGGAATTCCATGATCCACACAGATTTTGACCCGGAGAAAACAGCCGTCATTGAGCCGAGCGAATTCTATCACCCGATGGAAAATATGCCGGAGGCACTCATCGGCGTGTTCTCCCGCCCGCTTACGGAGAAATACGCGGCGGAATTTCACGGCGAAGTCATCATGCAATATCAGGACTGCAACGGTGGAGAACCGGTCTATCGCTGCACTGCGCCGAACGGCACCGCGTTTGCGCTGATGTGCATGCACGTCGGCGCGCCGTCTGCCTGCGGCATCATGGAAGAGATGATCCCCCACGGCGTGAAAAAGTTTTTGATGCTCGGCTCCTGCGGTGCACTCAATCACGCCATCACCGCCGGGCACATTCTGGTACCCTACGCCGCCGTGCGTGATGAGGGCACCAGCTACCACTACGCCCCGCCCTCCGAGGAAGCCGTACTCGAGCCTGCCTGTGTAGATGCCGTCTGCCAAGCGCTCGAAGACATGGACGCCCCCTATGCCCGCGTGAAAACGTGGACGACCGACGCATTCTTTCGTGAGACGCGCGGCAAGGTTGAAAAGCGTTTAAAGCAAGGCTGCTCCGTCGTCGAGATGGAATGTGCCGCCATGGCGACCGTCGCGGCGTTCCGAAACGTCAAATTCGCCCAGTTCATGTGGGCGGCAGATTCCCTTTCCGGCGAAAAATGGGACGCCCGCAACTTAAATAAGCTCGGCACGGATGCCGGCGAGATCTACATGGAAGCCGCCATCCGCACCTTAGAGTACCTGTAAACATACAAAAAAGGTTAAGAAAACCTGAATTCTCCCCGCACAGACTGGAAATGTGCGGGGAGTTGTATTATACTATATAAAATGGGTTTTATGGGAAAGTCGCAAGTCCGTTCCGCAGAGTCGGAATTTCAGTACGATTGAGTCAAGAAAGGAACATGAATATGAACGTAAAACATGAAGAATTGACCGTCCGCGCCTTATATGATCTCAGCTACACCGCGGCGCGCCCGCTGCTTGAAGCCTGCACCTACCCGTGGGAGGCGCTGCCGAAGATCGGCGAGTTCATTAAAGCGCTCGGCAAAACACTTTCGCCCGAGGAATACGACCAGCGCGGCGAAGACGTGTGGGTCGCGAAAAGCGCCAAGCTTTACCCGAACGTCTACATTGCAGGCCCCACTGTCATCGGGCCGGAGACCGAGGTGCGCCCCGGCGCATTTATCCGCGGCAACGCGCTCATCGGCGCAGGCTGCGTCGTCGGCAATTCCACCGAGGTGAAAAACGCCATCCTGTTCGACGGCGCGCAGGCCCCGCACTATAACTACATCGGCGATTCCGTCATGGGCCATAAGGCCCACACCGGCGCGGGCGCCGTCACGTCGAACTTAAAGCAGGATCACTCGAACGTCACCGTCTTAAAGGACGGCGAACGCGTAGAGACCGGTATGCGCAAATTCGGCGCCATGCTGGGCGACCACGCCGAAATCGGCTGCGGCAGCGTTTTGAATCCCGGCACGGTCGTCGGCAAAAACGCACGCGTCTATCCGCTTTCCATGGTGCGCGGCTTCGTGCCCGCGAACCACATCTATAAAAAGGCCGGTGAGGTCGCCGAAATTCACGACTGATCTTCGCCGTAAAGAAAAGAGGTCTTTATGGAGCTTTTAAAGCAACTCATCACGCGCATACTCGGCTCCGGGCTGCTTTCCACCGCCCTTGTGCTCGTGCGTGCCGTCACCGTCCTGATGGTTTTGTACGTTATCTGGCGCTGCTATACCTCGTTTAAAAAGGGACAGCGCCGCAAAGACCCGGTCGTCATGCTGGAGGATGCCGCCACCGGCGCGCATTTCCCCGTTTTGTACTGGGAGAATTCCATTGGGCGCAGCCGCAGCTGCGATATTCAAATACCCGATAATTCCGTTTCGCGCGACCATGCCGTTTTAATGCGCCGCGAAGAGGGCTGGTTCGTGTGCGATACCGGCTCCCACGCCGGCACACGCGTGCGCAATAAACAGATCACAGAGCCCACGCTCGTGCAGATCGGCGACAAAATCCGCATGGGCTCCACCACGCTCACGCTGCGTAACGCGTCCGACGTGCCGCAGAAAAAGCGCAGCATGTTCACCGGCTTTTCCAAAGAGGCGGCGTCCCCCTTTAAGCTGATGCTCGTCGTCACGCTCGTTCAGATGTCGCTCACCTTGCAGCTGATGATCGGCACAGGCGAATTCCGCCTCTACCCCGCCGCACCGTTCGTGATTCTGTTCACGGCAAGCTGGGTGCTGTACTTTTTCTCCCGTCGCATCTTAAAGCGCGTCAGCTTTGAGATTGAAACCGTTGGGCTGCTCCTCAGCAGCATCGGCATCCTGCTCCTCAGCGGTGAGGGGCTCGACACCGTTAAAATGCAGATTGCCGCGTTCGGCATCGGCATTGTGCTTTTCTGCTTCCTTGTTTGGTTCATGAGCGACCTCGAGCGCGTCATGAAGCTGCGGCTCTACATCGCCATCGGCGCCATTTTGCTGTTTGTTGCAAACCTTGTGCTCGGCAAAGACGTCAACGGCTCCCGCAACTGGATCTTCATCGGGCCGTTCAGCTTCCAGCCCTCGGAGTTCATCAAAATCGCATTCGTGTTCGTCGGCGCGTCTACGCTCGACCATTTGCAGACGAAAAAGAACATCACGGAGTTCATCGTGTTCGCCGCCATTTGCCTCGCATTCCTGTTCCTCATGCGCGATTTCGGCACGGCGCTCATCTTCTTCGCCTGCTTCCTCATCATCGCGTTCATGCGCTCCGGCAGCTTCCGCACCATTTTCCTCATCCTCGCGGCAGCGTGCTTCGGCGTGTTCCTCATTTTGCAGTTTAAACCCTACGTTGCCCAGCGCTTCTCGGGCTGGATGCACGTGTGGGAGCACGCACAGGACAGCCTCGGCTACCAGCAGGTGCGCACCATGACGTATATCGCAAGCGGCAGCCTCTTCGGTCTCGGCCTCGGCAACGGCATCTTAAAATATGTCGCCGCCGGCGACAGCGACCTCGTGTTCGGTATGCTGTGCGAGGAGCAGGGCCTTTTAATGGGCATGGCAGTGCTGTTCGCGCTCGTCCTCTTTATCCTCTACGCCCGCAGCGATGTCACACGCAGTCGCTCCACGTTCTACGCCATCGCGGCGTGCGCCGTCTCGGGCATGCTGCTCTTTCAGGCCGCGCTCAATGTCTTCGGCCCCACGGATGTTCTGCCGCTCACCGGCGTCACGCTGCCGTTCATCAGCGCAGGCGGCTCCAGTATGATCTCTGTCTGGGGGCTTTTGGCATTCCTCAAAGCGTCCGATGAACGCACCTACGCCGCCCGCCGTGCGGGAAGACACCCGAAAGGCGAGGCCGACGAAGACACGATTTCCTTCACCCCGCCGCGCTACTCCCCGAATGACCCGCCCACGCCGCGGCCCCGCGTGAATACCCGCGCCGAAAACACGGCCCCGCGTTCCCGCGGCGCATACCGCGTCCATATTTCCGAAGAAAACCTCTCGCCGGGTCAGTCCCGCACACGCAGAAAGGATGGTGACCGCTGATGAAAACGACCGGCTTTCGCTCTTTTGTCCTTTACATTTTGCTGTTCGCCTTCTGCGGCGGCTTCGTCTGGTTCCTCATCAACCTCGCATTAAACGGCTCCACATGGGCCACGCAGCCGTATAACGGTCACATTTACGGCGATGACACCGCCGTTTCCGCCGGTACCATCACAGACCGCAGCGGCATGGTGCTCGCCAAAACGGAGGACGGCTCCCGCGTTTACGCCGAAAGTGAAGACATTCGCCGCGCACTGCTCCACACCGTGGGCGATTCCAGCGGCTACATCGGCACCGCCGTGCAGGCCGTGCACCGCTCGCAGCTCGTGGGCTATAATCCCATCACGGGCCTTGCGCGCACCGTGCTTTCGGACCTCGGCAACAACCTCGTTTTAACGGTAGATGCCAACGCCAGCGCCGCCGCGTACAACGCCTTCAACGGCCGCAACGGCTCCGCGTTTGTCTATAACTATAAGACCGGCGAGGTACTCGTCAAGGTCAGCGCTCCCACATACGACCCCATGAACGTCCCGGAGGACCTCAACGACAACGAAGAATACAACGGCGTTTTCCTCGACCACACGCTTTCCTCCACCTACACGCCGGGCTCCATCTTTAAGCTCGTCACAGCGGCTGCCGCCATGGAGTACCTGCCCGATTGGAACACCCGCACCTATACCTGCGAAGAAGAAATGGACATCGGCTCCGGCAAGGTGACGTGTCTCAATTACCACGGCGAGCTGAACCTCGAGCAGGCGCTCGGCTATTCCTGCAACCTCTACTTTGCGCAGCTTGCGGAGGACATCGGCGCGGAAAACCTCAAAAAGAAAGCCGAAGAAATGGGCTTCGGTAAAAACTTCTCGTTTGATTCCGTCACCACCACCAAAAGCAGTACCAATTTAAGCAGCTCCACCAGCGCCATAGACCTCGCGTGGAGCTCCGTCGGTCAGGCGGATGTCATGGCAAACCCGTACCACATGGCGCTTTTGATGGGCGCCATCGCAAACGGCGGCTCCACACCGGAGCCATACCTCACGGGCGGCAAAAGCCGTACGAGCTACACCTTAACGGACAGCTCCACTGCCGCTTCTCTCCACAGCATGATGCGCAACAACGTCGTCAATTACTACGGCGAGTATCTTTTCGACGGTTATTCGCTGTGTGCCAAAACCGGCACCGCCGAGCTCGACGATAAAAACCCGAACTGCTGGATCGTCGGTTTCTCGGAGGACGAAAGCACCCCGTATGCGTTCGCCGTGTGCGTGCAGGAGGGCACCTCCGGACTCTATACCGCCGGTGAAGTCGTCTCCGCCGCACTCAACGCCATTACAGGGAACTGATCTTCCGTAAACCACAGCGAAGCAACGAATAAAGTTTCGTCCACCTTTTCAAAGGTGGTGGTTTCCAAAGGCAACGCCTTTGGTCGTCGTTCGCAAACGGCGAGATCTTTTTACCTACCAAAAATCAGGAAGATAGGCAGAATAGTCCGGTGGACTGTTCTGCCGCAAGGAACCCTATTAAGGAGTTCCTTGAAGAGCTCGCCACAGCGAATTCTTAGAAATAAAGCAACGCCGCACCCTCGATTTTTCATTGAGAGTGCGGCGTTGCTTTATGCCTTCGTATAAAATTCAAGCTCCCTCTGACCGAGAAAAAGAGCGAGATACTGCGCACCCTCAATCACAGCCGGAAACACCCACGGCAGCAAAATCAAAAGCCGACAAAATGCAACGAACCCCGAGGGGTTACCTCGGGGTTCGTTTCTTGAAAAAGGAGATTTATGAAAAAGACTCGTACTCTAAATTAAATCAACCCGCGCTGTATTCGGAAAGCTTCAGTTCCACGGTTGCGGACTGCTGCGTCGAAGAGCGGTACACCTGAAGTGTTACCGTATCGCCCGGCTTCTTGCTGAGGATTGCGGAACGCAATGTGGATTCACTGTCCAGCTGCTGGCCGTCAATAGCGGTAATCACATCGCCCACCTGCAAGCCGGAAGCCTGTGCCTCGCTCGAATTGAGCTGTGCCACATACTCGCCCTGCGGCAAGCCGTAGAAGCGGCCCGTCATGCTGTCGATGAACTGACCGGAAATACCGAGAACAGCTCTGTCCTTCACATAACCGTACTGGATGAGGTCGGAGATAATCGGCTGTGCCGTATCGATCGGAATCGCAAATCCAAGGCCCTCATAGCCCGTAGCGGAAATTTTCGCGGAGTTGATGCCAACGACCTGACCATACTCGTTGATGAGTGCGCCGCCGGAGTTACCGGGGTTAATCGCCGCATCGGTCTGGATATATTCCATCGTGTAGCCGGTCGTATTATTGGAAATCGCGCGGTTCAAAGCGGAAACGTAACCGATCGTTACGCTGGAGCTCAGCTCGTGGCCACCCGGGTTACCGATGGCCATGACCTTATCCGCAACGCGCAAATCTTCGGAAGAACCAAATTCCGCAGCCGTCAAGCCCGTCGCATCGATCTTTACGACCGCAAGGTCCGTCACGGTATCGCTGCCGATCAGCTGCGCTTCATACGTCTCACCGTCGGAGGTCATAACCTTCAGGGAAGTCGCACCTTCTACAACATGCGCATTCGTGATGATATAGCCATCTTCACTCATGATGATGCCGGAGCCTTCGCTCGCCGGGGAAACGCTGCTGTCCGACGTATCGGTCTGCATGAAACCGTAATTCTGTGTCACCTGATAATTCTGGATGCATACGACAGACGGTGTAAGCTTTGCGGCAATGTCCTGGTCGCTCATCGCGGAAACCGTGCCGTCGCTGCTCGCGCTCGTATCCGAGCTCGTGTCGCCGTTCACCACGCGCGAGATTGTGAACGCAGCATTGCTGCTCGCTTCGGAAGACTGCACATTGATGACGCCGTTTTGAATCATCACGACGAATACGCCAAGCGACGCCGCCGAGGTGATCGCACAGCAAAGCACAACGGCTAAAAGCTTCAAGCCGAATTTCGAGCCGTGCTTTTTGGGCTTCGGCTGTTTTTGCGGCTGATGCACCGGCACACCGTAATACACAGGCTGTCCGTTTGGCTGCACCGGCGCGTTCTGCTGCGGAGCGCTCTGTGCGTTCCACGTATATGCGGGGGTGTTGTTCGTCGGATACTGTGCGTTATGATAGGTGCCGTAGGCGTTTGTGCTGTTTACAGCGTTATTAGCGGAAGTATTGGTGTTCACCGGTTCAGACCCATTGTTCGGGTCAAAACCATTTTGGAATTTCTCATGATTGTCACTCATGGTTCCTTACTCCTTTCACATGATACCATATTCCAAACGGTTTTTCAACCTTTTTTTCTTTCCGTTCGGATTATCTATATTATTTCGGAGTTCTGTGAAGTTCATGTGAAGTGCAGTGAACAGTTTCATGAAAAAAGCAAGAAATCTCTGTCACACAAAAACAACGAAAGCCACCGGTGCGTGTTCCGGCGGCTTTCCTTATACGCTGATTTTATTTTGTCGTCAGATGCGCACTTTTCAGCGCCTTGCGAATCAAAGCGGAAAGCGGCACGGAAATGATGATGGCGAGAATCGCGTTCACCGTGCTCGAAGCCGCTTTCGTCGCAAGCGCAATCGCCGCAGCCTCCGGCGCACTGCCCGCAAGCACCGTTGTAATGTAGGACTTTGCGAGATACAGCACAATGTATGTCAGGCTGCCGCAGATGCCCGCCACAATGCTGCGCGGTACGGTAATGGTAAAGTCTTCCTCCAGCATGTTGCCGGTGATTTTACCCTTGTGCGCAATGAGGCCGCAAACCGCAGCCAGCAGGAACTTAAATACAAACGTAAACGGAGCCGAAGCGATGTACGCCGGGTTCGTCAGGTCGTAGAGCATCGCGCCGATGCCGGAAGCCAGACCGCCTCCGATCGGGCCCATCACAAAGCCCGCAAGCAGGCAAAACGCGTTGCCGAGGTGGATACGGGAAATATCGCCCACCGGCACCGGAATCGGGAAGCTCAGGTAATTGGAGACGAACACCAGCGCGCCCAAAAGGCCCACGGTGACAATCTTGTAGATGGAATTCTTGTTTTTCATTTTGATTACCCCTTTGCTTTGGGGCGCGACTGCACCGTTCGTGCGCCGTGCCTTGAAGATTGCACCCAGTATAGCACCGCTCTGGTATTATCGCAATGGCCAGATTTAATATAATTTTTAAGGTCAGATGGTTTTTTCACATCCCAAAAAGCCCGCCCCGGTTGCATTTTCGTCAAAAAAGCGGTATACTGGCGGTGCGAAAAGTGTCGTTCGCTTTTCGATTATCTATAATATGAAGAAGGGATATTCATGGCAAAAGTAAAAGCCGTTATTTTTGATATGGACGGAACCGTGGCCAATACGCTCACTTCCATCGCCGGATTCGGCAACGCCGCGCTTGAAGCGCACCGCTTAAAAACGTTCCCCGTAGATCGCTACCGCACGTTCGTCGGTAACGGCGCAGATATTCTCATGCGCCGCATGCTCACTGCCGCTAAGGGCACATACACCGAAGAAGATGTAAAAGCCCTGCGCAAAACGTATGACGCTTTATATGAAAGTGATCCCACAAAAGACGTAAAGCCCTACCCCGGCATCGTAGAGCTGCTCCAAAAAATGCGTGAAAACAACGTCAAAGCCGCCGTGCTCTCCAACAAACCCGATAACATGACGTGCTATATCGCCGAAAAGCTGTTCACCGGGCTTTTTGATGTCGTCCACGGACAAAGGGAAGGCGTACCGAAAAAACCGGACCCCAGCGCCGCACTTTTATTGTGCGAAGAATTAGGCGTCACCCCCGCCGAATGCCTGTACGTCGGCGACAGCGGCGTTGATATGCAGACCGGGCAGAACGCCGGCCTCTTCACCGCCGGCGTCACCTGGGGCTTCAGGGACGAAAAAGAGCTCGAAGAAAACGGCGCCGATACCCTCGTCCATAACGCAGAGGAGCTGGAAAACCTTATCCTCTAAGCTAACGGCAATGGCGATTAAAAGTCTTTCGTCAAGTTTTCTTCAGAAAACTTTTTGCCTAAATATAATTTATCCTCTCCAGGCTGCGTCCGGAGAGGATTTCTTCTTTTATTGCGCTTTGCTGTTTAGCTCCCGATATGTCCCAAGAATTAGCACCACCGAAACCACAAACGTCAAAATGTCTGAAACCGGCATCGAGTATAAAACGCCGTCCAAGCCGAACCAAATCGGCAGCAGGATTGCAAAGCCCACGCCGAACACCACCTCGCGCAACATGGAAAGCACCGTCGAGCTCAGCGCCTTGCCAAGTGCCTGCAGGAAAATAAAGCACGCCTTGTTCACGCACGCCGGAATCATCATACACAGGTAAATACGGAATGCCTTCACCGCAAACTCCGTGTAAAATGTGCTTTCATTTGCCGCGCCGAACAGCGAAATGAGCTGTTGCGGGAAAAACTCCACCAAAATCAGCGCCACGGCGCCCACCGCTGCTTCCGAGATCAGCAGCATCGTAAACAGCTTATTTACGCGCCTAAATTTCTCCGCACCCATGTTGAAGCCCACGATCGGTATGCACCCCGCCGCCATACCGACAACGATCGAGATCACAATCTGAAAGAACTTCATCACAATGCCGACCACTGCCATCGGGATCTGTGCGTACTGCGCCTGCCCGAAAATCGGGTCCAGCGCGCCGTATTTGCGCAGCATGTTGTTGATGGCCGCCATTGCCGCCACAAGGCTGATCTGTGAGAGGAAGCTTGTCATACCAAGCGCCAAAATGCGCCTGCAAAGCCCGCCGCTCAGCTTAAAATCTCCCTTTCCCGGGCGAATCGCACGCATATTGCACAAATACCAGATTGCAAGCACCGCCGTCACAATCTGCCCCAGCACCGTCGCAACCGCCGCGCCCATCATACCCCAGCGGCACACGAAAATGAACACCGGGTCTAAGATCGTGTTCAATATCGCGCCCGCCAGCGTCGATGCCATCGCAAATTTCGGGCTGCCGTCCGCGCGGATAATTGGGTTCAGCGCCTGTCCGAACATATAAAACGGCACGCCGAGCGCAATATAGAAAAAGTACTCCTTCGCATAACGAAACGTCTCCACGTTCACACGCCCGCCAAACATCGTTAAAATCGGTTCCGCCAAAAGCAAATACACAGCCGTCAAAGCCGCGCTTGCAAGCAAAACCAGCACCACGGCGTTGCCTACGCTCTTCTTCGCCGTTTTCACGTCCTTTTTACCGAGGTTGATACTCACATACGCGCAACAGCCGTCGCCGACCATTACCGCGATTGCGAGCGCCGCCACGGTCAGAGGAAACACAACGGTGTTCGCCGCGTTGCCGTAAGAACCGAGGTAGTCCGCGTTTGCAATGAAGATCTGGTCAACAATGTTATACAGCGCGCCGACCAGAAGCGAAATGATACACGGCACTGCATAACCGCGCATCAACTTGCCCACACGCTCCGTGCCCAAAAATACGTTGGTGTTTTCTTCCATACCTTTACTCCCTGATATAAATCTAAATCACAAAGCAGCGAAATACGCCGCCCGAAAATCCGGACTTACGCATCTCGCTGCTCGATTTTGAAACCTATAAATTTGTATGCCGTCAGTTCAAATAGTCGCCCACCGGAGCGGAATTGTACTGCTTAATAATTTTGATCACAATTGAGCCGTCCGTTTCCTTATGCTCCTCTACGATTTTATACTTTGTGTGGCTACGTTCCAGCCCACTCTTGTAATTCGCAACTTCCTCCTGTACTGCGCGCATGGCGTAATCCTTTACCACACCCTCTTTAAGCTGGAAATGCAACGTTTGACAGATACACGCAGACTGAATTCGTTTCATAATTTCACCATTCCTTATCAAAATAAATGCGGCGCATATACGCAAACCGGATTTACGCACATACGCCACACGTTTTCTATTATTTTACTCTTTTGAAAATACTTTTTCAAAGGCAGTTTTCGCAAAATTTTCCGGCTCGCAAATTAGACACTTTGCACAAGCGTCACACGTCTGCTTCTTCGCCCCGCACACGTGCCGCCGTCTGTATTCCGTTGGCAGCTCGCCGTAGGCCTCCTTAAACGCCGCTGTAAATCGGCTCTGGCTCTCATACCCCACGGCCTGCGCCACGGACGCAATGTCGTTCTGCGTTTTCAGCAGCAACCCCGCCGCAAGCTCCATGCGGTGCTGCTTCATGTGCGCCGCAATCGTCGTGCCGTACACTTTTTTGAACACCGTTTTCAGCGTCGTGGTGTTCATAAGGAACTCTCTTGACAGCGTTTCTATCGTGATGCGCTCGCTGATGTGTTCAATCAGGTAATTGTGCACGTTCCGAATGATCTCCTCCTGCGAAGCCTGAAAGTCCACTTCCTTTTCCGGGCACGTGATCTCCATCACCTGCTCCACAATCTCGTGCAAAAGCCCGATCTGCTCGGTGTCCGACGCCTTATAGTAGACTTCCTTGCCATCGCGGCGGCTCATGATAAGCCCACTGTCTAAAAGCGACTTCAAATGGTGCGAAACTGCCGGACTCGACATATCCATCATCGCTGCAATGTTGATAACACATTCTTCCCGGTGACTTAAAAGCCAGAAAATGCGCACGCGCACCGGGTCGCTCAGCTGCTTGAACACATCCGCCACGGCCGAAAAACGTTCCGTATTCATCAATTCTCTATGCAGCGCTTCGTCGTGCTTGTGCCTGCCGTGGTCGTGCGGCAATGCAAAATCCGCCATAAAAAGCCCTCCGTTTATCCGTTTCGGAAATCCCGTTCGCCCGTTTGGAAGCAGCACCCGAAAACCCCTTGATTTTTTATTCCGGCCCCAGTATACTACAACTGTAACGATTAAGCAAGTATTTAATCGTTAGCACCACATTTCAAAACAAAATGATTTTTTACGGAGGTTTTTCCCATGAAAAAAACGTACAGCATCGAAGTTGACTGCGCAAATTGTGCCAACCTGATGGAAGAGGCAACCAAGAAAACCGCAGGCGTTGCAAATGCGACCGTAAACTTCATGACCCAGAAGATGATTGTTGAGTTTGAAGACGGTCAGGACGCTAAAGCTGTCATGAAGAATGTCCTCAAGGCCTGCAAGAAGGTTGAGCCGGACTGCGAAATCGAGCTTTAATCTACTTCGGTCTACCCGTATAGTCAGAAAAAATGACCGGCTCCGCTTTCTCGGTACAGTCGGTCTTTTTCACACGGTAATGTATCATCTAACTGCTATATAAAATTGCAAGAGGTATCCTCATGAAAAAGAAACAAAAGATTACGCTGTACCGCATCATCATCACCGCCGTGATGCTGGTCGTGTTACAGTTCTTACCTATCACGGGCATTCCGCGCCTTATCGCGTACCTCGCCGCCTATCTCGTTATCGGCTACGATATTTTGAGAAAAGCCGGCAAGGGCATCCTAAACGGCCGCGCGTTCGACGAAAACTTTTTGATGGCGCTCGCCACCCTCGGTGCGTTCTTCCTCGCCATTTGGACAAAGAGCGGCGATTATCTTGAGGGCATCGCCGTGATGCTGTTCTATCAGATCGGCGAGCTGTTCCAAAGCTACGCCGTCGGCAAAAGCCGCAAAAACATCTCCGCGCTGATGGACATCCGCCCGGACTACGCCAACATTGAAAAAGACGGCCAGTTAGAACAGGTCGATCCCGACGAAGTCGCGGTCGGCAGCATCATCGTCGTGCAGCCGGGCGAAAAAGTCCCGCTCGACGGCGTGGTCGAAAGCGGCAACGCAAGCCTTAATACCAGCGCGCTCACCGGCGAAAGCCTCCCGCGCGATGTCAAAGAGGGCGATGAGATCATCAGCGGCTGCATCAATTTAAACGGTGTTCTGAAAATCCGCACCACAAAGGAATTCGGCGAGTCCACCGTTTCCAAAATCCTCGACCTCGTTGAAAACGCCAGTTCCCGCAAGTCCCGTTCGGAAGCGTTCATCTCCCGCTTCGCTAAAATTTACACCCCGGCGGTCTGCATTTCCGCTGTACTGCTCGGCATCGCCGTGCCGATCCTGCGCATGGCGTTCGGCATGGATGCCGCTTGGGTCGATTGGATCTACCGCGCGCTGACCTTCCTCGTTGTCAGCTGCCCGTGCGCACTTGTCATTTCCATCCCGCTCAGCTTCTTTGCGGGCATCGGCGGCGCAAGCCATGAGGGCGTGCTCATCAAGGGCTCCAACTATCTTGAAGCCCTCTCCGATGCAAAAATTGTCGTGTTCGATAAAACCGGTACGCTCACGCAGGGCGTGTTTGAGGTCACTGCCGTCCACCACAACACGATGGACGAAGCAAAGCTGCTCGAGTACGCCGCGCTCGCCGAGTGCGCCTCCTCCCACCCCATCAGCAAAAGTTTGCAGAAAGCCTACGGTAAAGAGATCGACCGCAGCCGCGTAACGGACATTGAAGAAGTCAGCGGCAAGGGCATCACCGCCAAGGTCGACGGGCACGAGGTCCTCGCCGGCAACGCAAAGCTCATGGCGCTGCACAATATTCCATATAACGACTGCCACAGCGTCGGCACCATCATTCACATGTCAATCGACGGCGAATATGCCGGTCACATCGTTATCTCCGATGTCATTAAGCCCCATTCCAAGGAAGCCATTCAGAAGCTGAAGCACGCCGGTGTTGAAAAAACCGTCATGCTCACAGGCGATGCCAAGCGTGTGGCTGATCAGGTCGCCAAAGAGCTTGGTATCGACGAAGTTCGCAGCGAGCTGCTCCCGGGCGATAAGGTCAACGAAGTCGAAAAGCTCATTCAGAATAAGCCGAAGAAAGCAAACCTCGCGTTCGTCGGCGACGGCATCAACGATGCGCCGGTGCTCACCCGTGCCGATATCGGCATCGCCATGGGCGCCATGGGCAGCGATGCCGCCATCGAAGCCGCAGACGTTGTCCTCATGGACGATGACCCGATGCAGATTGCAAAGGCCATCAAAATTTCCCGCAAGTGCATCGGCATCGTCAAGCAGAACATCGTGTTCTCGCTCATCATCAAGTTCGGCTGTCTCGCGCTCACCGCGTTCGGTCTTGCGAACATGTGGGCAGCCATCTTTGCGGATGTCGGTGTCATGATTATCGCGGTTCTCAACGCCATCCGCGCTTTGAAGTACAAAGAATAAAAGATAACATACCAAAACGCCCTCCCGCTGCGGTTTTTCCGTAAGCGGGAGGGCGTTTTTCGTTTTCTGTTTCAGCTTTTAATCTTTGTACAGATTGCCCGTGTACCAATCCACCATGCCGTTTTGCACAGCGTCCTCAAAGTAGTCGGGCCAGTAGTCCGGCGCTTTGCCGGAGGGATACCAAATGTCCGGGTACAACGCGTTTTCGTTCTCCGTGATTTTTGAGGTGTCCACGGTCGCATCTTCGCCGTCACGCACCTTGCGCGCCACGATCACCGTGCGGAAGCCCTCATATTCATACGAGCATGTTGAAAGCATCACCGTTTTGTCGTTTTCGTTCAGGTCAACGCCGGTGTTCACCATGCTGCGTTTCATCACGTCGTAGTAAAACTGCATCTTGTCTTCCGCAGAGTCAAAATCGCCGCGCAGATAGTTGAACAGCTCCCCTTGGTTATCGTATGTATTCGTCTTGAATACCGAAACGATCTTCCATTCCGCCGCTTCCTTTTCGGTGTCATAGCGGAATACCGGACAGCTTTTCACGGTCTCGGCACTGCCAAAACCGATCACCTGCCAGAACATTCTGCCGTCCTGCATACTGTGCCCGTGCAAAACCTGATTATCGGAGTCCACCGTGCACATACCGTCCAAAAAGATACTGCCGTACTTCGTGCTTTCCTTTTTGTAGTTGCGGTAAAGGTAATACTGCGGGTCGTCTGCAGGCGGCGTCAGCACCGGAAAATTGATGTCCGTGCCGTCCAGCTGCACCCAGCCCGTAATGTCGCTGTTCACGCTTTGCAGCTTCAAAACAGCCTCGCGACGGCGCTCCAGCTCTGCCATGCGTTCGCTGTCCGCCGTGTCGTCTTCGGAAGAAACCGGGGCCACGCTTTCCGTGTCGCCCGCTTCGGAGTAGATTTTCTGAATCTCACCTACGTTTTTATCCGTCACATACGGGTTCACAATGAGCTCCATTACAAGCACCGCCGCCGAAACGACAAAAATCACCGAAAACAGCGTGATGAGCACCGGGAACAGAATTCTCCGCTTTCTCGGCTGCATACTTTCTTCGTCTTCATAGACCGCCACGCGCCGCATATGCTCCGGCTCGCGGTATTTGCGCCACACGCGTTACGCCTCGTCCACCGGCAAACCGGCAAGGTAGCGGCGTACCATATCGAGTGCTTTGGAGGCCGCGCAGTGGCGGTGCCATTCGCGGGATTTCAGTCTGCCCATCGGCTGGCGCTTTGCCACCCACGTGTTCTTGCCGTCACTCAACGCAATGTACACAAGGCCCACCGGCTTTTCTTCTGTGCCGCCGTCCGGGCCCGCAATGCCCGTGATACCCACGCCGATGTCTGCACCGCTCTCACGCACAATGCCTTCCGCCATCGCGCGCGCCGTCTGTTCGCTCACTGCGCCGTATGTCACAAGCGTCTCGTGCGGTACACCGAGCAAACGCTCCTTCACGCAGTTTGCATACGTCACGCAGCCCGTCTCAAACACGGCGGAGGAACCCGGAATATCCGTAATGCGCTTTGCAAGCATACCGCCCGTGCAGGATTCCGCCGTTGCAAGCTTCTTGCCCGCCTTTTTAAGCTCACTGACCACAAGCTCCTCCAGCGTCTCCACGTCCACACCGTACACGAAGTTGCCGATACGCTTCTTCAATTCTTCCACCACCGGCACACACATCGCGTCTGCTTCTTCTTTCGTTGCGGCCTTCGCCGTCACGCGCACGAACATCTCGCCTTCCTTGGCATACGGCGCCACGGTCGGGTTGCTCTGCTCCATCAGGTCTTCGATCATCTGTGCCACCGGCGCTTCGCCTCTGCCGTACACATGCACGCTGTGCGAAGCGATGACCGCGCTCTGGAATTTCTCAAGGTACGGCACGGCATAGTTGTGCAGCATCGGGGTCAGTTCCGAAGGCGGGCCGGGCAGCATGATGACGATCTTGCCCTTGTCCGTCCGGAACGCGCAGCCGGGCGCAGTGCCGTTGTCGTTTTTCAGCGCGGTGCAGCCCTCCGGCAGCATCGCCTGCTTCATCTGGTTTTCGGTCATGCCGCCGTTTGCAAAGTAATCGAGCAAATGCTGGTAGCTCTGCTCGTGCAAAACGAGCTTCTTGCCCGCAGCCGCCGCCACGGTCTCTTTCGTCAGGTCGTCGCCCGTCGGCCCAAGGCCGCCCGTCGTGATGAGAATATCGCTTCTGTCGAGCGCGTCGTAAACGGCCTTTTCCAGTCTGCCCACGTTGTCGCCGACTACGGCGGCGTAGAGCAGATCAATGCCGAGCGCGGAAAGCGCCTTTGCAACGATTGTTGTGTCCGTGTTCACGGTCTGGCCGAGCAAAAGCTCTGTACCTACCGATAATACTTCTGCCTGCATGGTAAAATTCCCCTTTCTTACAGATGACGGATCTCCGTCTTTTCAAGGCAATTTTTCAAAAGCTGTTCCACATCAAGCTTCTGTTCCGCAGCCTCCACCACGTTTAAAGTGGGGCGGGTGCGCGGGTGCTTCGGCGTAAACACCGTGCAGCAGTCCTCATACGGCTCAATGGAAATATCATACGTGTCAATGCGGTGCGCAAGCGTCACGATTTCCGACTTGTCGCTGCCGATAAGCGGACGGAAAACCGGCATATTCGCCGCGGCGTCCGTGCAGGCGATGGCCTGTATCGTCTGGCTTGCCACCTGCCCAAGGCTCTCGCCCGTGATGAGCGCGCTGCATTCGCGCTCGCGTGCAATGCGCTCGGCGGCACGCATCATAAAGCGGCGCATAATCACGGTCGCAAGCTCCTCCGGGCAGTTGTCTCGAATTTGCTCCTGAATTTCGGTGAACGGCACGGTAATCATGTCCATTCTGCCCGCGTATTCGCCGACCTTCTTCAGCAGCGCCACCACCTTTTCATGTGCGCGCTCGCTCGTGTACGGCGGGCTCGCAAAGTGAATGGCCGTCAGCTCCACGCCGCGCTTTGCCATCATCCACGCCGCCACCGGGCTGTCGAGGCCGCCGCTGATAAGAATAGCCGCCTTGCCGCCCGTGCCCACCGGAATGCCGCCCGCGCCGGGCTTCGTCTCGCCGTGGATATACGCCGCTTTCTCGCGGATTTCCACGCGCACCGTGATCTCCGGGTTATGCACGTCTACGGAAATGTGCGGGTTCGCGCGCAGCAGCGCCGCGCCCACCTCGCGGGAGATTTCCATGGAGCCGAGCGGGAACTTCTTGTCCGCACGCTTCGATTCCACCTTGAACGTCTTAAAGCCCGCAAGTGTGTCATTGAGGTATTCCGGCGCCATTTTTGTAATGGCGTCCATGTCCTTTTCACACACGCAAGCGCGCGCATAGCCAATGACGCCGAAAATCTTCGAGATGCGCTCCTCGGCCTCGTCAATGTCCGCGTCCTCGTCCTTCGGTTCAATGTAAATGGTGGACTGCATGGAGTACACCTCAAAGTTGCCCGCGCGCGCAATGCGGCGGCGAATGTTCTTTAACAGCCGGTCTTCAAACGTGCGGCGATTCAATCCCTTTAAGACGATCTCGCCGAGCTTGACCAGAATCACTTCCTGCATGACAAAATTCCTTTCCATCTATAAACTCACGCTTACGCGTGCGAAAGCGTTTGGAGGCCCTCTTTCAAGGCGTCCGCAAACGCGTCCATTTCTTCTGCTGTGTTTTCCGCCGAAAGGCTTATGCGCAGCGATGTTTCAACGCGCTCCTTCGGCAGCTGCATCGCGCTCAGAACGTGGCTCGGTTTTGCCTTGCCGCACGCGGAACCGCTTGAAACAAAAATGTTTCGCTCCGCCAAAAAGTGCAGCATCGTCTCCGCACGCACGCGCCCTGCCGAAAGATTCACAATATACGGCAGCGCGTTTTCGGGCGAGTTCAAAACAACCTCCGGCATCGCTTTCAGCCGTTCAATCAAATGCGTCTGCACCGCTTTTACGTGTGTAAGCGCCTCTTTTTCCGTCATCATGTGCTTCACCGCTTCGCCGAACGCACAAATTTGCGGCACGCCCTCGGTGCCGGGGCGCAGATTTTTCTCTTGCCCGCCGCCGAAGCTGTGCGGCAAAATGCGTACGCCGCTTTTCACGTACAGCGCACCCACGCCCTTCGGCGCATGCACCTTGTGGCCCGAAACACTGATGAGGTCAACACCGAGCTTTTTCGGCTGGAGCGGAATTTTGCAGAAGCCCTGCACCGCGTCCGTGTGAAACAGCGCCGGGGCTTTTTTCCTCTTGATCATGCCCGCAATATCTTTCAGCGGCAGCAAAACACCTGTTTCGTTATTCACCGCCATCACGCTGACCAAAATCGTCTTCGCATCAATGGCCGCGTCAAATTTCTCTTTCGGAATATTTCCGTCCGCATCCGGCTGCACATACACAACCTCAAAGCCCTCTTTTTCAAGTTGTGCCATCGTATTGAGCACTGCCGGATGCTCGATTGCCGTCGTCACAATCTTGTTGCCCGCGCGCTTTTTCGCATGCGCCGCACCCAAAATCGCAATGTTGTCGCTCTCTGTGCCGCCGGACGTGAAATAAATCTCCCCCGGCTGCGCCGAAAGTCTCTCGGCAATGATCTCTCGCGCCGCAGTCATCTCCTTTTCCGCCGCAAAGCCCTTGCTGTGCAGCGAAGAGGGGTTGCCGTAGCATTCCGTCATCATGTAAAGCGCCTTTTCCGCCGCCTCTTTTGAAACGCGCGTCGTCGCGCTGTTGTCCAAATAAATTTCCTGTGTCGTATCCATCATTATCCCTTACAGTTTTCGGTAGCCGGTCGAAAAATCGACCACATTTCTAAGCGGCTCACCCGCCAGAAAACGCTTTAAATTCTCCGCCATAATACGCACAATGCGGTCGTGCGTCTCCTGCAAATGGTATCCGCCGGAGATATGCGGTGTGATGACCGCATTTTCCATCTTCCACAGCGGGTGATCTGCGGGCAGCGGCTCCGGGTCGGTCACGTCCACGCCCGCGCCCGCAAGCTTTCCGTTTTCCAGCGCCACGCACAGCGCATCTGTGTCGACGATCATCCCGCGGCCGACGTTTAATAAAATCGCGCCGTCCTTCATCTTCGCCATGCGCTCTGCGTCAAACATCCCCTTCGTTGCCGTCGTGCCCGGCAGCGTGATGGCCACGCAGTCCGCCTGTGGCAAATATTCGTCAAGCTTATCCGTGTGGATGAGCTCGTCCACAAAATCGGGCTTATCCGTACCCGTGCGGCGCACGCCGATCACCCTTGCACCCAGCGCTTTCGCACGCTTCGCAAATTCCCCACCGATGTCGCCGAGGCCGAGCACCAGCACCGTCGAGTTCCACGCCGAGCGCACCTGCCCGAGGTCGCACCACTTGCCCGTGCGCTGCACATCGCGGTACAAATGCAGCTTTTTTAAAAGTTCAAGCCACACCGCGACCATGTATTCCGAAATCGCAAGGCCATACGCGCCCGTTGCATTCGTCAAAACGGTCTCCTTCGGCAGACAGCCGTGGATATACCCGTCCACGCCCGCACTGTTCGTCTGCAACCATTTAAGCTTATCGCCGGTCGAGATGAGCTTCGGACTCACGTTGCCGAGGATTATATCCGCGTTCTGCACGTCCTCGCGCTCTGCCTTGCCCTCTTTATAAATAAACGTCTCCTCCGGCGCGGCTTCTTCGAGCCACACGCGCTGATAGGGCTTCGTCTCCATCGCAACTAAAATGTTCACAGTGTCTCGATCTCCTCTCTCCACACCGTATTGCACGCGTCGCTCGGCATGCGGAAATCGCCGCGCGGCGAAAGCGTCACAGAGCCCACCTTCGGGCCGTCCGGCAGGCAGGAGCGCTTAAACTGCTGCTGGAAGAAGCGGCGGTAGAACGTTTTCAGCCACTTTTTAATGGTCTCGGCGTCATACTGCCCCGCAAATGAGCGCAGCGCCATCGCATAAATTTTACGTGGAGTAAACCCAAAGCGCAGCATATAATACAAATAGTAATCATGCAGTTCATACGGCCCCACAAGGTCTTCCGTCTTCTGTGAAATTTCGCCGTCCTTCGGCGGCAATAATTCCGGGCTGACCGGCGTGTCCAAAATATCAAGTAAAACGCGGCGCAGCTCGTCGTTGCCGTGCATCGCCTCATAACGCACGAGGTGGCGCACCAGTGTCTTCGGGATAGACGCATTCACCGCATACATCGACATGTGGTCGCCGTTGTACGTCGCCCAGCCGAGCGCAAGCTCGGAAAGGTCGCCCGTGCCGATGACAATGCCGCCGTGCTGATTCGCAATGTCCATCAAAAGCTGCGTGCGCTCGCGCGCCTGCGAATTTTCATACGTCACGTCCAGCACCTCGGGATCGTGCTGAATGTCCTTAAAGTGCTGCTCCACCGCCTTCGCAATCGGAATTTCATCAAAATGCACCTTGAGCTCTTCCGCAAGGCACTGCGCGTTGCTCTTCGTGCGCGCCGTCGTGCCGAAGCATGGCATCGATACCGTGCGGATGCCCGTGCGCGGCAGGCCGAGCATATCAAACGCGTTCGCCGTTACAAGCAACGCCAACGTGGAATCGAGACCGCCCGAAAGCCCAATGACCGCCGTTTTGCAGCCGATGTGCTTCAGTCTCGTCGCGAGACCCGTCGCCTGCATTTTGAGGATCGTCTCGCAGCGTGCGGAAAGGTCGGCGTCGTCCTTAGGCACAAACGGGTACGGATACGCCGTGCGCGTCGTCTCAAACTCGGGCAGGTCCATCGAAGCGTCGATGATGTCGCACACAGGCTCGTCCTGCCACGTATTCATGCGGCGGCGCTCCTGCACAAGGCGCTCCACGTCGATGTCGCCGTAGGTGATGCCGTTTGTAAACAAATCGCTCTCGTTCAGTAACGAGCCGTTTTCGCAAATCAAATTGTGCCCCGCAAAGATCATGTCCGTCGTGCTTTCGCCAAAGCCGCTGTCCGCGTACACATACGCTGCAAGCAGACGACCGGAGTGCATGCGCAGCATGTCGCGGCGGTACTGCGCCTTACCGATAATTTCATCGCTGCACGAAAGATTTAATAAAACGGTCGCGCCGCCCTTTGCAAGCGTCACGCTCGGCGGGTCTGCCACCCAAACATCCTCGCAGATCTCCACGCCCACAGTCACGTCCGGCGCAAGCTCAAACACCACGTCACGGCAGCCGTACCAGTCGCCCGCATAGCGCAGCATGCCGCTTTCCGGCGCGGGGGAAAAATGGCGCAGCTCGTAAAATTCGGAGTAATTCGGAATATGCTGCTTTGCCGGCAGGCCCAGCAAAACGCCGCGGCTGAACACCGCCGCGCAGTTATACAGCGCCCCGCCGGACGGGATCGGCATACCCACCGCGCACAGAATATCGAGGTCTTCCGTCTCTTCGATGAGGTCAAACAGGCACGCCTTCGCGCTTTCCATCAGCTTTCTGTCCTTAAACAGGTCGCCGCAGGTGTAGCCCGTCATCGCAAGCTCCGGGAACGCGATGACCGAAGCGCCGTTTGCGGCCGCCTCGCGGATCATCTTCGCCATCTCGTTTTTGTTGTACGGGCAGTCCGCCACCTTCACGTGCGGTGTAGCCGCCGCCACGCGCACCATTCCGTCTATTTTTATGCTCACAAATAAGCTCCTCTCAAGTGTCACCGGAGGTGACACAATTATATTCACTTGCACAAATTCCCCCTGCCGAAAAAAGAGCAGGGGGAAACTGTTTTTATTCTCATTCGCCGGTTTCGGCCGCCGTCACAGGCTCCGGTGTGGACTCCTCTGTGGGGGCCGCCGTCGGTTCTGCGGGCGGCGCAGGGGTCGGCTCCGGCGTAGGCGCCGCAGTCGGCGCAGGGGTCGCAGTGGGCGCAGGGGTCGCAGTGGGCACTGCCGTTGGGGTTGCCGTAGGTGTCGGGCTCGGGGAAGACGTCTCCGTGCCCGGGCCGATGCGGTAAATGGTGCCGCTTGGGCCGTAGTAGGAGGAAGGCAGCGTCTCGGTGCGGATGACCTCTCCGTCCTTCACAAAATCGCGCCAAGCGCTCGCCTCATAGCCCCAGTTGCCGCTTGTGGAAAGCACCTTTTCGCCCTTTTTAAGGTTCTGGTCCACCACGTATTTCACAGTGCTCAGCGGCGGGATCTCGCTCGTCGTCTGGGAATACACATTGATCGTGTCCCACTCTTTCGGGTGCTTGCCGTAGAACTGCACATGCAGCGTCACACCGTCCATCCAACTCATAATGTACACCGGGGTGTCAAGATCATTTCGGAACTGGAAGTCGATCTCGCCGTAACTCACCGTCGCGTCCAGACCGATCGGCACGTACGTAGACGGTGAAGAATGGCAGTCGCGCAGCGTGATTGTCATGCCCGCACGCAGCGCAGCGCCGTAGATCGTTGAAGAAGCCTGACAAATGCCGCCGCCGTACATCTGCACCAGCGCGCCGCCGGAAAGACCGCCCGCCGGCAAAAAGCCCGTGGAAGCGTTTGTGGAATCGCCCACGATGTTTTCATAAGAGAATGTGTCGCCCGGGTTCAAAACCGTGCCGTTCACGCGGGAAAGCGCCAGACCCATGTTGTGGTTGCCGTTTTCCGTATTCGTCGAGACCGTCTCAAACGAGGAGATCATGCCGAAATCTTTTCTCAGGTCGTCCACGGTCACTTTCGCCGCGGTCTCCTGCAAAGCAGCCTCTACTTCGCCGCTCGTCTTCTTAAGGAACTGCGCCTTCACGGCGGTAAGCGTTCCGTAAACGTCCAGCTTTTTGCCGTTCACGGCGTCCTCAAACATAAAGTCGCCCGCGTCAAAGTCATAAGAGCCCACGGTCGCGTCCTTAGCCTGCACGACGAAATCGCCGAGTTTTTGCTTTAATTCATTTTCAAAATTCTTGAGCGTCAGGCAGTACGTCATTTCGTAGTCGCCCGCTTTTCTCGATTTCAAAAGCCGCGTCAGCGTAATATCCAGCGTATCCACAACGGTCAGCTCGCTGCCCTTTGCGGTCATTTCGGTGTCGCCGCTTTTCACCGTGACGTTGATATTCGCATACGGCTTTAACGCCGCTGCTCTGCACGCCTTTTCGGCTTCCGCGAGCTTCATGCCGGAAATGTCGATGCCGTCCATCGTGGTACCTTCCGCAAACACGGTCAGGTCTTCCGGCTCCGGGGTAGGCGTCGGCGCCGCCGTCGCCGCAGAGTCGGAAGACGTCGGCAGCTTATCGCAGCCCGCAAAGCCCAGCATCAAGACAGCCGCCAAAACTGCGCCGACCGCCGCCGCGCGATATTTTTTTGTTTTATGTCTATACATGAGATCGCCTTTCTGAAAATCCCGGCAGCTTCTCACAGCCGCTTTTCTGTATCATACCGACTTACGTTTTGCAGATATTCTCTCCTTTTCGCCGGCAAAATACCGGCTGAGAATATTATACCTGCCGCATCTTTTCTTGTAAAGACATACGTTTAAATATGTCTTAAAAGTTTTTGAACGCATGTAGGTTCTTCGCTTACTTTAAGTATACCGCAAAGCCGCAAAAAAGTCTCCAGAAAAATGCAAATTTTCCGCAAATTTCACTCTTTTTTCGGATTTGATTTCTTAATTTCCGCGCAATATATGGAAATTCACAAAAAAATGTGATAAACTGAAGCAAAGGACAGGGGGTATCTGAAAATAAGTTTTGATTTTCCAGACACACCCGATGAAAAGGCTATTGAAAAGGAGCGGTATCATGCGCATTTTGATTCTCACCTGTGCTACCGGCGGCGGCCACCTGCGCGCGGCTGCGGCACTTGAAAAATACATACGCGAAACCACCACCCACGAAGTCATTCAAATGGACTTCTTAAAAAGCATCGGCAAGCTGCTCGACAAAACCATTTGCGACAGCTACCTCTTTATGGCAAAGAAGACCCCGTCTCTCTTCGGCCGCCTCTACAAAACGACAAATAAAGATAATCCCCTTGCGGATTTCGTCCCCCGCACAACGGAGCTTCTGGCGCTCCAGCTCTATCCGCGTTTAGCGGAGGTCGCGCCGGACGTCATCATCAGCGTGCACCCGTTCGCAACAGAGATGATCTCCGGTTTAAAGGAGCGCCGCCGCATCACCTGCCCGCTTATCTGCCTCATGACAGACTACGGCGTGCACAAGGCGTGGATTGCCCCGAATGTCGATGCCTACGTCGTCGCCTGCGACGACATGGTGAACGACCTGCGCCGTCTCGGCATTCCGAAAGAGCATATCTACCCCTACGGCATCCCGGTGCACGATGTCTTCTTCGACAAGGAAGACCAGGCGAAGCTCCTCACCGAAATGGACCTCGAGCCCGAAGTGCCCACCGTGCTCTTCATGGCCGGCAGCATGGGCGTCTCCAACATTGTAGACCTCTACCGTGGCCTGTGCTCCTCCCCGCTCGATTTACAGATCATCATCATCACGGGCAATAACAAAAAGCTTTATAAGCTCTTTGAAAGCGAAATTCCGAACTCGTCGAAAAAGACAAAGCTTATCCAGTTCACAACGGAAGTAGAGCGCTTTATGCACGCGTCCGACCTCATCATCACAAAGCCGGGCGGCCTCACCGTCTCGGAAGCGCTCGCATGCAACCTGCCGCTCGCCGTGTTCGACGCCATTCCCGGTCAGGAGGAAGATAACGCCAACTTCCTGCAAACGCACGATATGGGCGTGCGCGTCACAAAGGAGAATTTCTCCGCCGTCGTGTCCTCACTCATCGAGCATAAAGAGCGTCTGCGCCGCATGCGCGAAAGCTGCCGCACATTCGATAAATCCCGCGCGAACGAGAACATCGTCGCGCTCGCCGTAAGACTCGCAAAGGAATTTGCCTCGTATAACCCGAACATCTCGTTCTCCACGGATAAAGGCGTGTTCAACTTCCGCACCGCCGCCATCATCGTGCAGAACGGCAAGCTGCTCGTCACAAAAGACGACAGCACAGAGTACTACTACCTCCCCGGCGGCCGCGTCACCATGCGTGAAAAGGCCGAGGACGCCCTCACGCGCGAGTTAAAAGAAGAGCTGGGTGTCACCGTCGCGCCGGAGCGCGCCGTGTGGATTGCCCAAAGCTTCTTCACCCCGACAGGCAAAAAGCAGCGTTACCACGAGCTTTGCACCTACTTCACCGTAGACGCTTCCGGCACCGATCTCATCACCCGCGGCGACCGTTTCGATAGCCCGAATGAACCGAGCGTCCACTTCGCGTGGTTCCCGTTTGAAGAGCTGCCGTATATCGATTTAAGACCGGCGTTTTTGAAAACCGAAGTTCAAAACCTGCCAGAGCATACGCAGTTTATTACGATTGGGGATTGACGCACGTTCACCGCAGCCCGTCCTTTCACCCAACAAACGCCCCTCGTTTTTATCTTCTTTGACGATTGATTTTTCTCCGCACTTTTCCTATATTCAAGATAAAAAACATCATCCTAAACAGGAGGTCATACCATGAAAAAACGCTCGCTTTCTCCTTTTGCGTACTATGCCGCAAACCGCGCATTCCCCGTTTTTCTGTTGCTCCTGCTTCTGCTCGGATTCACCGCCTGCTCGGCGGAAAAAGGCGCCAAAGCGCTCGATTATCCCGCCATGTTCGGCGAAACGAAAAACGAAGTACTTGCGGCGCTCGATGAGGAAAATCTCACCTACAAGGAAGACGACCTCTACGCCAACGCCTACGTTTTAGATCAAATCGAAACGCTCGAAAACCGTGATTTTTCGGTCTACCTGCTTTTCGATCTCAACACCGATACGCTTTACGGCTACCGCAGGATCCTATTCGTCGAAAACCCGACCGATGCGGACTGCAAGCTGCCCGAAAAGCTCCTCAACACCCTCACCGCGCAGTACGGCGAGCCGACCACCTACCCCGGTCTCGAAAACCGCATCTCCACACACCTCGACCGCCTGAGCACCGACGCCGTCGGTTCCGGCGAGGTCTACAACGAATACTGGTCGGTGTCCGAAAATTGCGACGCGTCACTCGGCGTCAGCTTTCTCCCCGACGGCCGCCTTTTTGTAGACATCGTCTGCCAAACCCCGCGAACGTAATTTTAGTAAAACTTCAAAAGGACAGCTTCCCCGGAAGCCGTCCTTTTTTCATTCTCATTTTATCTCAAACCTTATCCCGCATCTCCGTCATACGGTTCCAGTAGCGCTTTGGCATGTGGGTGCGGCGGCACAGGTCGTTCCGTCTGCCCTCAATGCCCACGGTGTCGTAGAACGTGCGCCACATGGCGCGGAATTTCTCCTCCTCCGGCGATTCCGGCGGCAGCTCGATGTGCTCTGCCTGCAAAAATTCCGGCGCGCCGTCTTTATATAATAAAGCAAGCTTATGCGTGCGGTCGAAGATCATGAAATCTTCACCGGAAAAACGGTTGATAAAATGCGGCGCGATAACGGGTAAAACGCTGTTTTTCGGCTCAATCTGCGCGATAAGAACGTCGCCGTACTCCGCAAAGCGCAGAAAACCGAGGTACAAGTGCGCTTCCCGCTCAAGGAACTGCACCGCTTTCGTGATCTTATCGACGGCAGGCTCGGTCAGTCGCCCGCACACGCCGCGCCCGACCTTGTACCCCAACCGCATGAATTCCAGCATACGCAGTTCCTTTTCGGGCATACAGGTAAAAAACGCGCGCTCCAAAAGATCCTGCGCCTCCATGCCCATTTTCTTCGGAATCGACACGCGCACACGCTCGGCACGGCGCAGGTCGGTCTCGATATACTTCGCGCCGAATAAACACGTCTGGTCGGCTTCATCAACGGGCAAAATCGCGGCAGGCGTTTCTTTTTCCGCAAAGCTCTCGAACACACAGGAAAGAAAGCCGTTATATGTGCCGTCGTAGTAATACATTACAGTTGTCCGGTCAGACATTTTACCGCGTCCTCCTTTGTGGGGTTGAATAATGAAAGCTGCTCGGGAATTTCGGGCTGTATGCCGCCTTGCGGCAGCCCGCGGTCGCGCAGAATGCCCGCCAAAACCGCCGGTTCGTCTGTGCGCAAACGGCACTGCATTTTGCCGTTGCAGGTGATAAAATACGAAGCACGCTTTAAGACGACACCGAGCTTTTTCAGCCCCTCGTGGTCGAGCTTGGCTTGCCGTCTGGCGCGGATGATGCGCTTTGCACTCACCACGCCGATGCCCGGCACGCGCAATAATTTCTCATATGGCGCGCGGTTCACCTCCACGGGGAATTCCTCCGGGTGGCGCACCGCCCAACTGCACTTCGGGTCTAACATAGGGTCGAGGTCGGGCGTTTTTTCGCTCAATAATTCGTCCGCCGTGAAGCCGTAAAACCGCAAAAGCCAATCGGCCTGATAGAGCCTGTGCTCGCGCAGAAGCGGCGGCGCGGTGTCGAGCGCGGGCAGATTTCTGTCCTGCACGACCGGTATATACGCAGAGTAAAACACGCGTTTTAAAGAATACTTGCGGTAAAGTCCTTCGCTCAGCTGCAAAATACGTCGGTCGTTTTCCGGCGTTGCGCCGATGATCATTTGCGTTGACTGCCCACCCGGTACGAAGCGCGGCGCATTTTTATACCGTATGAGATCGTGCGCGTTTTCCTTGATGCCGTCGCGAATGCGCGACATGGGCAGCAGGATGTTTTCCTTCGATTTCTGCGGCGCAAGGCGCTTTAGACTGTCGTTTGACGGCAGCTCGATATTGACGCTCATACGGTCGGCAAGCAGGCCGAGCCGCTGCAAAAGTGTCTCGTCCGCGCCGGGAATGGCTTTGACGTGAATGTAACCGTTGAAGTGATACTCGTTACGCAGAATATGCAATGTTTCGAGCATTCTTTCGCAGGTGATGTCCGGAGAGCCGAACACGGCGGAGCTTAAAAACAGCCCTTCAATATAATTGCGACGGTAAAAGCTGATGGTCAGATCCGCCAGCTCCTGCGGGCGAAACGTCGCGCGGGGCGTGTCGTTTGAGCGGCGGTTGAGGCAATACGTGCAGTCATAAGCACATATGTTCGTCATTAGCACCTTTAAAAGGGAGATGCACCGGCCGTCACTTGCAAAGCTGTGGCAGATACCGCACGCGGCGGCAGAGCCGAGCTGCCCCTTTACGCCTGCGCGGTTTACGCCGCTTGAGGTGCACGCCGCGTCATATTTTGCGGCATCCGTTAAAATGCGCAGCTTTTCCATGGTGTCCATTTGTGTGTTCATGCTGTTCTCCCTATCTTAAAGCACGACGCCCTTGAACGGGTTTTCGACGTGTGTGCGGCGATTTTCCGCGGCGGACTGAAAGAGGTCTTTGTGCATCACCTTGATGCCGCGATCAATGATGTCGCCGCCGTATTTGCAGCGCAGAAAATCGACCGTCGTTTCGAGCTTTTGGGCCTTTTGTCCGCGCGCGGCATCTTCAAATAGCGAACACTGCGACATGCCGAGCGGCACGAGCGACGACACACGCACGCCGATGCTGCGGATGGATTCGCCCGTGTGGTGGGCGCGGAAAAGGCCGTAGGCTGCATCGAAAATGCTTTTGGAATCCGCCACGGCGGTGTCCAGCATCTTTTGGCGTTGGTAGGTCTCGAGGTTATATTTGCGCACGGAAAGCTGCACGTTATAGCCGCAAAGACCCTTTTCGCGCAATCTTTGTGCGACGCTTTCGGAGAGCATGTAGAGCTCTGCGCGAATCTCGCCGTCGTCTTTTAGGTCGTGCACGGCGGTGGTGCTGTTACCGATGCTTTTGACCTCCTCGTGCTCGTTCACACGGCGCACGGGCGATCTGTCTTCGCCGTTTGCGTACATACTTAATTGCTCGCCCGCCTTGCCGAATAGCCTTTTTAACAGCTTTCGGTCGGCTTTTGCGGCGTCGCCGATGGTGTAGATGCCGTATTTTTTGAGCGCTTCCTGCGTCGATTTGCCGACGAACAGCAGGTCTGCCGCCGGAAGCGGCCACACGAGCTCTTTAAAATTCTCGCGCGTGAACTCCGTTACGGCATCCGGCTTTTTATAGTCGCTGCCGAGCTTTGCGAAAATTTTGTTGAACGACACGCCGATTGACACCGTGAGCCCGAGCTCATCTTTGACGCGCGCGCGAATTTCCTCCGCAATCTCGCGGCCGCTGCCGAACAAGCGGCGGCTGCCGGTCACGTCGAGCCAGCACTCGTCTAAGCCGAAGCTTTCCACCATGTCGGTGTACTGCATGTAGATCTCCTTTGCAAGGCGCGAATACTTTGCGTAGCGCTCAAAATGCGGCGGGACGAACTTGATGCCGGGACATTTGCGTTCCGCTTCCCACAGGGCTTCCGCCGTTTTGACGCCTTTGGCCTTCGCGAGCATATTTTTCGCGAGGACAATGCCGTGGCGACGCTCTTTATCGCCGCCGACCGCCATGGGAATATCTTTCAGCGACGGGTCATAAAGCGTCTCCACAGAGGCATAAAAGTTATTCATATCGATGTGCAGAATGACCCGATCCACGGCTTTTGCCTCCCTTCGACGTGTTGCGAACATGCGTTCTCTATGCTCTTATTATAGAACATGCGTTCTGATTTGTCAAGCGGTAAATACCGGAAAAAGCGCGTTTTGAAAAAGATGTCCGCTTGTGTCCTGTGATGTTCTGCTTCTGAAACCGCAGAGATTTATGCACAATTTGTTACCTTAGTGTTACCCTAAGAACAAAGTGTAAACTTAGTGTGAAAGAAGTCTCGGTTTTCTTGAAAAAAAGTTTTTCGCGCATTATACTTTTAACTGTGAAATCTTATTTTTAACCTTATCTCTATACCCTCATTTCTAAGGAAGTGTTTTTATTTGTTTCTTGAAAAATTGAGAAGATTTATGTACGGCCGGTACGGCACGGACGAACTGAACCTTGTTTTGATGATCCTCGGTATCATCGTGATGTTCCTTTCGCGCATTTTCTGGTTCTGGCCGCTCGCAATTATTTCTTACGCACTTTACATCTATGCGCTGTTCCGCATGTTCTCGCGCAACATCCCCGCGCGGCAAAAAGAATATTATTCTTTCTTAAAGGTATGGACACCGGTGCAAAAATGGTTTAGAATTAAGAAAACGGCTTTTCGCGAGCGCAAGCAATACAAGTACTTCCGCTGTCCGGGCTGTCGCCAGCAGCTGCGCGCACCGCGCGGACGCGGTAAAATTCTTGTCACCTGCCAGCGCTGCCACAAGCAGTTTAAACAAAAGACCTGATTAGGGCAAGGAGTTTGAAAACCATGAAAGTTGCAATTTTAGGCACCTGGCACGTCCACACCAAAGAGTACACCACGGGTGTACTGAACAACCCGAATGCGGAAGTCGCCGTCGTTTGGGACAACGACGCAATGCGCGGCAAGAAGTTCGCCGATGAAATGAACCTGCCGTTCAACGCAGACCTCGACGCTGTACTTGGCGACGAGAGCATTGACAGCGTGGTCATCTGCACTGCGACCTGCGACCACCCGGAGATCATGATGAAGGTGACGGCGGCGAAGAAGAACATCTTCACCGAGAAGGTGCTCACCATCGACCCCAAGGACGCAGAGAAGGTCGCCGAGGCTGTGAAGGCTTCCGGCAAGGTATTTACGATCTCTTATCCGCACCGCACGTTCCCGACGCTGCGCGCGGTAAAAGCTTTGATGGACAGCGGCAAGCTGGGCCGTGTGACCTACGCACGCGTGCGCAACGTACACAATGGCAGCTCCGCAAACTGGCTTCCCCCGCATTTCTACGATAAAGCACAGTGCGGCGGCGGCGCAATGATAGACCTTGGCTCACACCCGATGTACACGCTTTACTGGCTGCTGGGAGAGCCGAAATCCATTACCTCCACGTTCACGCAGGTGACGAACCGCGGCGTTGAGGACAATGCGGTCTCCGTCATCGAATTTGCAGACGGCAAGATCGGCGTTTCCGAGACCGGCTTTGTCTCCGAGTGCAACCCGTACACACTGGAAGTGAGCGGTACGGACGGCGCTGTGATGGTACACGGCGACAGCGTACAGTGGGGCGGCAAGGCGACCGAAGGCAAGTGGGTAGACCTTGAGCTGCCGGAAAAGGAGCCGCTGCCGATCGACCAGTGGATCGATGCTGTTGTAAACGGCAAGCCGTCTCCGTTCACGATTGACGAGGCTGTGATGCTGACCCGTTTGATGGACGGTGCTTACAAGGCATTTGAGACCGGCGCAAAGGCGACGTTCTGATTTTAATTCTTATTTTAATTCTTAAATAAAAAACTCTGAGCACCCGCCGCGCGCATTTCCGTGTGCGGCGGGTCATTTTTAGGGCGAAGCCTGCGGTATCGCCTTAACGCGTATTAGAAACCGGAGGGTCATTGTGGAAAAAGAAAACCATTCTGCAGAAAAGAAACCGATGCGGGAATACACCCCGTGGGACTATGTAAAGCCCGGCATTGCCATTGCCGCCTTTGCGGTGGGGCTGATTTTCGTACTGTTCAAGTTCGATGCGGTCTCTAAGGTGGGCGGCGTGCTCTTTAACGCGGTGAGCTCGTTTATTCTGGGCCTTTTTATCGCGTACATTTTAAATGTGTTTTTGAATCTGTTTGAGAACACGGTGTTCGGAAGGCTCACACGCAGTGACAACAAGGTGTGGAAAAAGCTGAAGCGCCCGGTATGCGTGGCGCTTTCCTATGCGGTGATCGTGCTCATCCTTCTCGCCATCACGCTGTATGTCGTGCCGGAGATTTTCAAGTCTTTGGAACTCATCGGCGAGACGGCACGCGTGAATATTCCGGTGTATGTAGACCAGATTGCCAAATGGGCAGACGAGCTTTCCAAGCAGTTTAACCTCGATTTTTCCACGATGGTGGATTCGTTGAATAACTTCAACTGGTCTTCGATTTTATCGGGCGCAACGGAGTTTACGACGAACTTTTTCAGCTCGCTTGTGAACGTGACCGTGAATGTGGCGAGCGGCATTTTCACGTTTGTGCTCTCCGTTATCTTCTCCGCGTACTTCCTGACGAGCAAGGAGAGCCTGCTGCTTTCCTTAAAGCGTGTCTCCTATTCCCTGCTGCCGAAAAAGGTGGTGGCAACGCTGGCAGATATTGCGGTAACCTCGAACAACGTGTTTTCTTCCTTTGTGCGCGGCCAGCTGACGGAGTGTGTCATTTTAGGCTGCCTGTGCTTCATCTGCATGTCGCTTATCGGGTTTGACTACGCGCTGCTCATCTCGTGCATTGTGACGATCACTGCGTTGATACCGATTCTCGGCGCGTACATCGGCTGCGGCATCGGCGCGTTTTTGCTGCTGATCGTAAACCCCATGGATGCTGTATGGTTCGTCATCTTCTTCATCTGCCTTCAGCAGTTTGAGGGCAACCTCATTTACCCGAAGGTCGTGGGCTCGACCATCGGCCTGCCGGGCGTGTGGGTGATGACCGCCGTGACGATCTTCAGCAATTTGTTCGGCATTTTGGGCATTATTCTCGGCACACCGATCGCAGCGGTTCTATACACGGTGATGCGCCGCGTGACAACGAACCGCCTTGCGGCGCGCGGGCTTTCAAACGCTGATTTAGAACCGGGCAAATACCCATATCTGGAAAACTCTCACTACGCGGCGGGGTATTCTAAGGGCCGCCCGCTGTGCGCCCCCGTTTTGGAACGCGCGGCAAAGAAAAAGGAACAGGGTAAAAAGCCGCTGTTCCTGAAGTTTAAAACGAGCAAGAAAAAGTGATTTTTCGGCGCTGTACGGGAACCCGTACGGCGCTTTTTATATGCAAAAAGGCATACGGCAAAGCGTTTTTCGCTTACCGTATGCCTTTTGGTTTGCGGAAATTAAAGCGCTGCGATGACTTCCACTTCGACGAGGACGTTCTTCGGCAGGGTCTTGACGGCAACGCAGGAGCGTGCCGGCTTTTCGGTGAAATACTTGCCGTAGACAGCGTTGAACGCGGCGAAATCGCCCATATCGGCGAGGAAGCAGGTGGTTTTCACGGCGTTTTCAAACGTGGTACCGGCTTCTTCGAGGACGGCGGCGAGGTTTTTCATGACCTGCTCTGCCTGTTCGGTGATGTCTGCACCGTGGATGTCGCCCGTTGCGGGGTCGATCGGAATCTGACCGGAGGTGAAGAGCATATTGCCGCAAACGATGGCCTGCGAATACGGGCCGATGGCTGCGGGGGCTTTCTTTGTATCGATTTTCTTCAGCATGATATAACTTCCTTTCGTCACACGGCATCACGCCGCGTTTATATTCATCATAGCGATTTTTGGCGTTTTCGTCAAGTTTTGCTTTTTACTCGGCGAGGGCGTAGAATGCTTCGCTGTATTTTTCGGAATCGTCCGCCATGATGAGCAGGACGAGGTCACCGACGCTTTCCACGCGCACGTCGTTCGGGTTGACATCCACGCAGATCCACTTGTCGGGGTTCGCGCTGCGGCGGATCTCCGCTTTCAGCTCGTCGATGTCGGTACCGTCCTTGACACGCATGAGGCAAACGGAAAACGCGATGGCGTTGATGAACGGCTCGCTCGCGACGGCTTCTTCAAAATCGAGGTTTTCGACGCCGAAGTAATACGCAGACTGGTCTTTCGGAATCTCGACCGTGCCGACGCTGTTTTTGAGAAAATCGCGCTGCTCGTCATCGACATCTACGGTGTCATACAGGCGGTCTATAATCTCCGGCAGCGTGCCCGAGATGGTTTTGCCGCTGTCTGTTGTGCTGTTTCCGCTGCCGCAGGCGGCGCAGGCGAAAAGCAGTGTGAGCGCGAGCAGGAGCGCCGTAAGCTTTTTGGGTTTTCTCATGGTAAATTTCCTTTCCGGTTTTAAAATCGAAGGGGAAGTTTAGTATTTTGTGGCGTAGTAGTCGATGGCTTCATCGATGGTGCCGTCAAACACGATCTTTCCGTTTTTCATCACGACACCGCGGGTGCAGAACGCTTTGGCAATCTCCGGCGAATGGGTGACGAACAGAAGCGTGATGTCGCCCTGCATGATCTCCTTCACCTTTTTGGTGCACTTATCGCGGAACGCGCGGTCGCCGACGGACAGCGCCTCATCGACGATGAGGATTTCCGGGTTGATGTTGACGCAGATGGAAAAGCCGAGGCGCGCTTTCATACCGCTGGAATACGTGCGCACAGGCTGGTCAATGTATTCTTCGAGCTCCGCAAAATCAATGATGGCAGGCTCGAGCTTTGCGATGTCTTCATCGTTAAGGCCCAAAATGCGGCCCTTGAGGTAAATGTTTTCGCGGCCAGTAAATTCCTGGTCAAAGCCGCTTGTGAGCTCCAGAAGCGCGCTGACGATGCCGTTGACATAAATTTCGCCGCTTGTGGGGAACGTGACGCCGGTGATCATTTTAAGCATGGTGGATTTGCCCGCGCCGTTGCGTCCTAAAATGGCGACGGCTTCGCCGCGCTCAACGGTGAGGTTCATATCGACGACGGCATGCTTTGTTTTGTGCGGCACGCTTTTGAAAAACAGCCCCAAAAGGCGACGGCGGCTGCTTGTATACAGTCTGTACGTTTTGCAGACATTTTTAAAACGGACGGCAATGTTGTTTTGTTCGCTCATGCTTTTGCCCTCCTTACAGTACGTCCGCCATTTCGCTGCGGGTGCGGCGGTAGCTCCAGATGCCGAGTGCGTAAATGACGACGAGCCAGACGGCGAAGTACAAAAGGCGCTTCGGCTGGTCAAAGAACCACGTGTGGTAAATGAAGCAGTTGCGGTAGCCGTTGCACAGGAACGTGACGGGATTCAGCATCAAAAGCTTATGTGCGAGGCCCTTGTGCATGGTATCGACCTGGAAAAGCACGCCGGAAAGCCAGAACACCGCTGTAACGAACGATTTGACGAGGTTTGAGAAATCGGTGCTGATGGCGGCGATGGGCGCGGCAAACATAGCCCAGCCGGTGAAGAACAGGAAATTGCACAGCATGTAAAACGGCAGCTGCACAAGGTAGATGGTCAATTCGTTGCCGGTGATAACGAAGATGAAGATGGTGATCATCATCAAGATGAGGTGCACAGAGAATTTGGAGATGCTGGTAAACGTCGGAATGGTGGAGACCGGGTATTTCATCTTGGTGACGAGATAGCGGTTTCGCAAAATACACTCGGTGCCAAGCGTGAGCATTTCGCTCATATAAAACCACGGCACGATGCCGCTGATGAGCCACAGCACGAACGGGTAGCCCTCGATATCGCCGCCGCGGCGCAGGCCGATGGCAAATGCGAACCAGTAAACGAAAATCGTGACAAGCGGCTTGATGATGGCCCAAGACCAACCGAGTGCGGACGCACGGTATGTGCGGCGCAGGTCGGAGCCCGCAAGCTTAAAGATCTGTTTTCGGTAATCAATGTGATCCCGAACGATGGTGACGATGGTTTCACCCACCGAAGGTCTGGTGGATTTGATTTCAAAAGATGAGGCCATACAGGCCGCACCTCCTTTCCCGCGCAGCGCGCGTACCTAAAAAGGCATTCCGGAAATATGGTGAATAGGATAGGCTTACTGCCCGGCCTTCTTCCAGTCCGCAGGCAGTATCGCTTTTGCTATTATACACGTTTTGCAGGAAAAATCAACCGTTTTCGACACGCGGCGCGGCGATACACACGGCATCCTTGACGCAGCGGATGACGGTATCGATGCCGCCTGCGGCGTATTCGCCGTCGATTGACCAATCAAAGCCCGCTGCGGCATGCAGGCGGAACGTACTCGCGGAAGCGAAATCGATGTGCTTGTCCGAAAAATCGTTGTTTTTGAGCGCCAGAATGAGGCGGTGCAGGTCAGGGAGCGTTTCCGGCTTGCGAATGAGAAGCATCTCGAGCTTGCCGTCGTTCATATCGACGCTGTTTTCATCGTATTTCAGCATGCCGCCGATGGAAAGCGAGTTGCTGAACGCGCCGAAAATGTACGCGCCCTCGAAAAATTTGCCGTCTGCCGTGACGGTGAGGGGCGTGGCGTCGAGCGCGTGGAGGTCCTTCATGCCCTCTAAGACATACGCGAAGTGGCCCAAAAGGCGCTTCATGGTGCGCGGCGTGGCGTAGGAGCACTTTGTAAATAAGCCGAACGACGCGACATAGGAAAAATAGCCGTCGCCGAATTTGCCGGCATCAATGAGGCGGTCTTCTGTTTCCGTAAAGCTCTTATAGGGATCTAAAAGATGCTTTTGAATGCCGAGCGTCTGGGCAAAATCGTTTGTGGTACCGGCGGGCAGATATGTGATGGGCGTGCGCAGCGCGCGGTGCAGCATGCCGTTTAAGACGGCGTTTAATGTGCCGTCGCCGCCGAGCACGACGACGCGGGCATAGTCGTTTTCTGCGAGCTTTGCGGTGTAGCCGCTTCCGTTTTCCGTTTCGGTCGTTTCAAAGCGGTCAACGGCGGCGCCGTTTTCCTTCAGCCACGCTTCAAGCTTATCGGCGGTATGCTCGCCGCTGATGCGGCCGGAAACGGGATTGACGATCATTAAAATGTGCGCGCCGCGTACCGGCTCGTATTCCAAATTTTTATCCATTTCTCTCACCCTTTACGCACAAATTTATTCATAAACATTATACGCAAATACGGGGGAAAAACGGTGAACAAAATTTGAATTTAGAACACACAAACATAGAAAAAACGCCGCCATACGGGAAAAAGTCGTACAGCGGCGCTTATGTGTCTATTTGGTTTAAAATCAGCCCTTGAGCTCTACGCGGCGGATTTTGCCGCTGATGGTCTTCGGCAGCTCGTCACGGAACTCAACGATACGCGGGTATTTGTATGGTGCGGTGTTCGTCTTGACGTAGGTCTGAATCTCTTTTTTCAGCGCTTCTGTGCCCTGCGTGCCCTTTGTGAGCACGATGGACGCCTTGACGACCTGCCCGCGAATAGGGTCCGGAGCGCTGGTGACGGCACATTCGAGCACATACGGCAGTTCCATGATGACGGATTCGATCTCGAACGGCCCGATGCGGTAACCGGACGACTTGATGACATCGTCTGTTCTGCCGACATAGAAGAAGTAGCCGTCTTCGTCGCGCCATGCGGTGTCGCCGGTGTGATACACGCCGCCGCTCCACGCTTCGCGTGTCTTCTCTTCGTCGCGGTAATAGCCCATGAAGAGGCCGCAGGGCGTGCGCTTATCGGTACGGATGACGATCTCGCCCGTTTCGCCGACCGGCGCAGGCGTGCCGTCCGGCAGAATGAGGTCGACATCGTAAAGCGGGCTCGGGATGCCCATGGAGCCGCTTTTCGGCACGGAGCCAACCGGGTTGTAAATGGAAAGCGTGGTCTCCGTCTGGCCGAAGCCCTCATAAATGGAAAGGCCGGTGGCGCGCTTCCATTGCTCGTAGACTTCGGGGTTCAGGGCTTCGCCTGCCGTGGTGCTGTACTCGATGGAGGAAAGGTCGTATTTGGAGAGATCTTCCTTAATGAAGAAGCGGTACATAGTGGGCGGCGCGCAGAACGTGGTGATGTTGTACTGCTTGAACATAGGCAAGATGTCGTGTGCATCGAACTTATCAAAATCATAGGTAAAAATGGGCGCTTCACACATCCACTGGCCGTAGAGCTTGCCCCACAGCGCCTTGCCCCAGCCGGTATCCGAAATGGTGAAGTGCAGCCCCTCCGGGTTGACGTTGTGCCAGTATTTGGCAGTGATGTAGTGTCCGAGCGCGTATTTATAGTTGTGCTCCGCGATCTTCGGGTAGCCCGTGGTGCCGGAGGTGAAGAACATGAGCATGGGATCACTGCCGCAGGCGGTATCCTCTGTACGCTCAAACACGTCGCTCTGCTTTTCAACCTCGGCGTCGAAATCGAGCCAGCCCTCGCGTGCGCCGTTTGCCATCATCAAAAATTCGACGGTGCCGCAGTTTTTGGCGGCGCGCAGGGCTTCATCTGCGACCTGACCGTCCGGCGTGCAGACGAGCGCGCGCACGCCTGCGGCCTTGAAGCGGTAATCGAGGTCGTGCTCCATTAAAAGGTTCGTCGCCGGGATGACGACGGCGCCGAGTTTATGCAGCGCCAAAATGGCGAACCAGAACTGGTAGTGGCGCTTTAAGATGAGCATGACTCTATCGCCGCGCTTAATGCCGAGGGACTTGAAGTAGTTTGCCGTCTTATTCGACATGCGCTTCATATCATTAAACGTGAAGCGCTTTTCCTCGTGGTGCTTGGAGACCCAGAGCATCGCAAGCTTATCCGGCTCTTTTTCCGCCATTTTATCGACGATATCGAACGCGAAGTTAAACTTTTCCTCGTTCATGAAATCGATGGATTTTAAGATGCCGTTTTCGTCAAGCTCGGTGTGCACGAACGGGCTCGCGACCGTTTCGCGGTCGGCACGGTCCTGTTTAGCCTTGATGAGCGCCTCAAACGTGTCCTTTTCGGGCTTTTTCTCCTTCTGCGGGCGCATGACGACGGCGTAGAGGGTACATTCCTCGCCGCCGACGGCGATCATACCGTGGGGCGTGCCGCTGTTGTAGTAAATGGAATCACCCTCGCCAAGTTCTTCGATGTGCGAACCGATCTGCACGCGCATTTTGCCCTTGATGACGATGTCCATTTCCTGCCCCTGATGGGTGGAAAGCTTGATCGCAACCTTCTGCTCCGCCTCGTTATACGGCATGGTGACAAAAAAGGGCTCTGCCGTTTTGCCCTTAAAGAGCGGGGCAAGATTTAAATACTTAAAGCCCTGACGGCGCGTAATGGGCAGGCCCTCGCCGCGGCGGGTGACGGTATATGTGGAAAGACGCGGGCTTGTGCCCTTGATGAGGTCGGTGGGGTCGATACCGAAGCGCTCTGCACATTTAAAAATAAACGTGAAGCTGAAATCATGCTCGCCGCTTTCAAAGCCGCGGTATTCCTCCAGCGTGACGCCGGTGCGCTGCGCCATTTCTTCTTCGGAAAGGCCGATGATCTCGCGCATGGTGCGAATGCGCTCAGCCACCTCTGCGAGCTGTGCTTTCAGGTCTGTTTTTTCCGTTACGGGGGTTTGTGCTTCGTTTGCCAATTTCTTCATTCCTTTCGTTTTGGTATGGCTATATCGATAGTTTTGGTGTTTTTCATGCAAAAAACTCCGTCTCAAATCGCTTTGAGACGGAGTTAATCCGCGGTACCACTCAAATTGCCTGAAAAGGCCACTCACGGGCTCCCATGAAGCCCTATGCACTGACGCAGCATGGCGCGGAAAGCCCTACTCGGGTTCACTTTGGGGCTTTCAGCTCGGAAGGGATTGTGACAGGGCTTTTCGTATCGGCTTACACCCGCCGCCGACTCTCTGAAACGGGAAAGCCCGCACTGTCTTCGTCATCGCTTTTATATTTTCTCTGTATTATATGAGGTATATCTGAAAAGACAAAACTTGTTTTTAGATATATTCTTATCTTATCTGGTTTTCATTTCAATGTCAATTGTTTTTTCAAAAATTTCAAAAAGCTTCACACTTTTGCGGTCTCACGCATTTCGCGCATAACTTACGCCCTCAAAATGTGAAATAAATAATAAAAGCCGGATAAATGCAGGCATTGCAGCCCGCATTTTATCCGGCTTTCTGTTTCGTGTGAACGGGTCGCCCTCCGATAAACATTTAACGGTTTATCTTTGAACTACCTTATTTTAATAAAATGAAAATATCAATGACACTTTACGCGCGATGTGCGGCTTCTACGGCGTCGGCGGCGTTATCGAGAAGGCCGTCACCCATGAGCTCGATGGCACCGCGATCGCACAGGGAGGCAATCTGCGGGTCAAGCGGGAGCTTATCGAGCACCTTGAGGTCGTACTTTGCCGCGACCTCGTCGATGTGGCTTTCGCCGTAGACTTTGAACGGCTCGCCGCAGCACGGGCACTTGACATAGCTGTAATTTTCGATGAGACCGAGCACGGGCACGTTCATCATTTTCGCCATTTCGACCGCTTTGGAGACGATCATGGAGACGAGCTCCTGCGGGGAGGTAACGATGATGATGCCGTCAAGCGGGATGGACTGGAACACCGTGAGCGGTGCATCGCCGGTTCCGGGGGGCAGGTCAACAAACATGTAATCGACTTCATTCCAGATGACGTCGCTCCAGAACTGCTTGATGACACCGGCAATGACCGGGCCGCGCCAGACGACCGGGGAGGTCTCATCCGGCAGAAGCTCGTTGATGCTCATGGTCTCGATGCCGGTCTTCGTATTGACCGGGAACAGGCCGTCATCGCTGCCCATGGCCTTTTCGTGGATGCCGAAGCACTTCGGGATAGACGGGCCGGTGATGTCGGCGTCGAGAATGGCAGTTTTAAAGCCGCGGCGCTGCATGGTAACAGCCAGCATAGAGGTGACAAGGCTTTTGCCTACGCCGCCTTTGCCGCTGACAACGCCGATGACCTTTTTGACATTGCTCATCTTATTCATGGGCGCAAGAAAGCTTTCCGGATTCTGGCGGGAAGGACATTCCTCGCCGCAGCTGGAGCAGTCGTGCGTACAATTTTCGCTCATTGCTGATACTTCCTCTCAAAAATAATGTCTTTTTTCGTTTGTGCGGCAAGCTATTCCGCCGCATCAAACAGGATATTTCGGTCTTTTTATTCTACCCTGTTCTTCCGCTTTTGTCAAGATTTTGACAAGCTATGGAACTGCACAGTTAAGCTATTTGTGCGTATCGTTCGCAACAGTGGGCGTTAAAAACAACAGAAGAAACGCGAGCGCCAAAATGCCGCAGGAAATAAGCATGGTTTTTGGGAATGAAAATTTTTCCCGTACCTCGGTTTTTGACTTCAAGATACGGGAAAGTTTAATTTCAGGCTTCGTCAAATAATTTTTCAAAGCGAACGGCGGCGGTGTGCAGGTCTTTCATGCCCTCAAACACATTTTCCGCGTTGAACTTTTCTTTGAGGTAATGATCGGCCTCCAGCGTGAACCAGCCTTTGTAACCGATCTCTTTGAGCGCGGCGGCGATGGGCGCGAAATCAATGGACATGGAGAACGGGATCTGGTGGGAATCGTGCCAACGGTCGTTATCGTGAATGTGAAGCGCCTGCAGGCGGTGGCCCAGCGCACGGATCATGTTCGCCGCGCCTGAACCGGAGCCGCGCATTTCCGCGTGGCCGATGTCGAGGCATGCGACGAGATACGGGTCATTTACGGCGTCGATATGCTCGATGAAGCTCTCTGAGGTGGCACATGCCGCAAAGCAGGACTCGTTTTTCGCATCATCCCAGTTCCACATGTTTTCTGTGGCGATCTTCACGCCGCAGTCCTTCGCAAACGGCAACAGTTCAAAATACATTTCGGCATTTTCTGCGGCGGATTTGTCGTTATCCGGGTGAATGATGCAGATCTTGCCGCCGGCTTCTGCCGTGCATTCAATCGCGCGCTTGAAATACGAGCGAATCTCCGGGCAGGATGTCGGGAACGGCGCGTGTGACTGGTTGCAGGTGATGCCGTTATCGAGGCCGATCTGCTTCAGCTTGCGCGCAAACGCGAGATAATTTTCCCCGGCAAGCGGATGTGTTGTGGGGCGGACTGCGCCGAGTCGCCAATCGTAATCGCACATGGCAAACATGGAAAAATCCCAGGCGTCAAACCCGGCTTTTGCGACGTATTCCACGGCTTTTTCTTCGCCGACCAGAACGGACGCGGTTTCGATCTGTGTGGATGTTCTCATGAAAACTCCTCCCTTTTATCGCCATTATAGAGCCGAAAAAGGGGCTTGTCAAGCCAGTCTTTCGGCGTTTGGTTTGTGGAAAAAGCCGAAAGCACTGTACAAAGCGACACAAAAACGCCCGCCCGATTTAGAACCGAGCAGTCATTCATAGAGTTTGTTTAATAATTTTCCGCGTGGACCTCAAAATAGCTCTGCGGATGGTTGCAGACCGGACACACCTCCGGCGCTTTGACGCCGACGCAGATATGACCGCAGTTGCGGCACTCCCACACTTTTACCTCGCTCTTTTCAAAAACATGTGCAGTCTCTAAATTTTTGAGCAGCGCACGGTAGCGCTCTTCGTGGTGCTTTTCGATCTCGCCGACCATTCTGAATTTTGCGGCAAGCTCCGGGAACCCTTCCTCTTCGGCGGTTTTTGCAAAACCCTCATACATATCGGTCCACTCGTAGTTTTCACCGTCCGCAGCAGCCCCGAGATTTGCTGTTGTATCGCCGATGCCCATGAGCTCCTTGAACCACATTTTTGCGTGTTCTTTTTCATTATCGGCTGTCTTCAGGAAGAGTGCAGCTATCTGCTCGTAGCCCTCTTTTTTCGCGACAGATGCGAAATAGGTGTACTTATTTCTCGCCTGCGACTCGCCGGAGAAGGCCTCTTGCAGATTTTTCTCGGTTTTGGTGCCTGTATACTTGTTTGCCATAGAAATACCTCCCATGTCCATTAAAATCAATTTCGCCCTAAGGCGACCTTACATTCTTAAGTATAGCTCGTTTTTCGAAAAAAACAAACGATTTTGAACCATATAAAAAATAAAAAGCACTCAGCAATACGCTAAGTGCTTTTATCTGGCTCCCCCTGTTGGACTCGAACCAACGACCCTGCGGTTAACAGCCGCATGCTCTACCAACTGAGCTAAGGAGGAATATTTTGGTGACCCGTGCGGGAATCGAACCCACGTTAACGGCGTGAGAGGCCGCTGTCTTAACCGCTTGACCAACGGGCCACAAAAACCAAGAGTTGTGGCTCTTGGTCAGCTTCTGGTGCACCATCAGGGACTCGAACCCGGGACACCCTGATTAAGAGTCAGGTGCTCTACCAACTGAGCTAATGGTGCATATACCCTGAAAACTGAATAAAGGAGAAGCAAGAGTAGAATGGGAGAAGAAAGCGCAATCTTGAACCAAGAAGGATTATGGTCAAGCCCTCGACCTATTAGTACTGCCAAGCTGAACACGTTACCGTGCTTACACATGCAGCCTATCAACCTTGTAGTCTACAAGGGGTCTTACTAGCTTACGCTATGGGATATCTAATCTTGGAGTCGGCTTCACGCTTAGATGCTTTCAGCGTTTATCCGTTCCGCACATAGTTGCCCAGCTGTGCCACTGGCGTGACAACTGGTGCGCCAGAGGTGCGTCCATCCCGGTCCTCTCGTACTAAGGACAGCTCTCCTCAAATATCCTGCGCCCACGACAGATAGGGACCGAACTGTCTCACGACGTTCTGAACCCAGCTCGCGTACCACTTTAATCGGCGAACAGCCGAACCCTTGGGACCGAATACAGCCCCAGGATGTGATGAGCCGACATCGAGGTGCCAAACCTCCCCGTCGATGTGGACTCTTGGGGGAGATCAGCCTGTTATCCCCAGGGTAGCTTTTATCCGTTGAGCGACGGCAATTCCACTCTCATACCGCCGGATCACTAACTCCAACTTTCGTTACTGCTCGGACCGTCATCCTCGCAGTTAGGCTGGCTTTCGCGTTTACACTCTAAGGCATGGTTTCCAACCATGCTGAGCCAACCTTTGAGCGCCTCCGTTACCTTTTTGGAGGCGACCGCCCCAGTCAAACTGCCCACCTAACAATGTCCCCCGGCCAGATTCATGGCCGCAGGTTAGAATTCCAATAACTTAAGAGCGGTATTCCAACGTCGACTCCGCCGTGGCTGGCGCCACGGTTTCCTAGTCTCCCGCCTATCCTATACATAAATTATCGAAACCCAATATTAAGCTACAGTAAAGCTCCATGGGGTCTTTCCGTCTTGTCGCGGGTAACCGGCATCTTCACCGGTACTACAATTTCGCCGGGCGGGTAATTGAGACAGTGCCCAGATCATTACACCATTCGTGCGGGTCGGAACTTACCCGACAAGGAATTTCGCTACCTTAGGACCGTTATAGTTACGGCCGCCGTTTACTGGGGCTTCAATTCAATGCTTGCACATCTCCTCTTAACCTTCCAGCACCGGGCAGGTGTCAGCCCCTATACTTCATCTTTCGATTTGGCAGAGACCTGTGTTTTTGATAAACAGTTGCCTGGGCCTATTCTCTGCGACCACATCGCTGTGGCACCCCTTATTCCTAAGTTACGGGGTCAATTTGCCGAGTTCCTTAACTACCCTTCTCCCGTTGGCCTTAGAATTCTCTTCCTATCTACCTGTGTCGGTTTGCGGTACGGGCACCTTAGATATTCACAAGACTTTTCTCGCCCCAGTCCACGCATACTTCCCTACTTAAATTTCAGTCCCTTACGCCCGGGTCAACCAACGCCCGGGTTATGCTCTTTCTGGGTGTCCTCTTGCTTAAATCTTTCGGTGGCTACGGAATTTCTACCGTATGTGCATCGGCTACGCCTTTCGGCCTCACCTTAGCTCCCGGCTTACTAGGAGCGGACGAACCTTCCTCCTAAAACCTTAGACTTTCGGCCAATATGATTCTCACATATTTCTCGCTACTCATTCCGGCATTCTCACTCGTATAAAGTCCACCAGCGCTTACGCTCTGACTTCACCCCTTATACGACGCTCTCCTACCATGCATTACTGCATCCCAAGCTTCGGTGTACGATTTAGCCCCGTTAAATTTTCGGCGCAGGGTCACTCGACCAGTGAGCTATTACGCACTCTTTTAATGAGTGGCTGCTTCTAAGCCAACATCCTGGTTGTCTGTGCAACCCCACATCCTTTTCCACTTAACCGTACTTTGGGACCTTAGCTGTGGGTCTGGGCTGTTTCCCTTTTGACAATGAAACTTATCTCACACTGTCTGACTCCCGTACATCAATTATCCGGCATTCTGAGTTTGATAGAGTTCAGTAACCTCTCGGCCCCTAGCTCATTCAGTGCTTTACCTCCGGTAATCTAATACGAGGCTAGCCCTAAAGCTATTTCGGAGAGAACCAGCTATCTCCGGGTTCGATTGGAATTTCTCCGCTACCCACACCTCATCCGCTACCATTTCAACGGGAGTCGGTTCGGTCCTCCATGGAGTTTTACCTCCACTTCAACCTGGACATGGGTAGGTCACCCGGTTTCGGGTCGAATACAACTGACTTCATACGCCCTATTCAGACTTGCTCTCGCTACGGCTCCGGACCTTAAGTCCTTAACCTCGCCAGTTACATTCACTCGCCGGACCATTCTACAAAAGGTACCCGATCACCCGTTGATGGGCTCTCGGTGCTTGTAAGCACAAGGTTTCAGGTTCTTTTTCACTCCCCTCCCGGGGTCCTTTTCACCTTTCCTTCACAGTACTATACACTATCGGTCACTGGGTAGTATTTAGGCTTGGAGGGTGGTCCCCCCATATTCCCACCGGGTTTCACGTGTCCGGCGGTACTCTGGATACAGCTAGCGGATTTCGCTTTTCGCATACGTGACTCTCACACTGTTTCGTTGGCCTTCCCATGCCATTCTGCTAAACTTAATCCTACACATTGCTGTCCAAACCCCAAAAGTATTACTACTCTTGGTTTGGCCTCCTCCGCGTTCGCTCGCCACTACTAGCGGAATCTCGGTTGATTTCTCTTCCTCGCCCTACTTAGATGTTTCAGTTCAGGCGGTTCCCCTCATACACCTATGTATTCAGTGTATGATGATTAAACATGACTTTAATCGGATTGCTCCATTCGGAAATCTACGGATCAATGCCTACTTACGGCTCCCCGTAGCTTATCGCAGTTAGTCGCGTCCTTCATCGGCTCCCAGTGCCAAGGCATTCCCCTTGCGCTCTTTGTAGCTTGACCATGTGTTCTCTTCTTGGAATTAGAAATGAGTTTTGTAGTTATTTCTCTTTGCAAAGAATAAACTTAAACTTTTTTCGCTTCTTTGAAATTGCAGTTATTACCCTAAACAATTATTTGGATCGTTAGACCTTTTAAATAATTCTCTAGTAAATAACAGTTTTCTCGCATTTTTATCTGCTTCGCTTTATTCAGTTTTCAAGGTACATTTCGCGGATTGCTCCGCTTGGTGGGCTTAAGTGGACTCGAACCACCGACCTCACGCTTATCAGGCGTGCGCTCTAACCGGCTGAGCTATAAGCCCATATCTAGTTAAACCACCGGTTGTTCGAACCTTTCGGCCCTTGGTGGAGATGAACGGGATCGAACCGATGACCCCCTGCTTGCAAAGCAGGTGCTCTCCCAGCTGAGCTACACCCCCATATTCTTTTCAGAACGAAGATGCCCCGTTCTTGAGGATCAAGACCCTCAAAATTAAACAACGATTAAAAGCTTTCCCTGTAATCTAACCTAGGATGTTGAAGAACAACCTTAGCTGTTCTTGGTTCTCCATAGAAAGGAGGTGATCCAGCCGCACCTTCCGATACGGCTACCTTGTTACGACTTCACCCCAGTCGCCAATCCTACCTTCGACAGCGTCCTCCTTGCGGTTAGACTACTGGCTTCGGGTATTACCGGCTCCCATGGTGTGACGGGCGGTGTGTACAAGGCCCGGGAACGTATTCACCGCGGCATGCTGATCCGCGATTACTAGCAATTCCAACTTCATGTAGGCGAGTTGCAGCCTACAATCTGAACTGAGACCGTTTTTAGGGTTTTGCTCCACCTCGCGGTATTGCTTCCCTCTGTTAACGACCATTGTAGTACGTGTGTAGCCCAGGTCATAAAGGGCATGATGATTTGACGTCGTCCCCACCTTCCTCCGTTTTGTCAACGGCAGTCTGATTAGAGTGCTCTTGCGTAGCAACTAATCACAAGGGTTGCGCTCGTTGCGGGACTTAACCCAACATCTCACGACACGAGCTGACGACAACCATGCACCACCTGTCTCAACTTTCCCCGAAGGGCACCTAATGCATCTCTGCTTCGTTAGTTGGATGTCAAGACCTGGTAAGGTTCTTCGCGTTGCGTCGAATTAAACCACATACTCCACTGCTTGTGCGGGCCCCCGTCAATTCCTTTGAGTTTCAACCTTGCGGTCGTACTCCCCAGGTGGATTACTTATTGTGTTAACTCCGGCACGGAGGGGGTTAGACCCCCCACACCTAGTAATCATCGTTTACAGTGTGGACTACCAGGGTATCTAATCCTGTTTGCTACCCACACTTTCGTGCCTCAGCGTCAGTTAAAGCCCAGTAGGCCGCCTTCGCCACTGGTGTTCCTCCCGATCTCTACGCATTTCACCGCTACACCGGGAATTCCGCCTACCTCTACTTCACTCAAGACTAACAGTTTCAAAAGCAGTTCATGGGTTAAGCCCATGGATTTCACTTCTGACTTGCCAATCCGCCTACGCACCCTTTACACCCAGTAAATCCGGACAACGCTTGCTCCCTACGTATTACCGCGGCTGCTGGCACGTAGTTAGCCGGAGCTTCCTCCTCTGCTACCGTCACTATCTTCACAGAGGACAGAGGTTTACAATCCGAAAACCGTCATCCCTCACGCGGCGTTGCTGGGTCAGGGTTTCCCCCATTGCCCAATATCCCTCACTGCTGCCTCCCGTAGGAGTCTGGGCCGTGTCTCAGTCCCAATGTGGCCGATCAACCTCTCAGTCCGGCTACCGATCGTCGACTTGGTGGGCCGTTACCCCGCCAACTATCTAATCGGACGCGAGTCCATCTTTCAGCGGATTGCTCCTTTGATTGCTGCTCCATGCGAAGCTACAATCTTATGCGGTATTAGCGTTCTTTTCAGAACGTTATCCCCCTCTGAAAGGCAGGTTACTCACGCGTTACTCACCCGTCCGCCACTGAGTTGAAAAAAGCAAGCTCCTTTCAACTCCGTTCGACTTGCATGTGTTAGGCACGCCGCCAGCGTTCGTCCTGAGCCAGGATCAAACTCTCTAAAAAATTGTATCTAAACGCTTTCGCGTTCAAATCTTTTTCAGAGCTTTAATTCGCTCATAACGTCGTTCTGACGTTCGTCACAGATTTGTTGAGTTCTGTTTCTCGTAAGTTTCTTTGAGTCTCTCAAAGAAATTACAGGTTCCATTCTTTCTCTCGTTGTTTAATTTTCAAGGTCCTGTGCTCTCTTTCAAGCGGCTTTCCTTTCAGCTTTTCGCTTTCAGTTTTTTGCCGTCTCTCTCGAGCGCTTGACTATAATACCACGTACAGCCCCTTTTGTCAACACTTTTTTAAAAGTTTTTTTAAGTTTTTTTCGAAAAACTACATCTATATGTTGTGCTTTGATTTAAACACAATATATAGTGCATCTTCGAATGGGCATTTTTGCATTTACATGCCCATATACATGGCTTACGCAAACTATTTTACGAAATTTTTTTGAAAAAATCAAGAAAAACTTTTTGAAAAGGTGGTCTTAAAGTTGCAAAAGCCCCTCTCTGTACCCCAAAGCTTCAAGCACATCTTCTTATATATCTGGCGCATCAGTGTCCTTTCACTTCTGAATCTCCTCATAATCTTTCTGATTTTATCCGAAAAAAGTTTTTAAAACACTTAAAACCGCCGTGAAGTTATCGTAAAGCTTTACAATGTTGCCCTATATCTTCTTATATATAGTTATAGGAAGACGCGTTTTTGTTTTGCGGTTCTGCTTTTCTCTTTATATATAGAAGAAACGCGCTGCGGTCATCCCACAACGCGTTTCTTCTTAATATATAAGTATACTTTATGCTTTTGCCGCCTCGGCCTGTTCCGCTTTCGCCTTTTCCATCATCTTATGGTGCACGATAAGGTAGCACACAAAATGCGCGGCCGCCGTCACGGCCCACGTCACCGGGTACGAGAGGAACAGTATAAACAGCGTGCGGTTCATCTGGAAGACCGTCAGGATCCACACTACACGCAGCGCACACGCACCTGTAAGCGATACAATCATCGGCATGATCGAATACCCCATACCGCGCAAAACGCCCACGTGCGTGTCCATAATGCCGCAAAGGAAGTACGGTACGCACACAATGAGCATACGCTCCAAACCGTACTGGATAACCTCCGGGTCAGACGTATATATAGAAAGTAAAGGTGTGCCCAGCAAATACGCGCCGCAGCCGAGCACAACGCCCGTCACGGTCACACACAAAATGCAGATGCGCAGAATTTTCGCCACGCGGTCGTATTTCTTCGCGCCCATGTTCTGCCCGGTAAAGGACAGCGCCGTCTGGTAAAACGCGTTCATCGCAGTGTACACAAAGCCCTCAATGTTGGCCGCAGCCGTGCTGCCCGCCATAACGGTAGAGCCGAACGAGTTGATAGAGGACTGAATGAGCACGTTCGAAATGGAGAACACCGCGCCCTGCATGCCCGCTGGCAGGCCGACACGCATCATGCCGAAAAACTTATCTTTATAGATATGCAGCTTATGCAGCTCCAAACGGTAAGAAGCGTTCGTTTTCATCAGGCAGATGGTCACAAGTCCCGCAGAAATCACCTGCGAAATGACCGTCGCAATGGCAACACCCGCCACGCCGAGATGGAACACAATGACGAAGAACAGATTCAAAATGACGTTTACAACGCCCGCAATGGTCAAAAAGTACAGCGGGCGTTTTGTGTCGCCCACAGAGCGCAAAATCGCCGCGCCGAAGTTGTACAGCATCATCGCCGGCATGCCCACAAAGTATATGCGCATGTAAAGCGCCGCCTGACCCAAAACGTCCTCCGGGGTGCCCATCAGGGTCAGCAGCGGCTCCGCAAACGCAACGCCCACGGCAATCAATATAACACCGCTCACAAGGCTTGTCAGCACAGAGGTATGTACCGGTTTCGCTCAGCTGCTTTGCATCCTGTGCGCCGTAATAGCGCGCCACAAGCACGTTTGTGCCGATGGAAAGGCCGACGAACACGTTGATGAGCAAATTGATAAGCGCGCCGGTAGAGCCCACCGCCGCCAGCGCCGTGTGGCCGGTAAAGCGGCCGACCACCACAATATCCGCCGCGTTAAAAAACAGCTGCAAAACGCCGGAAAGCATCAGCGGCACCGCAAAGCGCAGAATTTTGCCCAGCAGCGGACCGTTGCACATGTCGATCTCGTAGGACCGCTTTCCTTTTGCCTGTCGTTTTGCCATAAAAGCCTGTATCTTTTCTTTCATATCAGTAACCGACCTCCTCACCGATGAGAATAACATGAATTCTGCCCTTCACGCGCTGGCGTGCCAAAACCGTGTACATCGCGCAGATGCGATTTTCCGAGCGGCAGCCCGCGCACAGCTCGCCGTCCGTGCCGGGACACGCCCCGTGCGTGCACGGCGTGTCCAAATTCAGCCGCATGGCATTTGCGGGCGTCGCACAGCTTTTCACGCGCTTTGCGGCGTCGTCTATATCGCGCACAATCTTGTTACACCCCGCAAAAACCAGCACCTTTTTCGGGCCGAACAGCATCGCCGCCACGCGGTTGCCGTTGCCGTCTACATTATAGAGCTCTCCGTGCTCCGTAACGGCGTTTGTGCCCGTCAAAAACACATCAGAGGAAAATACCTCGCGGTACAGCTTCTCGCGCTCCTCGGGCGTTTTCGCGGCTGTTCTGTCCAAAAATTCATAGTCCCCGCAGCGCATTAAATCCATCACGCCGGTCTCATCCAGCGTCACGCTGCCACCGCAGGAAATCACATCGCCCGGCTGCAGCAGCTCTTTTGCGATTTTTACGGCGTCCGCACATGTGGGCGCATAATACGCCTGCATGTTGTTTTTCTCCAGTGCGTCCATCACGCGCCGTATGCGCAGCTCTGCGGCGCTTTTGCGGTGCACGGTATCTTGTGTGTTCATGGTGTACAACTCCCCTCTCGGCGCGTTTCATGCCCATTTATGCCTAACCGCCGCCGATTTTTTAAAATAAGAAAGCACTAAGGACGGAAAAGCACATGCCTTTCCGCCCCCTATAATTTTTATTTTGCCTTTGCGTCCGCAAACGTATTGAAGCACTCCAGAACGTGCTCCTTGTGTGTTTTATTCGCGTCTTCCTTTTCCGACTTCGCGTCGGTGTAGATCAAAAGGAAGCGGCCGTCGTTTGAAAGATAACCCGGCACGGTGTTATCCAGCACCTTAAACGTGCCGTCTGCGCGCACAGCGTCCTGAAGCGCCTTAGCGGTCTCGGAAAGCTCCGCCGGGAACTCATACACTTCAAGCTGCACAGCGGAATCTGCGTAGCGGTATACATATTTATAGCCGTTTTCGGCGCCGATGACGTCGTAAGACATCTGCACCTTTTCGCCCGCTGCCACCTTGCAGTCTTCAAGATACTTGCAAAGGCCCTGAATATCATCGTCATAGCCCGCAGGGTCTTTGTCGGTACTCTCCGCGGTCTCGCCCTCGCTCGCCGTGGAAGACGTCTCCAGCGTTGCGACCGCCGTGCTTGAGGAGCTGTTGTTTGCACAGGCCGTCACAGATACGCACAGCAGCGCGGCCAGCAGAACAGCCAGCAGCTTTTTTATATTTTTCATGATTTGAACCAATCCTCTCTTTTTCCTCGTTCTTCTTATTATAGAACGGGTCATACAGCTTGATTTTACCATACCCCACGGCAGATAGCAACACCCATTTGCAAGAAAAACCGTTTTGCCCGCTGCAACGGAAAATTTTGCCCGCTGTAAAATAAAAATGAATAAATTCTAAGCATATTCTAATTGACGTTCACACCATATCATGGTATAATGAACACAACAAACGCCGTTCAAATTTATGAGGAGGTAACGCCGTGAAAAACAAGGGTATAAAAATCGGAGTCGTGTTTCTTCTGCTGTTCGCTCTGCTCTCAGTGGCAGGCTGTCAACAAGAGGACGTGGTGATCGTAGGCGTAGAGCCGGGACAGCCGGGGCCTACAAAAGGGCAGCTGCGCATTTCATTCGCGCCAGTGTCGTCTTCGGCAAGCATCAAACTATCACCAAACATAACCATTAACGACCTTTCTTTGTCAGCAGATATGTCCTTCACCGTTACGAATACGGATACCAATGCTACGACCGTGCTGACGGGCGTAGTGATCGACGCGGATCCTGCGTTCACACATGCAGAATTTGATGCGAATGGTAGCGCACTGTCAACTACACGTATAAGTCTCTTGATTCCCTACACGTTAGAGCCGGGAAATTATAAAGTGACAGCCGTAACAGGCTCCGTAAAGTACCCTTCGTCTTCAGGTACATCCGTCAAGGACTTGTCTCTGGCACGCGACGGAGACGGGCTGAATATCACCTTCACCATCGCCGCGCCCGAGCTGACCCCGACCCCGGAGCCGACGGCAACACCTACCGTTGAACCCACAGCAACGCCTACTGCGGAACCCACAGCTACGCCAACGGCAGAGCCCACCGCAACGCCCACGGCGGAACCGACGGCCACGCCGACAGCGGAGCCCACGGCAACCCCAACCGCAGAACCGACGGCCACGCCCACAGCGGAACCAACGGCGACACCTACGGCAGCTCCCACCGCCGTACCGACTGCCGTGCCGACCGCAACCCCAAGCCCGACGAACCACCCCAAAACGGGCGATGATTTTGCCCCCGCACTTTGGCTGACGCTCTGCGCAGGCAGCTTCGCGGCACTCGCCCTGCTCCTTAAAAAACGGCACATTTAATCGCAGGTAAAAAGCCGACCACATCAGCGGCTGTCCATACCGGCACACTGAAAAACTCATGCTTTCACCGCTTGAAAGCATGAGTTTTTTTGACAGCCTATATATTCTCCGATCACAAATTGTGTCGGCAAGCTTCTTCGTGTTGTCAACCAAGCTGCCGAAGGATTAAATATCTTCAAAGCGGCATCGGTGTCCGCGCAATCAGAAGAACTGCCAGAATTGCACCGGCAAATGCCGCCACCCCTACGACGGCCAGCATTTTTTTGTTGGGCCGCCTCTTCGTTGCTTTGCAAATCAGTGCGGCACAAGTCACGCAAACAGCCGCAGCAGCAAGCGCGATGCCCAACATTTCCCATAACCAAGACAGCTCATATAAGATTCTCATGTGTTCATCGCCTTCCCTTCTGTTCATCGCAAAACCGCTGCTTTTTCTAAATCTGTTCGTATTCCGCGAACGGCTCACCGGAGATTTCGAGTGCCTTATCCCTGTACCGGCAGCTCCACCGCAATCGTGGTGCCCTTCTTCGAGCTCTCCTCCACCCGGACGCCACCACCGTGGAGATTGGCAATCTCCCACACCAAAGAAAGCCCCAGCCCAACGCCGCCGTACTCCCGGCTGCGGGACTTATCCACCCGGAAGAAGGGCTGAAAGATGCTCTGTTGGTATTCCTCCGGGACGCCGCAGCCAGTGTCGGAAACGCGGATCAGAATCTTTTCCGGCTCCTGCGTAACGGAAACCTTCACCGAGCCGCCCGAACGGTTGTACTTGACTGCATTTTCCGTCAGGTTAAAAAGCAGTCGGTAAATCAGTGCATCGCTGCCGATGAGAAAGCCGTCTCCCTCCATCTCCAGCGTAATATTGCGCTTTTCTGCCAAAAGCGCGAGATCTGTGAAGACCTCCTCAACCATCGGGGCAAGCTGAATCTGCTCGTTTCGCGCCACCTGCTGCAAATTGCTCATTTCAAGCAGCGTTTTGGTCATCTGTGTCAGTCGCTCCGTCTGTTCCCGCAAAAGTGCGAGAAACTTCGCCGTTTCCGGCAGCATATCGGGATGCTCCGCGGAGAACAGCTCCAACTGCGCCTGCATCAGTGCCAGCGGCGTGCGCAGCTCGTGGGCAGCGTTGCCGGTGAACTGCCGCTGGGCGGCAAAGGCGTTGTCCAACCGCTCCAGCATCTGATTGAAAGAGTAACTCAGCTGCCGAAACTCCGGCAGAACATTCTCGTTAATCCTCATGTCCGCCAGGTTGTTCAGCTGCACCTTCTCCACCTGAGACACAAAGCTGTGCAGCGGCTTGAGGGCACGTCCGCTGACAAAATAGGCCAGAACGCCGCTAAGCAGTGTCACCACAGCCGTAATATACCAGTTGGTCATGCGAAAGCGCCCCTGCGCTCCGTTGACCACAATGGTCAGATCCTCATCGGGCGTTACGAGCTGCGGATTAAAGCTCTCTGCGCCTTCACTGTTCATAATAACCGTGTCGCCTCCCTGTAAGGTGTCCGCGATTGTGTCCATATAGTACACACCGGAGGAACAGAGCAGCAGATTCATGACAACACAGGTGACACCGATGAGCAGGACAGTCATCAGAGTGATGCGCCACTGCAAGGAAAGTCGCTTCATGTTTCCTCTCCTCCCATCAAATAGCCTTCGCCGATGCGATTACGGATGGGGTCAAACCCCAACGCGGCGCGGAGCTTCTTGCGCAGGGCGGAGATGTGAACCCGGATAGAATTACTGAAGCTGTCCACGCTGTTATCCCAGACGTGCTCCATCAGCTCTTCCTGACTCACAGGCCGTCCCTGATGCACCATCAGATATTCCAGAATGCCCGTCTCCTTACGTGTGAGTGTCAGGGGCTGCCCGTTGACGGCAGCGGTGCGGGAGCGTGTGTCGAACGTCAGCTCCCCGCAGGTCAGCAACACGGCTTGCTGGGTGAACTGCCGCAAGGTCAGGCTGCGGATGCGGGCCTCCAGTTCAGCCAAGTGAAAGGGTTTTGCAAGATAGTCGTTGGCCCCGGCATCCAACCCCTCAACCTTGTCCTCCACCTCGCCGCGTGCGGAGAGAATCAGCACCCGCGTCTCGCGGTCTGTCTGCCGCAAGGTGCGCAGCACGGTCATGCCGTCCTTTCCCGGCAGGTTCAGATCAAGAAGTACCAAATCGTAGCGCTCCACGCCCAGAAGTTCCAGCGCCTTTTCCCCGTCGTAGCAGTAGTCCACGCTGTATGCCAAGCGCCGCAAACTGCGGACAATCGTCTCGCATAGGGCGCGTTCATCTTCAATTACCAAAAGGTGCATAAGAGTCCCCCTTTTCATTTCCTTTTTCTTTATTATAGCAAAAGCAGATAAGATCTGCATTAAATTTTCGTTCTTAACAGGGATTTTATCTTTCCTGTGCTATGATGATGGCAGAAAAAGTGAAAGGGTGATAAAATTGAGTTGTGCAAAAAAAGCAGCGGCGCAGGCCACGTTGCTGGTTGTGGGTATCGCCATGCTGTGCTTCGGCGCATGGCGCGGCGAGGCCGCGACGGTACTGAGCAAAGCGATTAAATTATGTCTGGAGTGTGTAGGCATTGGGTAAGAAATTTTCGGGCGCGTCACAGATTATGTCCCGCTTCCGCGGCTGGATACAGGCGGGGGCAGCTTTATTGACCAACCTGCACCTGCCGAACTTTCTCAAGGGCAAACTGTACCAAGGCGCAGGGAAAACCGTCTGTGTGCCCGGGCTGAATTGCTACTCCTGCCCGGCAGCCTCCGGCGCTTGTCCCATCGGGGCGTTTCAGGCGGTAGTGGGCTCTTCCAAGTTCAGCTTTTCCTATTATATCACAGGCTTTCTCATTTTGCTCGGCGTCCTGCTTGGACGCTTTATCTGCGGTTTTCTGTGCCCCTTCGGCTGGTTTCAGGAACTGCTGCATAAAATTCCCACGAAGAAGTTCTCCACAAAGAAACTCAAGCCCCTGCGATACCTCAAGTACGCCGTACTGCTGGTGATGGTTTTCCTGCTGCCGGCGTTCCTTGTAAACGATGTAGGCATGGGCGACCCGTTCTTCTGTAAATACCTCTGTCCGCAAGGCGTGCTGGAGGGAGCCATCCCGCTGTCCCTTGCCAATTCCGGTATCCGGTCGGCGCTGGGGAGCCTGTTTACATGGAAATTCGGCATCCTGCTTGCAGTGATCGTGCTGAGCGTGGTATTCTACCGTCCCTTCTGCAAGTGGCTTTGCCCGCTGGGGGCGTTTTACGCGCTGTTCAACCGGGTATCTCTCTTTCAGATAAAGGTGGACAAAAACAAGTGTGTATCCTGCGGAAAATGCGCCAAAGCCTGCAAGATGGATGTGGATGTAACAAAAGCGCCCAACCATACCGAGTGCATCCGCTGCGGAATGTGCATACGCACCTGTCCGACGGGCGCCGTGCGCTTCCGTTACGGCTTCGGAGACGGTAAAGATAAAACAAAGGCGGCAAAAAAAGCCGCAGAAAATAATAAACAATAATAACAAGGAGAAACAAAACCGATGAAAATGAATAGAACAAATACGGCCGGCCGATTGCTGGCACTGCTGCTTCTCGCCCTGATGATGCTGTCTTTGACAGCCTGCGGCACAAAGAACGGAGACAAAGCGGACGGAATGAGCAGCGAACCGAAGAATGCCGAGGAAGCGGTCGCCATGCACAAAGATCTGATGGCGCAGGAAAACGCCATTCTCGCGGAGAACACAGCCCTTTGGGAAAAGGTATTCATGGCAGCCGACAAGGGCATGACCATGCAGGAGGACGGCAAAAACTACGGTGATTTCCTACTCAGTACAATCGAATCCGCCAAGGATCAGTTTACAGCGGATGAGCTAAAACTGATTCAGGGCGAAGCGGAGAAGATCCGCGACATCGAAACCAAGCTGACCATGATTGAGGAAAAGTACCCCGAGGCGGCACAGGAATCTACGGATGGCGCTATGAGCGTGCCCGCAGGCAACGACACGACCACGCCGCCCGATGACGGCAGTATGCAGAAATCCGATGACGGCAGCATGCAGAAATTCCCCACCTTTGAGGGCAAGGACCTGGATGGAAATACGGTGAAAAGTGACGAGCTGTTCTCTGCCAACGCCGTCACCGTGGTGAATTTCTGGTTCACAACCTGCAATCCCTGCGTGGGCGAGCTTTCCGAGCTGGATGCACTGAACAAAGAGCTTGCGGAGAAGGGCGGCTCCCTCATCGGCGTCAACACCTTCACGCTGGACGGCGACGAAGCGGCAATTTCCGAAGCAAAGGATGTACTGGCCAAGAAGGGCGCTACCTATCAGAATGTGTATTTTAACTCCGATGGTGAGGCAGGAAAGTTTACCGAAAACATCTTTGCCTATCCTACCACTTATGTGGTTGACCGCAACGGCAACATCGTGGGCGAACCCATCGTAGGCGCCATCACGGAAAAAAATCAAGCGGAGACGCTGCAAAAGCTCATCGACCAGGCTCTTGCCGCCGATGCAGGCTGACAAACGGATTTATCCTCTCAGAAAAGTAAGGTGGCTGTCCTTTTAAAGGGCAGCCACCTTACTACTTTTGGGAAATAGTATGGAGCGCGGGTTATTTGCCCGCGCCCCTGAAGATAAGACTTTTACTTTTTGAGGATTTACAGTGATTTTTTCTCCCGCCGCCTGATTTTCCATACGATCAGTGCAACGCATCCGGCAAAAGATGCACATAGCGCGGTGCTCCACAAATTCATTTGACCGCTGTCACCGGTCTGCGGGATTGTAACCGCGCGCCAGCCGGCATACACAGTCATATCCCCTGTCAGATAAATGTCTGAGACCTTGTTCACAAGGCTCTGTTCGCTGTACCAGCCGACAAAGGTATACCCGTGCCGAGTGGGAACATACTTGGTCAAATCCATGTAGGTATTGTACGTTTCCCGCACGCTGGGAATAGCACTGCCGCCGCCTGTTTCAAAGCGCAGCGTGTAGTAGTTGACGGGCGGATTGTTGTCTCCGGTATGCGTCCAGTGAGCGTAGACAGTGGTATTTGCAGAGAACACGGTATCCGTCGTAATCTTTGTGCCGCCGCTCTTTTCGGTGTACCAGCCGTTGAAGCTGTGCTTGCTGCGGGAAGCATCGGGCAGAGAGGTCAGCTTCTGCTTGGTGGTGGTCATGCTGCCGACAGAGGGCGTACCGTCGTTGCCGTCAAAGGTGACGGTGTACTCCGTGGGCGTGGGCGACGCATCCTCCTCGAAGATGGCCTTGATCTCCACGTTGTCGCTCGGCATGGTGAACTTGTCGTCCCTTACCGTCACGTCGCCGCTCATAACCTGCCACTCCTTAAAATGGTAGCCCGCGTTTGGCGTAGCGGTCAGGGTGATCTCCGTTCCGGCCGTCGCCGAGGCGGGGTCCGCGCTGCCTGTGCCGTGACCATCGTCCCTGACGGTAACGGCGTATTCCGCCTCGGGAGCCTTGACTATCGTGATGGAAAACTCCTTAATATCTTCACCCAAATCGTTTACCGCCATGACGGTAAAGACCTCGGTCCCTTCCCCGGCAGGCGTGCCGCTTATCTCTCCTGTGTCCTCATTTAGGCTAAGTCCCTCGGGCAGGACGCCGCTCACAATGCTCCATGTGATGGGCGCGGTACCCTTGGCGGTCAAGCGGTTGCTGTAAGCCTCGCCTTCCATGCCGTCGGGCAGGCTTTCCGCGACGATTGTCGGCGGCATAGGGGGTCGGTTATCGATAAGCTTCACCCGAATCGCGGCTGTTACCGCAGGCTCCGGCTGCTGAAAGATATCTCCGTCATCTTCGCTAAGCACCGGCGTGCCGATGATGGTCTGCCAATCCACGGACTCCGCATCATAGGACGATTCATCCCATGCCACGTCGATCCAGCGCCATGCGCCGTCAACGGCATTGATGCACACATTTTCCGGCAAGCCGAGCTCTGCAAAGGGCGTGCCGAACGGCTTATCGGTAATGGGATCCGGTTCATCGATATTCCTGATGGTGTTTTTGACGGCGTTGATTTTGATGGTAATCTCCGTCGGCTTGTGGAGACGCAGGTCGTCCGGCGTGAATACCACCGTCACATCGTGTTCACCCGGAGTCTGGAGGTAGAACGGCGAGGCATTCTTGAAGGAGAACGTGCCGGGGGCGACGGTATCCGTACCCTTGACCTTTGCCACGCCTCCGACGAGCGTGCCGACTTCACCGTTGTAGGTTCCCACCTGAAGCTTTCGCCAGGTGAATATGGTGTTGTCGGGCAACGTAAAATCGCCGTTCTTCCATCGGAATACGGGCAGCTGCGTGATCTCCGTCTCAGTCGGGTCAGGCTGCAGCTGAACCTTTCTCACGGCTCGGAGGTCGGCGTTTTCCGGTATGGTGAAATACTTCTCCAATTCGGCGCGGTTGACTTCGCCGTAGATGGTCTGCTCCTCAAACGAATTGGGGTCGTAGGTCGAGCTGTCCCACGAGGTGACGACATCCATGGAATACCCCTCGAGTTTTCCGGGGGGCGTTTCGTTGCTGACTGCGGAGAAACTGAACGACATTGAAGGATTCAGCTCCTCAAAGGTCGTTCCGATTTTTTTGTTGGGAATGTGTACGATATCGGAGCTGACAAATGTGCGGGGAATGACGTTCACATCAACGGTGCATTCCGCCTTGTTGTACCGCTTCAGATTGTCGGGCGTGAAGATAACCTTCAGCTGCAGCGGCCCTGCCTGCAACAGCGTGCCCGCCGTCAAGGAATGTCCGTATATTTTCTGATCTTTGTCCAGCGTGAACTTGCCGGAAACCGTTTCGCCGTTCGCCGTGGCCGTTCCGCCGGAAAGATATTTGTCGGCAAACACAAGGAAGCACAGATCTCCGCCGTAGAGCTGCTTGGAATAGGTGGGCGGCTCCAGCGTGGGCGTAAAGACGCGGTCGTCAATGAGCGTTATCCTTGCGGTGGCCTTGACGCTTGTCGGCTCCAGATCATCCTTGTAGTGACTCTGTTCAACATGCAGCTCGCCGGTAATGGTCTGCTCGCCATATTTGTTCGGGTCATAGGTGGAGCCGTCCCATGTCACGGGCACGGGACTGTAGCTCGCGCCGGTGTTGGTCTCTACCTTGACGCCGGAAGGAAGCCCCAGATTCTCAAACGCCGTGCCAATGGGCTTGTCCGTGATGATTACGTCATCCGGAACTCTTGTGACCGTGCGCTTTGTCCCCGTCACGGTAATAATACATTCCGCCGTGGTGTATGCCTCCGTATCGTCGGGAGTAAAGAGGATCTCCATGCGGTTTTCGCCCGGGTATACTCTGCCGCCCTCATAGTCCTTGAAGCGGAACGTGCCGGGAACGACGTCACCCGTACTCTCGGCCTTCGCTTCGCCGCCCCTGAGAGCCCTGTCGGTATACTCATTTCCTATATACCCCGGAAGGGGCAGCGTGGGCGGGGTGGTGATAACCGTTTTGGCAGGCTGCAAAAGCGCTCCGTAAGCCGTATGACAGGTTTCGCAGACAGCCTTCTCCGTGGATGTAGCCTTGCCGCCGGAGCAGTTGCCCGTTTCGGTATGGCTGCTGTCCGCGGTACAGGTGCGTGTGTGCGTTCCGTTGCCGTTGGAGGTCCATTCGCCCCAGCTATGATTGTGCACCTCCCATATGGCATAGATGGTTGTGCTCATATCAACCCCATGTACTACCAGACACTCGGTATAACCGCCGTTTCCGCCATATATCGGCGTACCAGTCCGATAATTCGCCCAACCCATGAAGGTATATCCGTCACGGGTTGGAATTATTTCTGATATGGGAACCCATACATGAAATTCCGAACTGGTCACGCTCTGACTTGGCGGCGCGCCGCTGCCGCCGTTGGCATCGTAATGCAGCGTATAGGTGTATTGGGTGGCAGCGGGACGGGCTGCCCCGCTCCTCGTTTTTGGCATCATAGTATCGGATGTCCCTGCCGGGTCTGCGCCGCAGGCCTCGTGGTGTTCATACAGGCCGCCCGTTTCCGATGCGCGTGCGGCAACCTCTTCATCCGCCGCGAAGACCGTCGCGGGCATCATGGTCAGCACCATACAGCATAGAAGCAGAATGCTGAGTATTCGTTTCTTCATGTCGTTTTTCCCTCCTGTTCCTGCGGGTCCGGCTTGCCTGTCCCGCCCTTTTTCCGGTTTTCTCTGATTCTGAACCGCATGCACAGCGCGGTGATTGCCGCCGCAGCGGCAAAGGATACAACGGCCACCAGCACATAGCCGCCCGCATCCTCGCGCAGCAGCATCGCGCCGAACACGCCCCATGCGGCGGTCTGTCCCGGCCTGACGACCGTGCCTATCGCCTGCATCAGCACCGCGAACAGCAGCATACACGCGGCGCTCAGTCCGTATATGCCGTGCTGCTGCCTTCGGCGGGTGTTTTTCCGTACCCGCTGCCGGACGAGTGCGACCCGTCTTGCGGTATCGTACATACAGTTTGACCCTCCTCTCCGGTTTGTCTGAAACTGTGGCCTAAAAACCCTTTCACTTATATAGGTACATAAAATCGGAAAAACTCTCACCCAAAACGCAAAATTTTCAAAAAAAATTTGAGAGCCGCCAAAAAAACAGCTCTCAAGGTGTGAATGTTCGGTTATTTCATCCGCGATAAACGGAACGTAGACAGCCTTCCCGCCGCTACCAGCAGCACCGGCAGGGCGTAGGCCACATACTGCGCCGCACCGCCGTAGGCGATGAGCAGATTGTAAACGGCGTGGAGGGTGATGGCCGCGCCCAGCAGCCCCCAGGTGCCTGCAATTTTCAGCCATGTCCGCTGCCACGCATAGGCAAGCCCGCCGCCCACGATCAGACCGCAGAGAACGTGCATGGCTCCCGTGCCGAAGCCACGGAAGAAGATGAAGGAGAAACGGTCCGCTCCGTTCTGAATGAGATAGCACACGTTTTCAAAGGTGGCAAAGGCAAGGGCAACTGTTATTGCGGCAGCCTTGATTTTATCCCCCTCCGGCTCAAACACCAGGAGATAGAACACCAGCGGCAGCAGCTTCATCATCTCCTCCACCACCGGCGCAATCTCCGCCGTGGCGGCAAGGGCGTCCGCCTGACACACCGACGCGAGGAAAGTATTGATGTAGGCCGAAAGCAGGCACACACCCATTCCGACGATGCAGAACAGAAAAAAGCGGAGATGCCGCCTGCCCATGCACAGAGCAGCCACCAGCAGCGGGGACACCATGCACAGGAATATGTTCTCAATATAGGTCATGCGTCCACCGCCTTTCTCACAGCGGGCAGCAGCCCCAATATGGTCAGCGTCAGCAGCATATCGCACCAGAAGACAGGGCTTGCCGGGGAAGTATCCGGCCAGAAGCAGCCCGCCGTCCAAAGCAAGTACTCCGCAAATGCAAAGCACAGCATCCCAACGTGGAAACACCGCATATTCCGCGCCGCGCCCGTCCGGGTTTCTGCATAGGCAAGCCCTCGAATGGCGCAGTAGGAAAGCCATATCATCATGCCGCACCAGATCAGGTTGGAGAGAATGTCCCCGAAGGTGCAGTAGAACGCCAGCAGCGGCACGCCGAACGCAGGCGCAAGCCATGCCCTGCGACAGCGGAAGCTGTGCTCATCTGCGCCTGTCAGCGTGGCCTGCAATATCCGCAGAAAAATCACACTGGCCACCCAGCCGAACTCCGACACATAAAACACCTTCGGCGTGGTATCGAACAGCAGCAGATACAGCGTCCAGTAGAGCGCGCCGAGGGCAAAGCAGCCGTAGAAGCACAGCAGCAGAAAATACGCCTGCCTGCGGCTTTTCCGGTAGGATATGCCCGAAAGCAGCGCGCCGACGAACGTGACCAACAGCTGCAGCAGGTTCTCAATCAGCTCCATGCCGTTCCTCGCTTTCCTTATCCTGTGTGTCGTCCCGATTCATTTGCCGCAGCCGGAAGCACAAAACAGTCACGCACACGCCGAGAAGAAATGCCAGAAGCCCGATGACGATGTATCCCAAGGCCGCGCCGCCGTGAAAGATGCTTGCCGCCGTTTCAAAGCCCGCATAGCCGCCGGTTTGAATTTTTACGGCAATATCAGGCATGACGAAAGACACACCCACAATCAGCGCAAGGCACGCCGCCACAGCGGAAGCCGCGGTAATCGTATTGCGCCGCAGCCGTTTCTCCCGCTCCATCTTGGCGATGCGCCGCTTTGTCTCCGCGACGCGTTCTTCATGACTCCGCATTTGTAATCCCCTCCCGTTCCAGAAGCCTTCGCAGGCTTTCCTTTCCGCGATACACCATGTTGGTAATCTGCTTTACCGTTTTTCCCGTAACCTCCGCCGCCTGTGCGTAACTCATACCCTCAAAATAGGTCAGATATAGAACCTCCCGGTAATCCGGATTCATTTCACCCATGCAGAAGTGCAGAATGCGGTTTCGTTCTTCCGTTCGGATAACCTCCTCCACAAGCAGCTGCCCGTCCGATTCATCGGTCAGCTCGTCCAAACGGAACAGACACTTCCGCTTGCTTTTATGGCGCAGCGCCATATTCCGCGCCGTCTTATACAGATATGCCTTGAAGCCACCGTCCCGGATGCGAGGCTTTTTCGTGAACAGATAGGCGAAAACATCCAGCATCAAATCCTCTGCTTCGTGGACATCGTGCAGATACCCGTCGATATACAGGGTTAGCGGATTGCCGTATTTTTTCATCAGGGCCTCCAGCCCCGCATCGTCGCCGTTCAAATATCGGTGGTAAAAAGTCTCGTCGCAGGTCATAGCGTTCACTTCCTTTTTGCGGGTGCTCCAAATGCAGAGGGGTATCCGCCAGGCGCTTGCCCTGCCGGAATTTCGGTGCTGTTCCTGAAAGCGCGGGTCGGACGGCTTTTCCGCGTTCTCTTGGTCAAATTATATCACAGGATACGTACGGATAGCAACCGGAACCGCAGATCATGCCAATAGCATGCGCAGCCTGCCCAAGGTGCTTTTAGGTGAGGTCACACTTCGTCCTTTCTCCTCTGCTCCAAAAGCCAGGCTGTCATGTCCCGCAAAGTATCCTTCACCGGGCGCGGATGATATGCAAAGCATTCTGATGCTGCGGCATGGCTGAATTGTCCGTTTGAGGCAAGGACGGCAACGGAATACGGTGTGAAAAACAGCGGCTTTCGCTTCTTCAGGCTTCGATGTTCATAGTATGGAGCCGCCAGCTTTGCAAGCCCCAGTGGCAGGCAGATGGGGCGATACTTCTGCTTTGCGGTCTTTCCCACAAGCTGAAGCATCTTGCGAATGGTAACATAGTGGCCGGACAAAATGTATCCCTTACCGGGTTCTCCGTTCTCGGAACAGTCGAGAATGCCTTTTGCCACATCCCGTACATCCACGAAGTCATATCCGCCGCGAACGGCAAAGGGCAGCTTTCCGCGAAGAAAAGATTTCGCCATTGAGGTGAAGCTCCCTCCCTGTATGTCGCCCGGCCCGATGATGCCGGAGGGAAAGACAATGCTGGCATTCAACCCGCGTTCCGCTGCAGCGAAGACCAACTCTGTTGCAGTTGCCTTGCTCTTGGCGTAATCTCCGTCCACAAGCCCCGGAGAGAATTCGCAATCTTCCGTAATGATGCAATCCTTTGACTTTTCCGGTATGGCATGGACGGAGCTGACATAGACCATTTTGCCCACATTATGCTCCATACATTGCCGGAGAACCCTCCATGTCCCGCCTACATTGACCTGATAGAGCTTCGAACCGGGTCTGGACGCGACAGAGACGATACCGGCGCAGTGAATCACACAGGTACGGCTGTCGGCATCCGCAAAGAAGTCTGTCAACGAGCTTTCCACGCACACATCACCGATGACGGTATGGACTTCTTTGGGGAGCAAATGGATACAGGGGTCATCACGCAGCACAAGCGCATGCACCTGCGCTCTGCGGCGTACCAGCTCCTCCGCAACAGCCCTACCGAGGAAGCCGGTAGCGCCTGTAACAAGATATTGATCAAACATGCAAAAAGCCTCCTCCCAAATAAGCATACAAGTGTTGATTATCTTTCACAAGTACAGTATACTTGAGAGGAAAGACGGAAACAATCAGCACTTGCCATACGACTGAAAGAAAAGCAACATTGTCTGTTGAAGTGTTGCTTTTCTTTGTAAACTTTTTTGGGAGGGGCTCTATATGGAGAAAATGGACGCAAGGAAACGCTATACGCAAATGGTGCTCAAGCAGTCTTTTCTGAAGTTGCTGAAGGAAAAACCCGTAAACAGAATTACGGTGAAGGAGGTTTGTGCGCTGGCGCAGCTTAACCGCGCCACCTTCTATGCCCATTACAGCGATTGCTTTGCCCTGATGGAGAGCATTGAGAATGAACTCATCGATGCCTTTGAGAAATCCCTTCGCTATGTCAATTTGTTTGATGTGACGGCACTGATTGAAGCCATTTACGATATGGTCGATCAGAATCAGGCCGCCTGCCGGGTTTTGATTCTGGGAAATACAAGCGCAACGGTCCTCATGCGGATGATTGCTTTGGCCAAGGAGGAAAGCATTGCTTACTGGCGGAAAGAGCTGCCCTATGCCGACGAAACAGAGCTTGAGATGATGTATACCCATCTGTCAAACGGTTTGATGCATGTCGTTGTGGAGGGCTATGACAAGTACAGCAAAGAGGAAATGATCCATTTTGTCAACCGCGTTGTAAAAGCCAGTCTTTTGCTGTTTCAATCGCCCCAAAGTCCTCTTGCTTAACACAGCCTTTATGCCCGAACGGCATAATAAGCTTACAAAACGGTCGATGGTCAAAAAAGATGAGCCGATAAAAGCGGAACAGGCATGATTTCGGTCATGCCTGTTCCAAGAAATATGAATTCTACCACCTTGTCGTCCGGAATCCTTGTCCCGCTTTTTTCCTTTCCTCTCCAAATTTTTAATTCGCCGTACGCTTCTTGATTTTTGTAAACCCATGTGCTATATTGAGTGCATGGCGGCAACAAAATCCGCCAAAATTTTCTCTATTTTTATAGAGTACAAAGGGGTAAAACCAAATGAAACTCAGAAAACTCTGCGCATTGGCACTCGCCGGTCTGCTCACGCTCTCTGCGCTTGCAGGCTGCACCTCCGCCAAAACCATCGTAGGGGGGAACACAAGCAGCACCTCCGCCGAGTCCTCCTCTTCCTCCGAAGACAGCACTGCATCCTCCGAATCCGAATCTTCGGCCTCCACCGGGGAAGCCATGTTTGCCTCCCTCGCCGATTATCTCGCCGATCCGGACGTAAAAGCGTCCATCGATGCCGAAATTGAAAATCAGACCGATGACAGCATGACGATCAAGGTCTACGCAGACGGCAATGCGCTCGTCTATGAATATCAGTTCACAGATGAATACGACCTCTCCGACGAAGACATAAAGCAGTCCGTGCTCGATGCTTTAAAAGAAGGCTGCGAAGAAAATGCTTCTACCTTTGAAGATATCGCCGATACACTCGAAAGCGAAGTAGGCCTCTCCGGCGTGCACGTCCGCCTCGTCTACTTGAACGGTGACGGCAGCGAAATTTACACCCACGACTTTGAATGATTATTTGTGTAATTTATAAATAAATTTTAAAGCGCCGTCCGCGAACCGCTTTCGGTTCGCAAACGGCGTGTTTTATTTGACAAGATTCGACATTTTTAAGTGAAATATTTCGCGCTGCGAAATGTGAAATTTGATGCTACGCATCAATTGAAATGAAATAAATCCCTACGCGCTGCAGCGCGGTTCACACACCACAGGTATTTCACGTTGCGCAGCAACATTTCACTGCCCGAAGGGCAATTCCACAAATTCCGAAGAGATTTATTTCGTTGAAAAAAGAGCCTTGTCTTTTTGACAAGGCTCTTTTTTCTGGTGACCCGGACGAGAATCGAACTCGTGTTACCGCCGTGAAAGGGCGGTGTCTTAACCGCTTGACCACCGGGCCAGATGGTAGCGGCAAATGGATTCGAACCATCGACACTTCGGGTATGAACCGAATGCTCTAGCCAACTGAGCTATGCCGCCATATCTGCTCTATAATGTAGCGTAGTTTATTATAATACACATTTTTTCTTTTGTCAAGTGCTTTTTCACTGGAAAATTCTATATTTCTGTGTTATACTGTTCTCAAATTGCGCGATAAGACGTAAGGAAAGCGTGAGAAGGGAGAAAGCGCCGTGAAAATTCTGCTGAAAAAGCACTTCGGCTGGTTTTATGAAAAACTGAATAACGACGCCATCGACTCCTACGCGGCGCAGGTTTCGTTCTGGATCCTCATTTCGTTCATTCCGTTCCTCATGCTGATTTTGGCCCTTTTGCAGGTCATTCGGTTTGAAGACACCTCGCTTCTCGTGGCATTCGTTCAAATGCTCCCGCCGCCGGTGGAAGAAGTTGTCAGTTACTTATTTCAAGAGGTGCACGCGCCGCAGACGCTCATTTCCATGACGGCTATCACCTGCGTTTGGTCCGCTTCCACGGCTATGGTGGCGCTGATCAAGGGGCTTTACTCCGTTTTTGACGTTTCCAAAAACCACAACTATATTTTTATGCGTATTTTAGCCATTTTATACACGGTCGTGTTCGTCATGACGCTGCTTGTCAGCATGGGCCTGATGGTCTTCGGCGACATGCTGTATGAATGGCTCATCACGGTGATGCCGCCGGCGTTCCCGACGCTCATCAACCGCTTTAAGCCCATCATGTCCTATGTCCTGCTGCTGTTCTTCTTCTGGTTGATGTTCATTGCCATTCCGCGCAAGCAGGTATCCCTGCGCAACGCGTTTTTCGGCGCAGCGCTGGCTTCTGCCGGGTGGGTCTTATTCTCGTTTTTCTTCTCCGTTTTCGTGGAGAACTTCGCAAACTACGCCACCATCTACGGCAGCCTTGCCGCTTTGGTCATTTTAATGGTATGGCTGTATGCCTGCATGTTTATTTTGCTCATCGGCGGTGAGATTGCCATGTGGCTGCAGCACAGCGGCATCAACCGCGATGTTTCCGACCTGAAAACAGAACGTCGCCGCCGCAAACTCATCTCAGAGAAAGGAAACGATGCAAATGGCAAAACCACAGACAAGAAGTGAAACCGCCCTGCAAAGCGCCGTGATGCGCTTTGGCGATGACGCGTTCCGCATCTGTTATATGCACACAAAAAGCGACAAAGAGACGCTTACGCTGCTTTCCGATGTATTTATGCAGTACTTTTTAGACACGCAAACCTTTAAAAGCGAAGGCGAGGAGCGCCTTTGGGTGCTGCGCACAGCGCACAAGACATGCATGGACTATTATGCACAGAAAATTCGAAAAAAGCTGACGGACGAGCAGATTGCACAGCGCTCAAAAGACATGCCGTTTGAAACGCCGAAAGAGCTCTGCGACATTTTACGCCTGCATTATACGCTGCTGACGGCGGTGGCGCTGCACTACGGTGCAGGTGACAACACGCGCTTTATCGGCCGCGTGACCGGAAAATCCGCTTCTGCCGTGCAAAATCAGCTGGAAAAAATCAAAAAAGCCGCGAACATGAGCGAGGACGACCTGCGCGAATGGGTAGAAACCCTGGAAACGCCGGACGATCTTCTGCACCGCGTGTATTATTCTGTTTTGAATGAATCGAAAGACCCGCATTTTACCGCGAACAGCCGCGCAAAGCGTCTGAAGCGCAATGTAGACCGCGCCATGCCGTTTGCGGCCGTAGGCGTCATCGTAATCTGTTTATTGTGCGTTGTCGCCGTACGCGCGGGGTGGTTCGGTACGAAATACGTGCGCACGCCGGACGTGATTTTAGAAAGCGACACGCCGGTCTCGTCCGCCGCAGAGAGCGAAGTGAGCCACGTGACGCTGACTCCGGAGCCGACCGCTTCCGAAGACACGCGCGAAGCCGTGAACATGTCGCTTTCGATTTTTGTGCCGAGCGACAGCGGCCTTGACCAGTACAGCTATAAGAGCCTGCCCGCAGACGGTGCGGTGCTCGTGCAGAAAATGGCAGAAAAGGGCGCATTTCCGGAGGATGTGACGCTTGACGCGCTCGACTACATTAAAGACGGCGAGGTTGTCTCCACGATGAAGAGCGGCGAAATGCTGGAGGTGCGTTTGCAGTTTTCCGGCGCTTTGCAGGAATATTTAGACTCCGCCAGCTCCACGTCTTCTCTGGAAGCCATCGCAAAGACGTTCCGTGCATTTTATGAAGCTGCAGGCATGACGCTTTCTAAGCTTGAGGTGTATTCGGACGGCAAGCCCGTCACCGTGGGCGATATGCAGATCAACTGCACGTCGCTGATGTACGGCGAACTTCCCGTTTCCGCCGTTTTGGACGGCGACACAAACGAACCTACGGAGGGGTGATTTTGATGAAAATACTCGTGATTGACGGTCAGGGCGGCAAAATGGGTGCGGCACTGACCGACCAGATCAAAAAGAACATGCCGGACGCGGAAGTCGTTGCCGTGGGCACGAACAGCCTTGCCACAAGCGCCATGCTGCGCGCCGGTGCGGACGCTGCCGCCACGGGCGAAAACCCCGTTGTGGTAAACTGCACGTGGGCAGACGTCATCGTGGGACCCATCGGCATTATTTTAGCAAACGCGCTTTGGGGCGAGATCACGCCGAAAATGGCGGCGGCCGTTTCCGAATGCGTTGCTAAGAAAATCCTGATTCCCGTCAACCGCTGCTCCGTAAGCGTAGTGGGCGTACAGGACAAGACGCTCTCGGAATACGTGCGGGATGCGGTCGCCATGCTGAAAAACATGCAGTGAGGAATATTGCGGCGACCGTGATGTTCTATGAAGTTGTGCGGCAAAGAAACGCTTTCCGCACATAACCTCGCCCGATTAGAACGCAAATATGCGTTCTTTAAAATATACAGGGGAAAAAATTTGGGAGGAAAACGTATGAAAGAAAGAGAAAAATTCGGTTCTCGGTTGGGATTTATTTTAGTTTCGGCCGGGTGCGCCATCGGTATCGGCAATGTGTGGAAATTCCCATACATTACCGGCATATACGGCGGCGCGGCATTCATCCTGATGTATCTTGTGTTCCTTGTGGCGCTGGGTCTGCCCATTATGGTGTGCGAATTCACCGTGGGCCGCGGCAGCCGCATGGGCATGGGCAAAGCGCTCGATACACTGGAACCGAAGGGCACGAAATGGCATCGCATGAAGTGGATCAGCATTTTCGGCAGCTTTTTGCTGATGATGTTCTACACCATGGTGGGCGGCTGGATGCTGAAATACGCATTTATGGAGGCAACCGGTACGTTTGTCGGCTTGGACGGCAAGGCGGTAGAGGGCGTGTTCGGCGATATGCTGACAAATCCGGGCACGCTGACGTTCTGGGCGATTGTCGCCATTGTTATTTCGTTCGGTGCATGCGGCTTTGGCCTGGAAAAGGGCATTGAGAAAGTGACGAAAGTCATGATGATTGCCCTGCTGCTTTTGATGATTGCGCTGGCTGTGAACTCCGCATTTTTGCCGAATGCCGCGGCAGGCATCAAGTTCTACCTTGTGCCGGACTTCGGTGAAGTGGCAAAGAAAGGCTTCGGCAACGCGGTGTTTGCGGCGATGTCGCAGGCGTTCTTCACGCTTTCCATCGGCATCGGCTCCATGGAGATCTTCGGCAGCTATCTGGACCGCAAAAAGCGCATTACGGGCGAAGCGGTGAACATTGTGCTGCTGGACACGTTTGTTGCGCTGATGGCGGGTTTCATCATTATCCCGGTGTGCTTTGCCTACGGGGTGGAGCCGGGCTCGGGTCCGTCGCTGCTGTTCATCACGCTGCCGACGCTCTTCAACAATATGGCAGGCGGCAGAATTTGGGGCACGCTGTTCTTCATCTTCATGTCGTTTGCGGCACTTTCGACCATCATTGCGGTGTTTGAGGAGATTCTCGCATTCTTCATGGATATCGGCGGTTGGAGCCGCAAAAAGGCTGTGGGCGTGAACTTTGTGCTGATCACGGTGCTTTCCCTGCCGGCGATTCTCGGCTTTAATGTGCTTTCCGGCATTCAGCCGCTGGGTGAGGGCAGCAACATTATGGATATGGAAGACTTCCTTGTTTCTTCCAATCTGCTGCCGCTGGGCAGCCTTGTGTTCGTACTGTTCTGCGTGCGCAAAAACGGTTGGGGCTTTGAGAATTTCCTCAAGGAAGCGAACGAAGGCGAGGGCATTAAGTTCCCGCACTGGATCCGCCTTTACATGCAGTACATTCTGCCTCTGATTGTGGTCATCATTTACCTGAAAGGCTACTACGATATGTTCAGCGGCAAGAGTACGGCGGTGTTTGTGAGCTGGATGTGCTTTGCGGTGCTGCTGCTTTTCGTCATCTTCGGCGTTTCGATTTTTACAGGACGGAAGAAGACGGGGAAAGTGAAGTAAACGGTTAATTACCGGGGATAAGAACGACAAAGTTCTTATCCCTTTTGTTTTATCCGAGCATATACAACTTATTTTTCGCTAAAAAACACAAACGCAAGTAAAATTTGCACATCTGCCATTTAAATTTGGTTTACATTATGGCTGATTTTGTGCAGAATTAAAGCGAGGAAAGACAACATGGAATTATACGAAAAACTATATCAATTACGGAAGAAATCCGGCTTTACTCAATCAGAATTAGCAGAAAAGCTTGGAATTTCCAGACAAACTGTTTCTAACTGGGAATTGGGGACAAGTGTTCCACCTTCAAAACGTCTAATTGAAATCAGCAAGCTCTATCAAGTTCCTATTGATTATTTATTAAACGAACCCAAAGCTGAACCACTCGACACATCATCACCTGATAAATCGACATTATCAACCGAACATTCGACCGAACCGCTTTCCTCTCGCAAACCTTTGCTTTTTAAAATAAAGAAACGTTTCTTTGAACGTCCCGCGCATCTTATTGTTGTCCTATTGTTAGGCTTCTTAATCGGTGTTTCCTTTGCAATTTTGCTATTCTTTCTATTTTCAAGACCCATTGCACAGGAAACCGTTTGCGAATATGAATATGAAAATTTGTCTTCCAACGGCATTAGTATACCTGATGGCACTGATGGGGAATTTGATTTGACATGGGACTAGCGAAAACTAGTTTAAAGGTATCAAACTCAAAGAGAGGAAATTATCTATATGAAAAAGCCGGTTTTTATTCTAACCTTACTCTTGTTTTGCTTTTTGATAAGCTGCAAATCCACGAATATATCTGAAACACTACGGATTTCAGATTGTGAATTGCATTCAGAATATACCACTGTGTATTACGGTGAATCAGAGCAAATTGAAATCGGTAACCACAGTTTTTTATCTATCTGTCTTTCACCCGAAACAAAATTTAATGAAAATTCTTCCCTGCTCTATTCTTTGCTTGTCTATGATGCAAACGACGTTCAACATCAATGCTATGAAGACATCACCATTTATCCCGAAAACTACTCAAAAAGTAATCCAATTTGTAAAACTATTCCTGATGGTTATGTCATTCTTAAAGTCAAGTACGCGGGTGAAAATCTTACTCCTTGTGATTTTGAAATCACTTTGAGTAAATAATCAAGAGGGTTTAGCAACACAAAGCTAAACCCTCTTTTCTATTTCCCCTCCAGCACGGTGCATTTCCCGCACCTTGCGCAGCCGTTGCAGATCATGCGGCTACCGCATTTTTCGCACTGGGGGCCGAAGTATTTTTCGTATTTTCGCCCGGCGTCGAACAGGCCGTAATCGTCTTCGAGCTTGAATTTCATCGGCTTGCCCTGATACGATATGCCGGATTTATACGCCATTTCGCTTTGCACGCGCTTATTCGGCAGGAAGTACCGCCGACCGTCCTTGATGAAGTTTGTGCCCGTCTCGATAAAGCAGAACGTGACGTTTTGGTTTGCGCACTGCCTGTGCAGCGAGCGCACCCAATCGTAATCGCACGGGCGCGCGCCGTCGTAGTTTTCGCCGCCGCAGATAACCTGCTCAATCTGCCCCATCGCGAGGTATTTTTCAATCTCTATGGGGCCGAGCAAGGGCGCTGTCATGATGCCCTTGTGCTTAAACGGCAGGCTGTGCAGAATGGGGATGCGCTCGTCCGCGCGGCGCTGGTTTTCGCACGTGACGTTGAAAAAGATGTGCTCCCAACCGTCGCCCCAGTTATACGGCAAACATTTTTCTACGCGCTCCGGGCGCTTTGTGAGCAGGAAAAACGAGATGTCCCGCCGCTGATCCATGATCTCCCACGCTTCACGCCGCCACGGATCGGCCTGCTCCAAAAAGAAATCGGACGTCATGCACACGCGCAGCTGCTCGCCGCTTTTTACTTTGTAGTTGCCTGCGCGGTCGCGGCTCAAGGGATAGTGAAAGCCCGTTTTTGTGCGGTAAATTTCCGCGCCGTTATGCCCGCGCTGACTGTCGAGAAAATACATATAGCAGTGTGCGCAGCCCTCGCTGCACTTCACGCACCCGTGCCACGGGTTCCAAATATCGTGCATACCGTACCTCCTTATCGCAGGGTAAGAAGCCGAAAGACCTGCTCTGCGCTTTCGGCGAGGTTTTCCGCCGCGGTTTCGGGGCGCATGGCTTCGTCTAATGTCGTCACACCACGCACGGCGGGGAAAAACGCCGTGATGCCGGCTTTGTTGCACGCTTCCGCGCCCTTTTCAACACCGCCCGCAAACGCGATGACGGGCTTGCGATACTTCTTAGCAAGCTTCGCCACGCCTACGGGCGCTTTGCCCATGGCGGTTTGGGCGTCCAATCTGCCCTCACCCGTCACGACGAAATCGGCATTTTTGATTTTTTCCTCTAAGCGCGTTTCCTCCATGACGATCTCAATGCCGGGCATAAGCTCTGCGTGCAGGAACACGCCGAGTGCGAAGCCGAGGCCGCCCGCCGCGCCTGCGCCGGGGGTATCAAGATTGCTTTCGGGATACAGTTCTTTCGTCAATGCGGCGTAATTTCGCATATAGCCGTCTATTTCGCGAATCATTTCGGGCGTAGCACCCTTTTGCGGACCAAAGACGGCACTGCACCCGTTTTCGCCGCACAGCGGGTTTGTGACGTCGCACGCCGCGCGGATGACGCAGTTTTTGAGCGCAGGCAGGGCATTTTTGTTCTCGATTTTCGCGAGCACGCGCAGCCCCTCTGCGCCGAACGGAACGGGGTTGCCGTCTTTATCCAAAAGATCGAACCCGAGGGCTTGCAGCATGCCTGCGCCGCCGTCATTCGTTGCGCTGCCGCCGATGCCGAGGACAAACCGCTTGCAGCCGCGATTTATTGCATCGCGCAGCATTTCGCCCACGCCGTAGGTGGTGGTTTTCATGGGGTTCCGCTTATCTTGGGGTACGAGCGGCAGGCCTGCTGCCTGTGCCATTTCCAATATGGCGAGGTCGCCTTTGACGCCGTATTCCGCCGTGACCTTCTCGCCGAGCGGACCCGTGACCCGCACGCGCACCGTTTCGCCGTGCAGGCCCTCTGTGAGCGCTGCAGACGTGCCTTCGCCGCCGTCCGCCACAGGGCACACCACGCACTCGATTGTGCCGTCTGCGCGGCGTACGCCCTCTGCCACGGCCTTGCCTGCCTCTATGGAAGACAAACTGCCTTTAAACGAATCCATCGCAATCACAACGCGCACTCAAACGCCCCCTAAGAATTTCTTTTCACCATAATAGCACATTTGTTCCCTGCTTTCAAGGCAAATTTTTAGCTTCAATCAATTTTGTTTATATTGATTTTTGGAATATTTAAATAAAAGTTTTTTTACTTTATTTAAAATTATTGACAAAAGTTTTCTTTTATGGTATAAAATACACAGAATAAATAAATTCCTAATTTTGCAAAAGGAGGCTTTTTCGTGACTTGGAGTAAATTGAAATGGACTGCTTTATTTTCAATGATTTTAGGGCATATTTACGCGGCTGTACCTGTTCAAACTATACTCTTGACTTATTTCAAAATAGAACCTGATGTTTCTTACCCCGTTGTCACTGCGCTGCAATGTATCGGTAGTATTGCTTTTCCTATTTATGCTTTCGGTATAGCGCAAGGCTGTATACATACGGATAATGCACTTTTTTATTGTCTCCGCCTTTTAGTATTTGCTATCATTGCCGAAGTTCCTTATAATCTCACATTGCGATATGGTTTTGTAAAATTCGCCTTCAACAATATTCTTTTTACTCTATTACTCGGTGCTGTCTGTTGCTTACTCTATGATTTTATTAAAAAGCAAATTTTTTCATGGGCAGCTTGGATTCCCGTTCTACTCCTTGTATTTTTAGCAGAAATTCTAAACGTTGAGGGTGGAGGTTTTGCTGTTATTTGCATTATCATCCCTTATGTTCTTTACCGGCGTCACAACAAAACGGCTTCCGTTATTTCTTTAGGTATCCTTATTGTTATATACTATGCTTTTATCAAACAATTTACAGGTTCTTTAGACGCTCCGTTCCAATGGCTAAATCCTCGCTATGACACCTCATCTTTCTTCCTTGAATGTGCATGTGCACTAATTGGTATTCTGTTGCTCATAAGTTACAACGAAAAAAAAGGAAAAGCTTACTGCCAATGGTTTCATTATATCGCCTACCCGGCACACTTGTTATTGCTCTATATACTCAACACCTGCATAATTAAAATTTAATTTTGTCTTTTCTAAGATAGGAGTGATTCCAATGCACAATCCATCTCACCACATGAATCGTACATCGAATATCACAAAATCTCATTTGGAGGTAAAGTTATAAAGAAGAATTTTAAAATTAAAATGACATCCCTGTTCTTAGCGATCATCTTTGTTATTGCACTGCCGATTTCCATTTCTGCACAAACGGTTGACATTCCTTCTCCAAACTCGGAAGTTCAGCCTCAATCTTTTACTCGAGAATACACAACATATCTAACTTCTTCAACGCGCCAAGTTATGAGTGACGGCAATTGGTTTGGCGAGGAACTTGTCATTGTTCGTTTTACTTCTTCTGAAGGGCCAACCTCAATATCTGTATACGCCCTTGATAGTGCTGGCAACAAAATTGGTCCGCGCACAATAAGTTTGGGTGGTGCCGCTTCGTTTGTTTTGAAAAACGTTTCGGGATCATTTGAAATTTATGCCAGTTCAAACGCTGGAAAGAATGGAAATGTTAAGTTAACTGTTGTTCTTTCTACATACGCTTAAATTAAGCAAATTCACTTCATCAGACGTTTAAAAAGGGAGTAAAGTTGACATTCGTCAACTTTACTCCCTTTTTTCGAAAAAACGCAGGAAAGCACTTTGCCTTCCTGCGTTTTTGTATTCTATGAAATTACTTGAGGGTAATGGGCTTTACAGGTTTGTTCTCCTCGCGGGCGCTGGTCTTGCCCTCGGGCTTGATTTCGCCTGCGGCAAGCAGGGAACGCTTTGTGAGAGACGGGCCGATGAGCTCATACACCAGCACGGAGAACAGCACGACGTTGCGCACGATGCTGCCGTCTGCAAGGGACGTAGCGGTAAGCGCCATGCCGAGCGCCACGCCGGCCTGCGGCAGAAGCGTGATGCCGAGATGCTTTTTGATGTGGTCACTGCACTTTGTCATAGCGCAGCTGATGTAAGAGCCGGAGATCTTACCGAGCGAACGGAAGACGATGTAAATGATGCCGATGAGCAGCACGAGCGGGTTGCTTAAAATATTCAAATCGAGCTCCGCGCCGGAAAGCACGAAGAACAAAATGTTGATGGGGCCTGTCCAGCGATCCAGACGGCTCATCAGCTCTTCGGAAGCGCTGCACACATTGCAGAAGACCGTACCGGTCATCATGCAGACGAGCAGCAGAGAGAAACCGATCTTCACGCCGCCGAGCTCAAATTCCATGGAGGAGATACCAACCATGAGAAGTACGAAGGCGACCGTGAGGGACAAACGCTTACTGCGAGAGTGGAAATAGGTCTCTAACCAGTTGAGCGCAAGGCCGGAAAGTGCGCCGAGCACGAGGGAAATCACGATCTCGATAATGGGCTCTAAAATAACGCTGACAACGCTGATGCTGCCCATTTCGAGCGCGCCGGCGATGCCGAAGGACACGGAGAACAGCACGAGGCCCACAGCGTCATCGATGGCGACGACCATGAGCAGGAGCTTTGTGAGCGGGCCGTCTGCCTTATACTGGCGCACGACCATGAGCGTAGCCGCTGGGGCCGTAGCCGCGGCGATGGCACCGAGGGTGATGGCAGAGGGCAGCGAAAGGAGGGCGGGATTGATGAGATGCAGGACAATGAGGGCGATATCGACCACAATAGTCGTGATGACCGCCTGCAGAATGCCGACGGTGATGGCCTGCTTACCCATCGTTTTGAGCTGCGAGACGCGGAACTCGTTGCCGATGGCGAACGCGATGAAGCCGAGCGCCGTCTGCGTGATGACGCTGAGGCCCTCCACCTGCTCCAGAGAATTGAAGCCGATGTACGGAATGTTCAGCGCGCCGAGGCAGAACGGACCGATGAGCAGACCGCCGACGAGGTACGCCGTAACCGCAGGCAGATGTACGAGCTTTGCCAAGCGGGACATCAGCAGGCCGACGACCAGAGCGATGCCCAGACAAATCAGGGTTTTTTCCACTTTTTGAACACTTACCTTTCTTCGAGGTACGCGTGCGGCCACACAGGAAAGTGCCGGTCTCCGCCCCTCCATTTATCTATCGTTTTTCCCGTGATTGGGAAAAAGCAGAACTCCAAAAAATCTTACAATAAATTCACGAATATGTCAATATTCCTTGGCACTATGTTTCCGCGGAAAACGTTTTTTCCCGTTGTTTTGCTGAATATGGTAAGTCGTGAAGTAAAACCTGTTGAAGGAATAAAGTTTTGCTCAAGCTTTCTGCGCGGACAGCTAAAAGCAAGCGTAAATGAAAAAATCCCTCTGACAGAGGGAGCTTATAGCTTTTGAAAAATAAAAAAGAACCACATTTCTGTGATTCTTCTAAGTGTTGGCGCCAACCTATCGTCCCGGGCCGTTGCCAGCCGAGTATTTTCAGCACAAACGAGCTTAACTTCTGTGTTCGGTATGGGAACAGGTGGACCCTCGTTGTAATCAACACCAACTATTCTGTTTGCCGTCTCATCTGACGGCTTTGTTATAATACCACATCTCTTTCTAAATTGCAAGCCTTTTTTTTAAAAAACTTCAATAAGTTTTGAAAAAAGCAAAATATGGTATACCAAACATTTTGCATACCATATTTTGTAGGTTATTCTTCTGTGTAATCACCGGTGTCATCCGTATAGTCGCCCGTATCATCGGTGTAATCCCCTGTGTTGTCCGTATAATCGCCGGAATCATCCGTGTAGGTGTCGCCGGCAATGTCCGTTGTATCGGTGTTATCGGTGCTGTCGCCGTTCGGATCGGGGGTCGGCGTGGGGGTGGACGACGGCTCCGGCGTTTTGTTGCCGAGGAGATAATCTGCCCAAATGGCGCAGCCCTCGTCGTTTAAGTGGATGCACAAGCCCTCGGGGTCAGCGCAATACTCCGCGGGAAGGTAGCCCTCTGTACAGAATGCGGCGATGTTTAAAAACTTCAGGTTCTTTTTGCCCGTGCAATAGGTCTGCATCGCTTCGTTATACTGCGCGATGGTGCTGCTGCTGAGCCCCTGATAGTCAATCCACTCCAGCATGGGCGTAACGGCCTGCACGGTAATTTCAAGGCTCGGGTACTTCTTTTGCAGCGCGGAAATAACCGCCTGCGCAGTGGACGTGACGTCGGAGACGTCGTTATACGTGAGGTCTTCCTTGCCGAGTTGAATGTAAAGCTTCGTCGCGGAGAAACGGTCGATGGCTTCTGTGACGGTGAGAGCGGTGTCATCGTCGAGCCACAGGCCGCCCTCACCGCCGCTTAACTCGTCCTGCGCTTCGCCCCACGAATAATCGCTGCGGGTCATGAATTCCGCATCGCTCAAAGCGGTGGTGCTGCCTGCACCGTCCGCGACGTAGTTTTTCAGGCACGTCGTCATGCTGTCGCCGATGAAAAGTGCGCCGTCGAAAGCGGAAGACGGCGTAGGCGCAGCGGAAGCGGTGCTTTCTGCCGGTGCAGCGCTGGCCTGCGGTTTTACGGTGGAGAAGAACTCCGGCTCGCCGTCTGCGGCAATACTGCTGATGGGTGTGCGCACACCGGCAGCACTGGCCACGCCGAGGGCAACGAGCGCTACGAGCACGGCGGCGGTGCAGACAACCGCCACGCGGAACTTGTTGATCTTCTTCTTTTTATGAGGCACGCCTGCTTTTTGCGGCGCTTTCGGGGCTTCCGTCTTCTGCGGGACATTCTGTGCGGCCTGCTCTGCGGCTCGCCTTGTGCGTCGCTCCGCACGGGCGGCTGCGCGCTGTGCCTGCCGCTCTTCCTCGCGCATAGCAGCGGGGCGTTTTCTTTTATTCGCCAAAATATAGTCATCCTTTCGGAATATTTCTTTGTTATCTTGGGTTTATTGTACGGCGCGGGAAAGATTCTGTCAAGTAAAGAGGACACTGCGCAGCGCTGCGGGTGTCCTCTTTTACGGTTTATTTAAATTTATACGCTTTATGAATGTTTACACGCGCGTGAGGCGCACGGCCATGTACTCGTGGCCCGGCAGCGCAATGCGGAACTTGCCGCTGTGTACGCCGGCATCAGTGATGGTCATGTTCCACGTATCGATGACCTCCACGCGCCAGTTTTCGCCCGCGGGCTTTACGAAATTTCGGAAGCTCGGGCGGCCGAAGCCGTAGTAGTGAATCTCGTAGCCGGTGACGGGGATCATCTCGTCCGGCACGGCGACGGTCTCATCAAATGCGCCGGGGCCTTGCTTTAAGCCGAGGCCGGGCGTCTGCGTGAGAATTTCATGCAGGAAGCGGATGCGCGCGGGGCTTTCGCCGTGCAGCTTGCCGCCGTGGCTCCACCACAAGATGTCTTCGGGGTTCATGAAGGTCTCGCCGTGGCCTGCGTAGCCGCCGCGCATGGAAGCTTCCCAGAAGCGGCGGGTGAGCTCCTGCCCGGAGATATTGCCCCAGCCCATATCGATATTGCCTTCGTAAGCAATCTCATCCCACACGATAGGCTTTTGGTAGCGCGTGCGGTAATCGGTGGTGTATTCCACGTGACGGTAGAGATCCTGGCGCTGCAAGCTGCAATGCGTAATCCACGGACGGGTGTGGTCGTAGAACGGTATGCAGTTGTGGATGGAACGCATGTGGTTGTACGGATCTTTTTTGCAGAGCAGGTCTGCGTAGTGCTCCCAGTCCTCAAGCTTCTTGGCGCGCATGAGGTCGTATTCGTTTGCAAGACTCCACCACACGTTGCGGTAGGCGGAGAAGCGCGCGATGACGTAGTTCCAGTAAAGGTCGTCCTGCTCGCGGTTCATGGCGGAGAAGCCCCAGCGGTCGTAGGGGTGCATAACGATGATGTCGGCCTCGATGCCGCGCTCCTGCAATTCTACGATGCAGCGCTCCATGCGGCGAAAATGCTCGGGGTTAAAACGCGTAAAATCCCAGTTGTTGCCGGAAAAATCGACGGAATACGAGAAGTTTTCTTCGGTGAGGTTTGAATTATCGACCGGGGTGCCCTCATACGGAAAGGTCTCCGGGTCGCGGAAATTGTGGATGTAGTGCTTCGGAAAGACACAGAAACGCATTTTGTTGAAGTAGCCCTTATCGAGCTCCTCGAGCGTTTGCTTGTGCACTTCTTCCGGCTGGTGCGCCCACGCGTAGCACGTGGTGCCGACGGAATAGTACGGCGTAGTGTCTTCATAGGCGAAATGGTACGTGTTCGCAATACGCACCGGGCCGTGGTTATTGCCGGTCGGCTCCGTTACGGTGAAATCGCCGGCAGACTCCGCTTCTGGGAAGCTGCCGACCGTTTCATAGACGTAATCGCCCGTAAAAGACGGCATGAAGCGCACTTTATAAACGCCGTCGCCGTCATAGAAGCCGTCTACCGTGACGATCTCGTTTTTGCTGCGGAACGTGGCGGAAACAGACTGCTCCGTAAACGGGTTGCCCGCAGACGGACCCTTGAGGGAAACTTCAAAAAGCCCCCATTTTTCTACTGTATTCATTAGATGTCACTCCTTATTTCTCGATGACGCCTTCATAATTCATGCCGAAGCCGTAATCGTAGGCGTGGCCGAATTCATCCACGTGCACTTCAAGGTCAAACGGAACGTCTTCGCAATGCTTTTCCACGGTGTCCATGTCCTTCGGCATCTGCACGGGCAGACGGCCGGTGGGATCGTAATCGCCGAAGACGACGTCGAGCACCGCGGCGCGGGAAACACCGAACTCGACGACGATGCCGTCCGCTTCACGCTCAAACTCGTGCATGACCATGGGGTTGTTGATCGCTGCGCAGACAATGACGGGCTTGTCTCCCATCGCCTCGCGACAGTTTAGAATATTATCCAGGTCGCATTCATTATAGGCAATGTTCGTTTTGCCGCGGTAGCTGCGGTTCGTGAAATCCTCGCGGAAATCGCCGCCCGCAATACTCACTTCGCGCGCGTTCACCGCCGTATAGGGGCGGTACTGGAGTGTGATGGGCAGGTAGCCGTTGCCGCCGTTTGCGACGTCTTCCGTAGAATACGCGTTGCACGCAGGGCTTTCCACAAAGACAAGCGCCACATCCGCTTCCTCGGGCGTATGGACGCGCACGCCGTATTTCGAAATCACCTCGTCCGTCACGGGGTCTTCCGTGTGGGCGGGAATATCGTTGCGCATGAAGCCCTTCATGGTACGGAGCTTGCGCTGCGGCACGTAGATTTTGATACCCTTTTGGAGCGGCAAACAGTGATTGCGATTCTTTAATAAGACGACAGATTTGCGTTGTGCGTCATAGCCGTGGGCGCAGAATTCCGCGTTGCCGACAATCTTAGCGGACTCTTCGGGATCGAGATACGGGTTCTCGAACAGGCCGCACCGGAAAATATTTTTGAGCAGACGCGCGGCGGAGCGCTCCATTCTGGCGCGCATGGCTTCTTCGCCGACCTTTTCGCAGCCGATTTGATACGCTTCCATGATGGGCGCAATCTCTGCGTTGCCGCCGAACTGGTCTACGCCGTTCATGATGGCGACGAAGCAGCGCTCGCCCTCGGTCATGTTTTCCATATTAAAGCAGCGGCTTGCAAACGTATCCATAATGGGTGCGGGATCCTGCGTGATGCCCCAGTCTGTGCAAACGACACCCTTAAAGCCGTATTTTTCGCGCAGGAGATCTTTGATGAGATACTCGCTGTACGAGTTGCCGACGTTTTTGCCGTTTTTGGTGTCGAGGCCCCAAGAAACCGTGTAGTACGGCATGACAGCAGAGGCGCTTTCGGTGGGACCGTCTAATTTAAACGCCGCTTCCGTAAACGGTTTCCTGTGTTCTTCGGAATTATTGCCCGGGTAAACCGCGTATTTGCCGTAGGCATAGTGTGCATCGCGGCCGGCCTCACCCGTGCCGCCGCCCGGCCAGTGCTTAACCATGGTGTTTACGCTGTCATACCCCCAGCCGTTTTCGGAATTCTTGGTGGTCTGCATACCGTCGCAGTACGCCTTAACCATTTTCTTTGTCATTTCAAGATTTTCACCGAGCGTATCGACAAAGCGCATCCAGCGCGGCTCGGTGCAAAGGTCAATCTGCGGGCCGAGCGCCGTGGTGATGCCGAGCGCACGGTATTCTTTCGACGCATCCTCCGCGAACCGGCGGACAACCTCGGGGTCAAAGCACGCGGCAAAACCGACACCCTCCGGCCACTTGCTGACGTCACTGCCGGCGGTTTTAAACTCTACGCTGCCGCTGCCGCGCGCACCGTTGCGCGGGTCGGAGGAAATGTTCACCGGGATGCCGTGCGGCATGCTTTCGGCAAGCTTTTGCAGCTCATTGTTCCACTTTGCGGCAGTCTTCGCGTCTTCTACCGTAATCATGAGGACGTGGCGAATGTGTTCTTTGTTCATGAATTCCTTCTGCTGGTCGGTAAGCGTATACGCAGGGACATTTGCTTCCGCGTACTTTTGGCCGTTATATGTACCGCCGAACGGGCCGAACGCCATGGGCGGCACCGCTTGGTGCGGCGAATAGAGCATGAGACCCGCAATCTCCTCTGTTGTCAGGCGGGAAGCAAGGTCTGCGGCGCGCTCCTCAACGGGCAAACGCCAATCTTCATACGGGAGAAGCTCGCCGGTCTTCTCCAAGTCTTTAAAATACAGGCCGTCTTTTTCGATGAGCTCTACGCCGGACGACGCAGACCACGCGAGCGGCTTGCCGTTTTCGGGATAGGCGCGGACAATGCCGTCTCTTTCCGTTTTTTTCACGTTCATTTTCATACCTCTTTGTGTTTATTTTTACGAGAGAAACCGCTGCACGGTGGCTTCCAAGTCTTCCAATATAAAAGCTTCTTCCGTGTGCGCACAGGCGGCAAGGCCGTCTCCGGGGCGCAGCGGAAGGCCGGTGTGGTGGTATAGCACGCGGCTTGCGTACAAAGTGCGGTACTCGCCGAGGGGGTTATTCCAGAAGTCGCGGACTTCGCCCAAAAGCGCGCCTGCGGGCAGAATATCGCCTTTTTTTACAGTGGGGTACCACAGGCTTATGCTCAGCGACGAGATAATCCACCTTCGGCCAGACGGTCTTTTTGTCGGTATTTTCCGGCTCACCGGGGAGCATATTTAAGGTTTTTAAGACACCGCGCACATCGGTGCAGTAATTTGAAACGTCTTCTTCGCGGCACATGGCACCGTAGCCGCGCTCCAAAAGCAGGCCGGGCACACCGTGCTGGGCGGCAAAGCTGTAAAAGCCCGTTTTTGCAGAAGACGCCACAAGGTGTTCAATCCCCGTTGCTGCCGCCATTTTAAGCGATGTGCGCAGCACGTTTTCACCCGCCGTGACGGGGAAAAACAGGCAAAGTGAAAGCGGCTCCATTCCGCCGCCGCTGTGCAAGTCGAGAATATAATCCGCAAACGGCATGATCTCCTGCTCCATGAACGCTACAAGACGCTTGCCGGGCGTACCGCTTAAGTCACCGGGAAAATCGCCATTTAGGTTGACGTTGCCCTCCGGGACGAGCGCTTCGCTATGCGCGAAAAAGCCGGTCTCGTTCACGCAGTGCAAAAGTTAAACGCTGCCGGCGAGGTCTTCGGGCGAAAGCGTCTGCGAGAGCCGTGCGCACGCCGCGACGCCGGGATACTCCCCGCTGTGCAGGCCGCCCGTGACAACGAGCGACGGGCCGGGCTTTGCACCGCGCAGGAATGTAAACGGCAGCGCATACGGTGTGTTTTCGGGCGCAAGGAGCCCTTTTGTATGGTTTAGATTGGTGTTTATAATCTGCGAGACATGCCGGTAAGTTTCCATAGGTTCCCCCTTTAAATGAGCTTTTGCGTGTTTCTTTTGTACAAAGTATAGCGTATTCTCGATAAAAAGTAAAGATTTTTATAAGGTGTGTCACGCGGGCTGTATGCACAGAAAGGCGCGAGAAAACGGCGTATCTTTTTCCTTGCATTAAAGCGGCTCCTAATGGTATAGTTAATAGGTTGCGGTAAAAAAACGACAAATTGTGCGGAAAAATCAATTTATTGGAGGGAAACATGATAAAAAACTATTTAACGAGCCTGAAACAGGAGTTTTCGGGCTACAACACCGCCAAGCTGATGAAAGACATCATGGCGGGCCTGACTGTTTGCGCGGTGGCGCTGCCCCTTGCGCTGGCGTTCGGCGTATCTTCCGGCGCTACGGCAGCTGCGGGTCTTGTTACGGCGATTATTGCGGGCGTTGTCATTGCAGTACTCGGCGGCGCTTCGTTCCAGATTTCCGGCCCCACAGGCGCGATGAGCGCCGTTTTGGTGGGCATTGTGGCGTCTTACGGCTTGCAGGGCGTGTTTTTCGCGTGCTTTGCGGCGGGCGCACTGCTGCTTTTAGCCGGTATTTTTAAGCTTGGGCGGCTTATCAGCTTCATCCCGATGCCCGTCATCATGGGCTTTACGTCCGGCATTGCGATTATTATCGCGATGGGGCAAATCGATAATCTCTTCGGCACTGCGTCCGAGGGCAGCTCGAATTTGGCAAAAATCGCGTCTTACGCGCGCCTCGGCTTTCATCCGAACCTCCAAGCGGTGCTGATTGGTCTGCTTGTCGTTGTCGTGATGATTGTCTGGCCGAAAAAGTGGGGCGCACGCGTGCCGGGCTCGCTTGTGGGCATCATTTTGGCAACGGTCGTTTCCGCCCTGTTCCGTATGGATTCCATTGCGACGGTGGGCGACATTCCGCGCACGCTGATGCTCGCTGACCGCCTTGACCTCGGCAGCCTGAACCTTGACATACTGAAAAACCTCATCTCGCCCATTGTGACGATTGCAGCGCTCGGCATGATTGAAAGCCTTTTGTGCGGTGCTTCGGCTTCCCGCATGAAAAACGAGCCGTTCAATGCCGACCAAGAGCTCATCGCGCAGGGCGTAGGCAACATGCTGCTGCCGCTTTTCGGCGGTGTGCCGGCTACGGCGGCCATTGCGCGCACGAGCGTAGCGGTGAAATCCGGCCAGCAGACGCGCCTTGCGAGCGTGTTCCACTCCGTTTTCCTGCTCGCCTCCATGTTTCTGCTCGGCGGCGTGATGGCGCGCCTGCCGCTTGCGGCACTTGCCGGCGTTTTGATGGTAACGGCGTGGCGCATGAACGACTGGGGCGGCATCCGCTACATTTTCAGCCACAAACTAAAATCCGGCATCAGCCAGTTCCTTGTCACGATGCTCGCGACGGTGATCTTTGACCTGACGGTCGCGATTTTGCTCGGTGTTGCGTACTCTGCGATTTTGTACATTGCAAAGTCCAGCCAGATTGGCGTAAGCTTCTCCGACATTGACGCGAATAAGCTGCGCACGGTGGAAGGCAAGCCGCCGGTGCTGGAGACGACCGGCGTTGTGTACGTGACAGGCTCGCTGTTCTTCGGCGCGGTGGATGAATTCAACCGCCGCATGGCGGAAATGCCCGCCTACGACCATGTGATCTTCTCCCTGCGCGGCATGCCGAACATTGACGTTTCCGGCGCGCAGGCCGTTTTGGAGCTGTGCGAAAGCCTGCAAAAGCAAGGCAAAACGGTTGCCTGCTGCGGCATGGCAGACGGCGTGCGCACCTATTTTGACCGCACGGGCATCACGGTGCTTCTCGGTGAAAGCGCGTACTTCTGGAACGCGGAAGACGCGATTTTAGACCTGCTGAGTGCAGAAATTGCGGAGTAAAATAGAATTATAAATAGCATCACCCCCGTTCCGTTTTGTGCGGAGCGGGGGTGATGCTTGTTTTAAAACAAAAACCCGCAGGCGAGGCATACGAGCGTATGCTTTGTCTGCGGGGAAATGTTTGAAAGATTCGCTTTTGCGTCCCTCGAGAAAAGTCCTTGCGGATGATTATCTCTTGGGTAAGTGAGATTAGCGCTTGCTGAACTTTAAGAGCCTGGTGCTGGCCCCGCCAAATATCCGGTGATTTCTTCGCTTTCCGCCTGATTTTTGGCTTAATATTGCAGTTTTTCTGCACATCAGATTCTAATTTTTATCCTCGTGCATGACGCACGAAAAGCAGGTTTTGCTCCTTATGTGTGCCTTGCGTATCGCTGCCCAGGGCAACGCAGGACAACAGTAAGGAAAGAAACTTGGTTGCTGTTCTTGGAGTCACCTCAATTTTTGAAACAAGCGAATCACATAAATTAGCCGGATAGTTTATATACTATTCGGCTGATTTTAATTAGGCACCTAAATATCTAATTTGTTCTATCCATTCCCGAAAATGAGGACATTCGGCAAGAACTGCGGCCTCCACTGATAGGAAGAAAGGCAAATACCTCACGGGAAATCAATACTGCACTGACCATGGACCCCAGCATTGTCAGGAAAACCAGGCCGGCGCTTATCGTTTGTAAAAAACGGTAAGCAGAATATTTTCCGTGAAACAGATTTTTGGACCATTTGAGATTTAAGATATGGTGAAGAATGAACAACACGAACATCCCGGCTCCGATCCATTCATGAGCCGTTCTGCCAATCAGTTCAAAGGCCATAAGCAGCATCAGAAGGACGGTCATGCCAAGATCCACGATGATTTTTCCAATCGTTTTGCTTTGCATTGGGGTTGACCTCCTATCCTTTATTGGTTCCTTATCGAATGAAATTTGTCATTTTCCACGGTTCTTCCGGGGGCAGAGGCACCAGCTTGCTGCCTACCTCTTTGCACTTGAGAAAATAAGCCATATTATGGCCCAGTGTTCGAAGAGTCGCAAGGCCCTCACGGTCCTGCATTACTTCCTGCGGTGTTGTTCCATGCACCATGTTCCAATAACGAGACGTAATAATAGGCATCTGCATCAGACCAAAATACTTGTTCAGCTGATCCCATGTAGCCGTCGTTCCGGCTCGTCTAGCCGACATAATCGCCGCTGCAGGTTTCAAATAGAATCGTCTGCCGCCTCCGTTCAAATCGGCATAAAAAGCACGGTCCAGAAAAGAAGTGATTGCACCGGTAGCTCCTGCCCAGTGGACCGGCGTTCCAAATACAAAGCCATCATAATCCTCTGCCAATGACAAAAAATCGTTTACCGTATCCTCAAACACGCAGCGATTGCGGTCATTGCACTTGTGACAGGCGATACAGCCGGAAATCGGCTTATTGCCAATCCAGAACGTATCGGTATCAATCCCGTTCTGATTGAGCGCCTCCGACACCGCACACAGTGCTGTATAGGTGCAGCCTTCCCGGTGAGGGCTGCCATTTACAAGCAATACCTTCATGATTCATTCTCCTCCTTGGTGTGAGACAAGACCCAGTTTAAAACATCATCTTCCCCAAAAACCACATTGCCGCCGCCATGATAATTGCCGGTAACGCCCCGCTGAGCGAACCATTCGTCATTTGGTGTCTGGATCTGAAGAACATTGCTGATCTGCTCCTCGCTCCATCCAGCTTCCTCATAAGCATCATGGAGACTGTTGTAAGCACTCCACGCCCGCTGGGAACCATAATACTCATCATGTTCTGCCATAAAAATATAGACAGCCGTGCCATTTTCCGCAATGGGCGCATAGTCCCCATCCCACTGAGATGCTCCGTGGAGATAGGCTGCATCCTGCTCATTGGGCTTTTCCACTTTATACGATTCGCGTTTTGCCCATATTGGTGAGCATTTCCACTGTGGAAGGATCGTAATGGTCAAAAAACAGACTCTTTCCTTCATCCAGAGTGCGGATGGCCTCCATATCTGCTTCACTCAGGGAGAAGTCAAATATATCCAGGTTCTGTTCCATCCGCTCTTTGTGAGTGGATTTTGGGATCACGACTACATCGGACTGGATCAGAAACCGCAGGGCAGTCTGTGCAGCCGTTTTTCCGTACTTTTCGCCAATTTCAACTAGTACAGGGTTGGTAAAACAGTTTTTCTTCCCTTCGGCAAAGGGACCCCATGCCTCGTGCTGCACACCGTACTTTTTCATGTATTCGTGCGCAGTTCGCTGTTGCTGAAACACATGGGTTTCCACCTGATTGACCATGGGTGCAATTTCTGCGAACTGACACAGATCGATCAGTCGGTCCGGGTAGAAGTTGGACACGCCAATAGCCCGCAGCTTTCCCTCTTTGTATGCTTCCTCCATGGCTCGGTATGCGCCGTAATAATCTCCAAAGGGCTGATGGATCAGCATCAGGTCAAGGTAGTCGGTTTTCAGCTTGTGCAGGGATTTGTCGATGGATGCCTTTGCCTTTTCATAACTGGCGTTGGACATCCAGATCTTGCTGGTGAGGAACAATTCCTCTCTGGGTACGCCACATTTCTGGATAGCATTGCCTACCGCTTCCTCGTTTCCGTAGGACTGAGCGGTATCAATCGCGCGATACCCCACTGAGATTGCATCCAGTACACAGCGCTCGCATTCTTCGTTCGAGACTTGGAAAACGCCGTATCCCAGTTTTGGCATTTTAACGTTGTTATTCAATAATACATATTCCATCATGGATAACTTCCTTTCCGTGGCTTCACAACACCTATCCAGGCATTGCCTGGATAATCTTTTGTTTCTGATTTTATTGTAAAGGTTTCTGTAAGGTTACAGAAGTCTCGATTCGTTATAAAGTATTAACCTTTAGCTTTCCACTAATACGAAAACAAGGTACCTGTTGAAACAGATACCTTGCCTTGTAAAATCATTCTATTGATTAGACGAATATGCCCGTTTATGGCCGGGTGTAGCGCACCCATAACACATTCGGTACAACTGTCTGCACCTCTTTAAGATGAAATGCAGTCGGTGGCCAGGATGGCAGAAAATCAACTTGGGTAAAGGAACTGACACCGTTGCCGCCGTCGGCTACCGGGGCAATGACTATACTCAACTCGTCCACCAAATTTTCAGCCAAAAACGATCCATTGACGATCCCGCCGCCCGCCAGCATCAGTTTGTTGATGCCAAACAGTCGATGCAGTTTCTCCAAAAGCAGAGTGCAGTTCAGTCGTTCCTCGCCGGCAAACAGATAGGAAACCCCTTGATTCTGTAAATAAGACAGGTATTCTGGAGCCACCTGCTCCGTCAGCGCCTCGATCACATGGGCGGCGGGGCGGCCCTTTTTTTCGATGGACAATCCGGAATAGGCCAGCTGACCCTGTGGGTCCACTGCAACAATGAAATTGCCCATGGCCTTGCCTGTCGGGTTTACCCAATCCGCTCGGGGCGGAGTGGACATCACAGTGGGTAGCTGCCCCACCTTTCCCTCGGCATCCCCCCCCCAGCATGGTAGTTGTGCCGTATAAGGTGGCCTGACATCCGTAAAAACTTCGCAGTTCCCCATAGGTTTTTATCGCCGGAATTGTTTCAGGCACACCGAAAAACGTACCGTCAATCTTTCCGTCCAGAGAAGTGAGCATATGGCACACAACAAAAGGGCGTTCCATCTTATTCCTCTCCATAGACATCTTTTGCCATCCGCAGAGCCGCCCACGCCTTGGGCCAGCCAGCATAGAAAGCAAGCTGGGTCAATGCCTCGCTCATCTCGGTGGCGGTTACACCGTTGGCCTTGGCCCGCTCAATATGATGAAGAAGGGATGTATCCAGAATTCCGCTGGCCATCAAGGCGGAGACGGTAATCAGGCTACGGTCACGGGGCGAGAGCTTATCCTCTCGCGACCAAACCTCTCCAAAGAGAACATCATCGTTTAATTCCGCAAATTTAGGGGCAAATTTGCTCATGGCATCTCTGCCTGCTGTTACTTTATCCATGATAATCCCATCCTTTCTATCGGATTTATTTTAATTTGGCATATTCTGCTTCATCTACCGGCTCCAGCCACTCGGCTTTGGAACCTGGAACGGAAATCGCTATATGGGCAAACCAACTGTCCGGAGCCGCCCCATGCCAGTGCTTTACCTCGGGCGGAATGTTAACCACATCTCCAGGGTTCAATTCCTGAGCGGATTTGCCCCACTCCTGATAATAACCCCGACCCGCCGTACAAAGCAGGATCTGACCGCCGTTATGGTGGATGTGCCAGTTGTTCCGGCAACCGGGCTCAAAGGTCACGTTGGAAACAGACACGCCCATGTCGCTTAAAGGGCAGAGATAGCTGGCCCCGCTGAAATACTGTCCGGCCACCGTGTTGGGACCGCCCTGCGGGAACAGATTGTGAAATTCCTTATTCATATCATTCGCCCCCTTATTTCAACTTGCCGCCATCGCTGAACGCATTGCCCACACGCTCACCCAGCACATGATAGCCGTTGTTTGCCGGTTCATAAGAGATCGGCCGGAACTTGTCCATGTCCAGCTTTCCATCGCTGCTCAGTACGTTTTCGTCAATGCTCACATTCACAATCTGACCGATGATGTTGCCGTCCTCGCTCACTTTCAGGAGTTTGCACTCCAGAGCTACCGGCAGCTCATCGATGAGGGGCGCATCCACCGATTCGCTCTTGGTGCAATGGAAGCCAGACTTCTCCATCTTTTTCGGCTCATTATTTGCGGACATCATGCCAACATAGTCCGCAGAAACCGCATGGGCGGCATCCGCAAATGCCACAGTGAATGCGCCCTTTGCCTTGATGTTCTTCGTGGTTTTATGGCCGGCACTAAGGCAGAGCACAACCTTGTCCGCATCATACAGCCCGCCCCATGCGGCATTCATGGCATCAGGATTGCCGTTTTCATCATAGGTGCCGATCACAAGCACCGGCAGCGGATAAAACCAGGATTTTGTTCCAAAATTCTTACGCATTGCAAATTCCTCCTTATTTCTGCTCGTCTACAGGCGGAACCATTTCCGCATACTTCTTCAGCATTTCCGGTGTACTGGTGTAATATCGCTTCTGTTTGTCCAAAGCAATGATTTTAGCCATTTCATCATCTGTCAACGCAAAGTCAAACAGGTTGAAATTGTCTTTGATATGGGCCGGGTTCTTGGAGCCAGGGATCACGATATTGCCGGCCTGAATGTGCCAGCGCAGGATGATCTGGGCATTGCTCTTGCCATACTTTTTGCCAAATTCCGTGAACAACGGTTCCTGGATCAGCGCCTTGTCTCCATGACCCAGAGGATACCATGCCTGGATGACGATGCCTTCTTTATCCAGGAACTCCTTCAGCTTCTTTTCCTGAGAATAAGGATGCACTTCTGTCTGAAGAACTGCAGGCTTTACTTCGCAGATGTCCAGAATCTCCTGCACCTGCTCCGGGGTAAAGTTGGAAAGGCCAATGGCGCGCACCTTGCCCTCTTTGTAGGCTTTCTCCATGAGCCGGTAACCTGCGACATAGTTGCCTGCGGGCTGATGGATCAGCAGCAGGTCAATGTAGTCGGTTCCCAGGCGCTGGAGCGTCTTTTCTACCGCATCTTCCTGCTCATAAAAACTGGGCCACAGTTTGGTTTCCAGAAAAATCTCATCTCTCGGAATCCCAGATTTCCTCATAGCCCGGCCAACGGCTTTTTCGTTCACATAGGCATTGGCCGTGTCAATCAGGCGGTATCCGCACTGAAGAGCGGAGAGGACGGATGCCTCCGCTTCATCCGGGGTAAGCAAAAAGGTGCCAATGCCTGCCATGGGCATTTTGATTCCGTTGTTCAAAGTTGCGCATTCCATAAATAAATCCTCCTAAAAAGTGATTGCTTGTTTGTACCGATACAAACAGTGTTTACCAAAATTTGTGGCTGGCGGTTCAATACACCAATGCCGTAAAGGAAAAAGTGACCAACTTCCACCGTTTTTCATCCTGGGTGTACACTTCCGTCACCATAAAGTGGTGAGTGGTTTCCTTCCCGTCCAGCAGTAGGCTGTAATCGCAGTCAGTAAGCACCACTCCGGTATCTCCAAACAACTCAGCCTTCTGACTGTGGAAGGTAATATTCGTAGGTTGAAAGGCCCCACTGGTGTAAAATTCGATTTCCTTGTCCAGTTTGCAGGTGATGCCAATATGGACAAAGTTGCAGTCAGGATGAGCACAGGCTCGCATCCCCACTTCGTCGGCGTGTTCCATAGCTTCCCAAAACTGCCGAGACATATCAAGTAGTGTTTTGTTCATGAGTATACTCCTTCCGTTTATTTTAAAGGCGTTCCACCGAATACCGCAGACATATCCATATGATCCAGGGTGTCGTCCAGAGCGCGCACCTCACTGGGCGTCAGAAAAACAGATGCGGCCCCAGCATTTTCTTTCATGCGATCTTCCTTGCGAGTGCCAGGGATGGGTACAATCCACGGGTGCTTACACAACATCCAGGCCATGGAGATCTGGGCCGAGGTTGCTCCTTTTTCCGCAGCCATATCTGCGAGTAATTTCAAAAGTGCGGCATTTTGGTCCACAGCTTTATCAGTGAACTGGGGCATAGCAGCACGGTAGTCGGTGGCGGCATCAAAGCGCTGCCCCTTGCCATATTGCCCGGTGAGGAAACCATTGGCCATAGGGGAAAAAGCCACCAGGCCCACGTCCAATTCTTCCAAAATGGGGAATAACGGTTCATAATGCCGTGCCATCATAGAGTATCGGTTCTGTACCGCCGTCACCGGGCACACGGCATGAGCCCTCCGCAGGTAGTCTTCATTTGCCTCCGAGATGCCCCAGTGGGTGATTTTCCCTTCCCGGATCAGATCGGCCATCACCTCCGCCACCGTTTCCGGCTCTACACCCGGATCAATCCGGTGCTGGAAGTACAGGTCAATGTGATCGGTTCCGAGCCGTTTCAAAGATCCTTCCACAGATTTGCGGATGGTCTCCGGGCGGGAATCCGCCACCAGAGGCAATGGAACCTTTCCGCTCTCCTGGTCAAACCGCAGGCCAAATTTCGTGGCGATTACCGTATGATTCTTTACATCTGCCAGTGCCTTGCCCACCAGCGTTTCATTTACATGGGGGTCGTCGGCGGTACCGTACACCTCAGCGGTATCAAAAAAAGTATAGCCCAAGTCAAAGGCGCGACGGATTAGACGGACAGCCTCTGCTTCCTCCGTAGGCGCACCGTAGGCATGAGAAAAGCCCATGCACCCCAGGCCTACAGCAGATACGTTCAAATCAGTGCCCAGTGTTCTCATCTGCATCATCTTTCTCTCCTTTGTAATTCTATTGTAATCCATTGCGAAAAAAAACAGAAGTCTCCATTGGTTATGGAGTGATAAGTCAAAGGTTTTAACTTCTTCGGATTCCGGTATATTTCCTTGAGATTTTCAGAAAAGAGCAGGCTCTCCCCGAAAGCGGAAGAACCCGCTGCTATACGGATAGTCATGAGGCAACCCGTGTTGTTAGTTATCCTCTACATCTTCCGGCATAGTGAAATAGGCGATCAGGGTTCCTCCTTCCTCGCCTTCCGTTTCCGGCTGAGAGGAAGGTTCTTCTGTGGACTCTGTGGGTTCTGCGGATTCCGGCGCTACGCTGGGTTCCTGCGTTTCGCTGGAAGCAGCGGAGTCAGATGTTTCCGGGGCGCTGGTTTCATTGGACGAACTGTTTCCACAGGCAGCGAGGCTCAACGCCATTGCAAAGCACAAGAAAATTGCAGTCAGTTTTTTCATAATGATCATTCCTTTCCTGTATTAATCGGGGCTCTTATTCATAGCATTCATGGAAAATTTCCAGAATCTCTTCATGGGTCATAGGCTTATAGCTGCCCTGAGAAATACCACAGGAATCAGCGATTTCTTTTAGTTGCTCCTTTTGTGCGCCCAGCTCCTTGAGGGTAGTTGGCAAGCCAATCTCTTGAATGAAGCTGGAAAGGGCATCGATACCGGCCAGAGCCAGCTCCTCGTCCGTTTTCCCACTGTGAGCAATGCCCCACACATTCTCCGCAAAGCGGACAAACTTGGGCAGCCCTTCCTTGTAAATATGGCGGTAGTAGACCGGGTGGAGTACCGCCAGACCACAGCCGTGGTTGCAGTTGGTATAAGCGCCCAGCTGGTGCTCCATGTTGTGACATTCAAAGTCGCACTTTTTTCCCATCTTGATGAGTCGGTTTTCCGCCATGGTGGAATCCCACATCAGATTGGACCGAGCCGTGTAATCCTCCGGGTTGTCCATGGCAACACGCAGATTTCGGATCACACTACGCATCAGTGCCTCCATGATGTCATCGGAAACATTGTCCTCATTAGGCTGGCTGAAATAGGTCTCCATGATGTGGCTGAGGATGTCAAAGCTACCAGATGCTATCTGTTTTTTGGGTACAGAAAAGGTATAGGTGGGGTCCATCAGAGCAAATCGGGGATTGAGAGCCGGATAATCCCGCCCTGTTTTTATCTTTCTCTCTTCATTGGTGATTACCGCGCCGCCGTTGCACTCGCTGCCAGTACCAGCCACAGTAACGACTACACCCAGAGGCAGCGGATCAAAGTCGATGACGCCGGGGTGAGCCCAGAAATCCTCCCAGATGTCCTCGTCATACCGGGCAGCCAGAGAGACAGCTTTGCAACAGTCCATGGTGCTGCCTCCGCCTACGGCCAGAATCATATCAGCCCCACTTTCCCGTGCCAGCCTCGCACCCTCCTGCACTTTGGCGTAGGTGGGGTTGGACATGATGCCGGAAAACTCTACAATGTTTTTGCCGGCCTCCTTCAGAATGCCTGTGATTTCATCGTAGACACCATTGCGCTTGATGCTGCCGCCGCCATAGGCCAGCAGGATAGTCTGCGCATTTTTGGTCAGGCAGGCCAGATACTCTTTCACACAACCTTTGCCGAAATAGACCTTCGTGCTGTTTTGGAAAATAAAGTTGTTCATAATGATGCTTCCTTTCTGTAAAATGTTTTATGTTCAATCAACAGGATGCTCACATTTGTGCTTCCCAAAATTGGGCCGCTTCATCCAACCATCCTTCTGCTACCGTGCCGGTGCCCAACCCAAATCCGTGGGGCAGGCCGGGATAGTGGTGAAATTCGGTTGGAATCCCCAAGGCATCCAGTGCTTCTATACGCCGCTGCATGGTTCGCCAGTTTGCAATGCCATCCCTTTCCCCTACACAGGCGAAGGTTGGTGGATCGTTTTCCGTATAATCACTGTGGCCCGTGTACTGCATAATTACTGCACTCGGCTGTGGAAGATCATCCCCTCCAAATGCCGCCGGGCCATAGGACCCAAGCCAGGCCGCCATACGGGCTCCGGCTGAACCGCCCCAGAGAGAGTATCCTTCCGTATCAACTTCTAGTTCTTCTGCGTGTTCAAAGATAAAACTGATTGCCCTTGCCAAATCCTCACAGGCGGTTTGGGCTCCAGGGCGATAGATGAGAGCAAAAGCATTATATCCTCGTTTGGAAATTTCCAGCGCATGAGGGAAACTGTCCTGCATAGCGCCCACATAGGCAAAACCGCCTCCCGCATTACATACGGCGAATTTGGCTCCGGGATCGCCTTTGAAGAAAAACAATCCCGTATCCTCTTTATCCGGATCTTCCGCTTTTTCTTCTTCTGTATAAATATCGTAGAAAACAGTTTCACCAGCGTTGGCTCGCTGCCACAGGGTATTGACAATCTCTACGGTTTCATTTGGGTCGATGTTGTTGTACCAAGTGAGTTGCAGTTCACCCAATGTATCGCCGCTCATATACCAATCCTCCACTGGAAAAAGCAAGCGTCCGTATCTTCCAAAAATGGGGTCATCCATCACTTCTTGAATGGGGGTGGATACAGTAAATGGCTCTGTCATTTGATCCGTAGGCGCAAAGCCGGCTGATTCCTGCTGAAAATCTGCATCATCCAAAGGTGCGGTGCTCTCTGCCGAGTGAGATTCACCGGAAGAAGTTGTCTCTGTTTGTCCAGGACCCAAACATCCTGCGAGGCACAGCAACAGACAAACCGTAGCTACCAGAATTCCTTGCACCTTCATTTTGTCACCTGCCTCTCTTCCTTTTCTGATTTCATTATAAAAAAAACGAGACTTCCACAGAAGTCTCGTTTCGTTATGTAGTATTTACCTTTTGGTTATCACTTGTCCCGTCCAGTTTCTTTTTGCACCGCCCTTAGAAACTGCTTGACTACAGGGGAAGGATCTGGTGAATGGAGCAGGCCATAGGGAATTGTGTAACTCCAATCCACGGGTAGGATTTTCAAAAGCGGATGGACGTACTGCCACTTGGACACCGCCATCAGCACACAATCGTTGTTTTCGCACTGGTTAAAGGCATTCACATCGTAAAAGTCAAAGTCCACAATTTGGATCTTCGGATGGTTTTTCCAAAGATCATCTCGTAGCAAATCTACATAGTGGCTCCATTCCCGACGCATCATCATGAATTTTTCGCCATACAGATCCTGAACGGTGAGCCTGTCTTTTCCCGCCAGCCGGTGATGAATGGACACCGCCGCGCAGATAGGTTCCCTTGAAATTTCCAACCCGGCACAGCGGCGCAGGTTCAACATTGTTTCATCAAAGATACCCGCTATTACATCAATGTTCTGTCCCAAATTGGCCAGAATCTCCCGGGCGTTCTCGGGTGTATTGTCGAATGGCACCAGTTGGAATTTAACTCCTGGACACTCTTCCTGCAGTTTTGGCCACAGATCCACCAAAACCTGAGCTGGTGTCATGGATGATGTACCGATACGGATGATGTCTTCGCTCTTTTTCATGACATTTTTTGCCCTGGTCACCGAATCTTTGCAATATTGGATGATGTATTTTGCGTCCTGTGCCAAAGATTTACCAGCCTCCGTCAGCTGAAGGCCACGATGGGTGCGCACAAAAAGCTGCAGATCCAGATTTTCCTCCAGCAGATTGATCTGTTTGATGACTGCCGGAGGGGAAATAAACAATTTCTCCGCAGCTTTGTTGAAGCTACCGCATTCTGCTACACACAGGAAGGTTTCCAATTGAGGGTTATACATGGGAAATATCACTCCTTCCTTTTCTGTTTTTTCTTAAATCAGCAGGCTTTTGCGCCTCCTTGGGAATCATCCAGGACCGGCCAAATCTCTGCACGCCTTCGATCCGCCCTTCTTCACAGAGCTTCTGAATCCAGCGTTCTGATATATTCCACCGCTCAGACGCTTCTTTTACTGACATAATATCCACTGTTCCCTCCACGGTTTTCTTATTCCGCTGAAACATCTATGATATTATTATATCCAGATAAACGAAGTCTTTCAACTTGTTTTTTGTGAATCTTTTATGTACCCAACCAGAAACGGCTGGTTTTTTCTTTTGGTCAGTTAATACGCCGGGGTTCCGTACCCATAGATTTCATAGTAACCAACCGGGTAACTGTTTTGACGGCAGCTATCGCCGGAGTTACCCTCGATAGTGTAGATGCGGCCATTCTCCACCTTCTCCACGATACCAACATGGTCGGAAGAACCATCCTGGCCGCCATCATCCCAATCGAAAAAGATAATGTCGCCAGGGCGCGGCTCATAGCTGTTGTCCTGCCACAGTCCGCGCTCCTGGAACCACGGCACACCCTGAGAGGCACAGGCCGCAAACTTCGGAATGACGCCAGCTTCAATATTGATCGTAATCATACCGAGGGACGGCATACAGTCAATCAGAACCGTGTCATAGTTCTTCTTAACTTCATTGACATAGGTTCGCAGCGTGAACTCCCGGCTCATGGCGTTTACCAAGCTCATTTCCATAAATCAACAAACTTAGACTGGCTCCATCTTTGTTTTATAGCTGTAGATAAGATATTTCTCCGCCTTGTTTGACAAACAGGAGGCCAGGTGAAAACCCAACCTCCTGTTTGTTAATTATCGCGACTCTCCTCTATCAATCTCGCTTCTTCTATGCTGTGAAAAATACGACCACAAATTATGCCGAGAAATTACATCTTCATATTTGCGGAGTTTACCACGAAGCTCACCATTTTCCTTCTCCAAGTCTACGGTGCGAAGCTGCCCCCGAACGGATTTGTACTCTGCCAGTTCTGCGGTCAGTGCGGCGACCTTTGCTTTCAACTCACTTATCATTTTCAACGCTGCATCCAAAGCCTTTTGCAGCTTGGATTCATTGCGCTCCTGGACAAAAAACTTCTTTGCCGCAGCTGCCAGATTTTCATATTCAGAACGATCCAGCATGACTTTTGAGGAAAATGGAATGGCATGGGTTTCTATTTGCTCCACTTTCTGAACGGCAATCTGCTGTTTTTGAATCTTCTCGAGCTTCTTTTCCAGAGAAGCTGCTTGCTGCTCTTTCTGCTGCGTCTGTGCTGTAATTTCTTCCAATCGCTCCTGTTCCCGTTCCACCTTGAACTGCGTCACAGTCAAGTGTTCCTCGGAACTGCCTCGTTCTCCACGCTCCACATCAGAATATCCGGCATTGCGCATGGCTTGGAAGAAATCATCCTGGAGGACGCTGTAAGACTTCCGTAGCACCGGCTTGCCATTCCTCTGGAGAATGGGCGCTCCCTGTTCGTCCAATGCCGGTTTGGACAGCCATTTTTTGCTACTGCTCACCTGCATAATCGTTTCCTTGACGGTTCCCACAAGTGATTTATCTTTGCACCTCTTGGACCAGAGGATCTGCTTCTCCACAACCGGAACATAGACCACATGGAGATGATAATGGAATACATCCTGCCCCAGTGCTTCGGGCATAGCCCGGTTGCGCTCATCGGCGTGCATAACAGCGGAGAGAATATACTGTTCGCCACCTACGATCTCTACGGCTGCCCTGTAAGCGTCCTCATAAAATCGCTTGGCAAACTCATACCCACCATGGTTATAGAAGTAGGCGGAGTTTACATCAAAAATCAATTCCCCGTAAAGGTTGGCATCTGTTTTCAGGCCACGAGTGGAGATTACGCCCTTCTGCTCCATCTGGGCAAACATCTCTGCATACCCGGCGGTAGGTTTCTTAAAATGGATGTTCTCAGGTGTGTGTTCTGGTATAATATCTGGGTTGGTATAGGATTCCTTTTCTCGTTCGTTGTGCCGCTGGGCATTACCAATTTTGGCAGCGGTCAGGTTTGCGTTTCTTGCACTGGTACGGTCAATCCCGTCGTTTCTCGCCATAGATCTCCTTTCACGTTTGTACGGCCTGCGGGCCGGGGCGCACTTCCTGCGGAAGTGTAATAACCCACTATGATACTTTCATCCTGCGGCTGCAAAGTATCGTGGGCTCTCCGAGGGGGATGCGGCTCCTGCGGGAGCCTCCCTGACTTGCGTGTGCTATCCACACAGCAAGTCAGGTGTGTCCGGCATTCTTGCTTCTGTAAGCAATCCTGCCGCCCACGGTTCGGGAAAATCCACCGGATTCTCCCGAACCATCCATCTCCAAATCTGCTGATTTTTCGATGGGGACGGTGGTGCGATACCAGAGTGCAACTCTGTGCAGGAAATGCAATAAATGCAGATAATTGCGGTTTCATGCGACGGGGTTCACGATGATTTTCACATCGGCTGGTCTGCCTACCGACTGGCGTTCCGGTTCTTCCAGCCGGATGTATCCATGCCCCTCCAGTAATTCCAAAGTCGGAAAAATCTCCTCCGTTTTCTTGAAAAACTTTCCCCGGCACATCTGAAAAAGCTCAGAACGTTTGATCTCCGATACATTCTTCTTTTTCAGCCTTGCCAAGACAAATTTGGCTTTCTGGATGCTCAAGTCAGTTCCCATCATGGAGTAGGCATAGACAGAGTGTGCCAGAAAATATTTGCCGATCTGAATCGCCTTGCTCATCGTAGAAGCTGTCACTTCTGCTTTGTCGTCTTCCATATCAGCACAGTGCAGCAACCCCGCAATCCGGAGTACGGCACCGATATATTTGCTTGCCCAATCAGAAATTGCCTGTCCCTCACCAACCAGAAACTTCTCATGCTCCTGAAAATAATCGGCCATCAGGTCAAAGGCTTTTTCTGAAAGGTGTACTGTCTGGGTATCCCCACCAATCGGCCGAGCCATCAGGCGAAAAATCAAGCTGCGGTAAGCGGCGGTTATTTCGGGCGGAATCGGCTGGGTACGAAAGACTCGACTGCCAATTCTGGATGGTGGGGACGCATACAGGAAGCGGGCAATCAAGCCCCGCCCGGTCATGGTGGTATTGGACATGATTTCGTCCAGCACACTGGGCTGAATTGAGAGGATAGCTGACAGTGCCGGGTGCATGATGCACTCTGCTTCACGGGTCATTCGATCCACATAAATGGCATCCCCACAATGACCTTTCAGCCAGACATCAATGTTAGATTTGTTGGAATACCGTCCTGCCATGATGTCAAAGATGCCGCCCTCGGTGGAGATCACGGAGAACACCCCATTGTTAGCTGCCATCAAACTGGTCAGCGCTTCGCTGGAACAGTCATCTGCAAAAAAGCGAACCGGCTTTCGTTCTGGCGTTTCTTCCAGCTGCTCCTGAAGTTGCCGCAGCTCCAACTCCATTTCCCGGCTTTCCTTGCGCTCCAGCTTCTTTTGCAGACTGGAGATCTGGCGCTCCATAGATTCCCGCTGCGAATGGTTTTCCCGTATTTCCGTGCTGTGCGCCTTGTTATATTCCTGCTCATACTCATAAAGGAATGTAGTCATATCCCGCATGACGCTGGACTTTCGCTCCCCCGGTGCGGCGATCACCACTGTGTACAAGCTCAAAGGCTCACAGTACCCCGGCGTTCCCTCTATCCTATATTTTCCTTGTAAGCAGGTAGCCAGCACACCCAGGCTGATCACCGCTGCCATGTCCGGGACAGTCTGACTGTGTTCAGCTACCGCACTCACATAATTCCGAATCACATCCGGGAGAGCGTCTACCGGAAATGCAGGCAGATCACTCCACTGTGGCATCAGCGGAACAATAGGTTGAAAAACCGTTGACGGCTCCGCTTTTGGAGTGTAGATTTCCCGGCAATGCTCGATTGCCTTCTGAATGGTGATTGCACCATACGTTGTGCCGGATTGCTGCCGGTCCCATTTATCCCGCATCAAACCCGACTGCCGGAACATAGTGTCCATCTTGACAGCATCCCGTCCTGTCCAAAAGGCGAGATGACTGCACAGCGCCAGATCTGCCTCTGATGGGGACGAATATCCCTCCAACGAACCGTTCCAAAGGGCTGTGAACGCTGTCCCATTCTTACTGCTTTTTGCCAGTTGCAGAAGCTGCTCCATGCTTAAATCAGAGTTTTTTGCATTTATTGCATTTTCTGCACCTACCTCTGGTCTGCGCATGAACTTGTCCAGTAACGCTTGCAACTCCTGGGTCCGGTCACCATACTCATAATCCTCATAGCGGTTTCCGGTCACGGTGACATATTTGTTGGTTACTCCCGCCACATAAACCTCTATTCCGGCCTGATGGTTCATAATATAGAATCGCTTGGTATCATACTGAAACCCTTTTGCCGAAAAGAGAATATGCAGACCGTTGCCGCTGGGGCTGTACTCGGTATAGCTGTGCATTAAGGCCACAATTTCTGCGGCGGTCTGGGTGTAATAGCCGCTGTCCGAAAGGCAGTTGTCCAGGTCAATCGCACAGATGCCGTTGAAAATGCCAATTCCAATGCCATCATATCCGCCGCTGGCCTGTACTGCTGTTTTATAAGGTACGAAGCTGGAAGGATCGTTGCTTTTCGCTCCCAGGCCGGTTTCCGGCTGGTATGGCACCTTCGTTTCCCTCCCATTCCGTTCCTCGTACTTCCAGCAGCAGAACAGACCATTTTGTATGACGCTGTCTGGTAAAGCTGTCAAATTCTGTTCCTCCTTAAATAATTGTTGAATTTGGCAGCTGTCGTGTTATAATATCCTTGCTGAGTGATAGTCACACGGCAGCTGCCGTTTGTACTGTCCGCCAAGAGTTTTCATCTGCCAGGATGAGGGCTCTTTTTTTATGCAGTTTCCGGCTGGAAGTATCCAATTTCCTCCCACACCTTTCTGTCGGGGCAGTAGTAGTTGTACTCGTTGGAGTTCTCCAGCTTGATCGCATAGCCGAATTTCAGGATTCCCTGCTGCAAGCCAATGCGCACATACTGGGCATCCTTGTGCATGGCGACTGCAATCTCGGTGATGGGGACATTGCGTCCGGTGAAGGGCGGCAGTTCGACATAAACTTTCTTCTCCATGTGAATGACCTCCTTATTGCTAATATACGAACTGTTAGTTCGTATTCTGATTATAAGCCATTCAAGACCGCTTGTCAACACTAAATGCGAAAAAATTATTCGCATTACGACCTTGTAATTCGCACAACTTCGTGTTACAATACAAGCGAGGTGATGACAATGCACAGCAACCCAGCTGAAATTGGCGAGAGAATCAAGGCAGCCCGCAAGGCCGCTCACTTGAGCCAAACAGAGCTGGCACAGCGTCTGGACAAGACGATGCGCACAGTTCAAAAATACGAAAGCGGTGAAATTGAGCCATCCATAGCGATGATCAATGCCATCGCCAAAATCTTAAACATATCTCCGGCAGACCTGATTGGCTACCAGAAACCCGAAATCCAGCTGGACAGCCTGTCTGATGTGATTGCGGTTCTTTACCAATTAAACAAGAAGGCCGGTATCCGGTTCGAGATCGATGTCCAGCGCCCGCCCCACAGCGAAGAATGGTCCTGCTCCCTGAAATTCAAGGGAAATGACCACTCCGCAGAGATGAATGATTCCCTGTGCCTGATTTTGGAAGAGTTCCGGGACGAGCGTGAAAAGCTGGAAACCTATTGGACCGATCAGGAATCCTTTGACCGCTGGATTGAAAAGGAACTGGCATATTATGCACACACTAAACTTCAGGACAAGGAAGTGGAAGCTCTCTCCGATTTGGAGCGCATTCAGCGGCGCAACGAACTGGATCAGCAGATGCTGGAGAAAATGAAAAAGGCCGCCGAAGAAAACGGCGACCAGAAATAACGGTGGGTGTTACATACCCCTGTCAAATTTAATTTGAAAACGCTGGGAGAAAGGAAGTTTGAGATTTTTTGAGATTACCCAACGGATATGGAAGCGTCAAGAAAATGTCCGGAAAGCGAAGAAGACCCTATGCAGTGAGGAAAACGGTAGGGTGGCATGTTAACCCAGAAACAGGCAAGTCTGTTCAAGAGCAAATCACCATCGGCTATGCAGCAACCAGAGCAGAGGGGCTGCAAATGTTGGCAGAGTATAACAACAACCCCTTTGACATCAAGGCATCCAAAGCCACCTTCCAGGAGGTCTATGAACGCTGGTCAAAGGAGAAGTTCCCCACCATCTCCAAGTCAAATGTAAAAGGCTATGAGGCGTCCTATCGGGTGTGCGGAACACTTTACAACAAGGTGTTTCGGGACATTCGACTGATGGACCTTCAATTTGTGGTGGACACCTGCGGGAAGAATTACCCCACCCTGAAAAAGCTCAAGGGGCTGTTCAACCAGCTGTATGCCTACGCCATGAAAAATGATATCTGCAATAAGGATTATTCCGAGTTTGTGGATTTGAGCCGGTACAAGGACAAAAACCCCAACAAGCGTGACCGGAACAAGTTCACAAAGGAGCAGATTGCCCGCCTGTGGGAGCTTGCAGAGAACCCGTACTATCAGATCGTGCTGATGCTGATCTACAATGGTTGCCGCATCTCAGAGTTCCTCGACTTGAAGAAAGAAAACGTACATCTGGAAGAACAGTACTTCGATGTGATCGCCAGCAAAACCGAAAACGGCCTGCGGAAAGTTCCCATTGCCGACAAGGTGCTGCCATTCTACAAAGCGTGGTACAAAGGTTCTCAGTGTGAATATCTGCTCCACACACCGGATCAAAAGCACTTTGATTACAGGAACTACTACGATAGTTACTTCACACCCCTGATGGAGCAGCTTGGATATGACCAGACGCCACACTGTACCCGGCATACCTGCATCTCCATGCTGACAGAGGCCCATGCAGACCAAACCATGATCAAGAAGATTGTGGGGCACTCCGGTGCCATGACGCTCACTGAACGTGTCTACACCCACCTGGATATTGAAACATTGGTGGAGGCAATCAACAAGATCTAAACGGAAGAAGGAAAAGCCGTGCAGCACAAAAAAGCAGGAGATACGCTCCTTGCGGAACGATCTCCTGCTTCATAAGGCTTTTGTTTTCGCTTGCGATTCTTGTTCCTTGTGTGCTCCTTGCTTGCTCCTTACGAAGCAAAACGGAACACTTCTGAGGAACTCTCACAACTCCCAAAACATCCAATTTTCTGCAAAACAGCGTCCAAAGACGCACTGAGAAGCAGTGGAAATTATCTCTTGGAGAACTGCGGAGCGCGACGAGCGGCTTTGAGGCCGTACTTCACGAAACCGAAGCTCGATTTTGCTTGATTTTACGCGGTTTTTCAAGCTTTTTGCTCTTCGTCCACCAGTTCTTAAACCCACGATTTTGTAGGCTTTTGTCGGATTTTAACCCTAATCTTTTTTTGATGTGTCGATTGCTCTGTTGATCACCCCATGTAATTGGGCAGGTTTATTATACTTGACTTTGGCGTAAATGTCCATAGTCACCTTGCTGTTTTCGTGTCCGGCAAGATACTGTACGGTTTTAGGATCAACCGAAGCATAAATCAGGTTCGTGATATAAGTGTGACGCAATTGATGCGGTGTCACTTGAAAATCCATCGTATATACCAACTTCGGATTGTTCGGCTGATGCTCACCAAGCTTCGGCTTTACCACATGCTTAATCTTCTGCCCATTCACATAGGTGTAATAGCAGCGTTCTTCCGTAGAACGAACTGCTATGTACTTCCACACCCTCACGAACTGGGATTCAGCCAGAGCGTTACCATTCCTGTCAGAGATCACATATTCCGATTTTGACTTTTCTTTTGCCTCTTTCAAACATTCCACCAGCTTGCCCGGAATAGGAATGTCCCTTTTAGCTGCTGGCGTTTTTAATTCTGTTGAAATTACCGGACGATTATTCACAGAACGCCATGCTCGCCGTACCGAAATATATGGAGTGGCTTCATCCAGGAAAACACAATCCCATCGCAGTGCAAGAATTTCTTCCCGCCGCAACCCTGCGTACAACCCAATCATTACGAAGACATACGGTGGTAATCCCCTGATTGTATCCAGAAGAATTTTCACCTGCTCATCCGTCAATGCCTTCTTTTCCTGCTTTGGTGTTCCGCCTTTTGCGGAAAGCGACGCAGCCGGATTATAACTGATGATTTTGCTTTCTTCTGCTGAATAGAAAACACATTTGATCAGCATATTCATTTTGCTGTACAGGGAAGCTGATTGCTTGGAGATTGGCACCAGCAGCAAGCGAAGGTCATCGGTCGTCACTTCGTCCATATACATATCTCCAATAGCTCCAATAATGTATTTTCTTATCGTGCGCTCATATCCACTCAATGTGTTTTCTCGCACACTCGCCGAGCGCATCTTCAACCATTTTTCGCAATACTCAGCTACTGTCGGATTATTCTTCCGGAATATTTCATTCTCAATACTGCGCTTCATCTCAATGGATTTATCGTACAGCTCTTCAGGAGTCTGTGCATATAGCGAAATCCATTTTCCATCCGCATCCTGCATTCGTGTTCTGTAATATTGAACGCCCCTCTTCATAATTGTTCCATATTCCGGCACTACTTTTTTTCTTGCCATTATTGCTTCCTCCATTTTCTTGATATATCCAAATTGATCCTTGCTCTTTAATTATCCAGAATGCTGCTCCGGTTCTCAAGGATGTCGGCTATATGTAAAAAGAGCAGGGATTATCCCTGCTCTTTTTGATCTCATTCATGAAACTGTCTGGCCTATTCTGCATCCCACAGTGTAAAGGTATCCTCTAATATGCCCGCCAGTTCATCCGGTCGGTTATACTTTGCCTTTGCATAAATGTCCATCGTTATCTTGCTGTTCTCATGACCGGCAAGATACTGAACTGTTTTAGGATCAACCGATGCGTGA